>JGI994J12354_10001292_pt1 | contig 25291 bp, 22 predicted proteins | sample IntmicLarv3ML3BL_FD_12354 | JGI IMG/M metagenome (IMG submission 12354)
CAAAGGCGATTGTGCCGCCACTACTGCCTTCGGCTTCCGGGCTTCCCGACTGTACGGTATGGCTGACGCAGAATTTCCGTTTTACTGCCGATTCAGGTATCAGCAGACTGGCACTGGCTATCCGTGACGGGAAGACCGTCGATGCCATCACCACACTGGAGAACCCACCCGATGGTTCGCTCAACTGGCTCGCACGCGAGGCCCCCCCGTCCCTACCGGATACGGTAACGGCGTTCCTTCACGAAAACCATGCGACTTACCTGAGCGCGTTGACAGGAAATCCGGAGAACAGGCCCGCCGTCTTTGCGGCCTTTGATCGTTTTCGGGTACTCTGCGCCACCCATGAAGGGGCTTATGGCGTATCGGCCGTCAACACACTGATGGCTGAACACCTTCGTCGCCAGCAGGCACTTTCCTCACGGGAGGAGTGGTATACCGGCAGGCCCGTCATGGTTACGGAAAATGATTATGTCCTTCGGCTTTTCAATGGCGATATCGGCATTGTTCTTCCGGATAACAGCGGTACACCGATGGTATTTTTCCCGTCAGATACGGACGGTTTTCGCGCCATCCCCCCCCTGCGGCTACCTGCGCATGAAACGGCCTTTGCCATGACGGTACACAAGTCACAGGGATCGGAGTTTGATTCACTGCTGATCCTGATACCACCGCACCACGGCCAGCTTGTCACCCGCGAACTGCTTTACACCGCGATCACCCGCGCCCGCCGCCATGTTGCCCTGGCATGCAGCAAACATGTGCTGGAAAACGGTATCCTGACTTCGGTGAAAAGATATTCGGGGCTAGTGAGCCGCCTCACTGAAGCTAAAAAGCGCATCTCGGCGGAGTGATTGGTCTGGTTCAAGAAAGGTGTCTGGAAATGAGGCTCATTTTCCTGCGACACGTTCCCGTACATGTCTGCTGAAATCCGCCGGACTGACGCCGTACTCGCGAATACAGTAATCCAGCGCGGCATGAAAGCTGTCAAACCACGCTGCGACAATGCCGTCATCCTCACCTGGCATGACAATCAGGCTCTGGCTTTCGGCATCTTTTGTGGTAAAGGTGGTGACATGGTAAAGCCAGGGGGCATCCAACGATGGCTGGCGCCCCATGCTTTGGGTGATACCGGGAAAAATCCGTTCGATTGATCCCCCTCTCATGACTTCTTTTTTGGTGTAATCATCATAGGCAATCGCCTCTATTTTTATCGTACGCCAGACTTTTTTATCCGGCGCGAAGATGTCAGTCATGGCACTTTGCGACTTCATGTCACCAAAGCCGAGAGGAAAGGCGATATGCGGATTGGAATGAAAGGCTGGGCGGGCTGTCATGTTCGGAGTGTAAGAAAAAGGAGCTGTGTTTCATGCACCATGAAGCATTATTTTGCCATACAAGTCCGCACCTTTCTGGATCCGGCCTGAAATGAGGCAGATCCAGAAAGTTTGGTGTATGCTGGTGCTGGAAATTCGTGTTTTTGGATGAAATGAAAGGAGTTTGATGATGAAGGCATTAACAAAGCTGATCCTAGCTGGTTGCGCCACACTTGCCATTGGTGTTTTTGGCAATGCACATGCACAGTACATTGGGCCGGGCGACAGTGCCAACCTGACAACCGTAGCGCAGGTACTGAAAAACGCCGCAGATGACCAGATGGTGACACTGCGTGGAAAACTCACCAAAAAACTCCGCAAGGAACATTATGAATTTACAGACAATACCGGCACCATCCGTGTGGAAATTGATGACAGGCATTTTTACAACACCAAGATAACGGACAAAACTGTTGTCGAAATTTATGGTGAAATGGAAAAAGAATTCATGAAATCACCTGAAATTGATGTCAAAAGGCTAACGGTTATCCAACCATAAGCCTGCGGGGATGGTAAAGAATCGAGTCGGCCCTTTTTTTATGGACTCGCATGCAAATAATGCCAGCTCGGTCAATCTGCGCCAGACTTAAAAAAGCCGGTCTCTTGACCGGCTAATTTACCCAGCCAGGATGTGCTCTGACCGAAGCAGGGATTTTTCCGTACATTACTTGTGTGGAAACTCCCGGATCTTCAACTTTGTATCCGCAATGAAATAAAGCGACTTGGTCTGATAATCCATCTCTGGTTTGACATATTCCAGTTCAATCAAATCACCATCCTTGACCATCGTGCTCAGAATATCCATCGCATCAATCTTGAGATGGGAAAACTTGTTGCATGCTTTTACAATCAGGTTCGTTGCATAGGCGCCCGGATACCATCTGACATGATCTGAAATATAGGTTTTGATTTCAGCGTAATCCTCCGGAGTCGGCATCATCTTGCTGTTTTTTACAGGGTTATTCATTTTTGACTCTCCTTGCCAAACTGTTTACCTAGGTATTGTAGCATCAGGCCAGCACCTTTTTAGTCTGCCATACCCTTATTTCAGGCATCGTCGACTACGTTACTCCCATTTTCCGATTTTCTTTTATTTTCCGCTATTTTTTCATTTCTTTGTGATTTTCTACTGTTTTTGCAAAATGACCGTGAGTCGCACCAAGTTTTCCAGCCTGCTTTTATACGCAAAGTTTAAGGTAAAACGAAACAGGAGGGCGGCTTTTGGATTGAAATAACAGGCAAGCGACAACGACCTCGTCATTTCATTACAGGAAAGGAAAAACACCATGCCTTCAGCATTGCCAGAATCACCTGCACTGGCATGCGCAACGGCTGTTCGATTTTATGTGCAGGGCTTTCTCTTGCACCCTGCTTTAGGGTATGATCGGAATCAAGGTGGCCGGGCAACAGCTTGGTCTGGATATGATTTTTTCAGGCATTACGGTTGTGTATATCACGATTTATTATGATGCGTTTTTAGTGGATGTCCTTTCCGGCGACAAAGACGGTGAAAGGCTGGTGATTGAATACAGGGGGGAGGAAATTTCCCTTCCGGCTGACCCGGATTGTGTGCAAACGCTGCAAAAACGGCTTCGGACAGGTGACCTGCCGGGCAAAAAAGGCGCCGCCAGGCTGATGCCTCGCGAGGCAGTCGGATTGCCGATCCGTTACAGCTTTGATATTTATCCGGACCAGACGCTAACCCGCGTTTTTGATCTGGACACCTTTGAATATCATGCGGATGGCTACAATGTGAACTGTCTTGGCTGGAGAAACGAGCAGAACCCGGCAGGATTTCTCGGCCCCAAGGGGGTCTTTCCCGGCGTGCACGGCAATTTTGTCACGGATGGTACGGAAAACTTCGATGTTGATGTGCCCTACCAGTTCTCCAACCTCTGCACTGGCATGGGTAGTAACACAATTTCGGTTTTCCGGGATTTCATGGCGACGGCCTGCCGCCTTTACCATACACCCGATCTGCCAAGGGCCGATTTCCTGAACAGCGTGGGAAGTGAGGCTGAAGCGTTGCTGGCGCGCTATTTTGAGCTGGCTTACAGGAAGCAGAAAGAGTAAAGCACCAAAAGAAAGAATAACAGGGGGTGCCTTGTAGACACCCCGGTTGTTTATCGCCTGCAAAAATGGAACTGCCATCTTCATTATACAGATGCAGGATAGCCTCCCACCCGGAAAGCCTTGTCTGACCTTATCCTCAAAAGGGCGCCCCCTGCCCTTTTGGAAAAGACAAGAAAGGACAATCAGAAGCTGTGGCGCATCCCCACCTGAACACCAACGATTTCACTTTTCTCAATCATGGTGAAATTGTAATGTTTACCGACAAAATCCGTCCCCGCATCCATATAGGAAACCATGCCATAGATGGAAGTACGTTTGGACAGAAAGTGGGTGTAACCAAGGGCATACTTCCAGACATTTTCATCATTAACACCATCATCCCAGTTTGCATGACTCAGGGAGGCCTGGATTTCACCGCTACCGGTTTTGTAGGCCAGACCCAGGATGGCATCACGCTGGTCAACATCGCGTCCGGGCAACATCCATGTCGCATTGGCGTAGGCATCAGCAAAACGGGTTCTAGAGTCCTGATAGCCGAGGGAGATGGTCGCCGCACCCCAGGTATAGGCACCGCCCACATTCCAGGAGTGGGAGTTGCCGGAGTCGGCCATACGATAGTAATTACTGGTCAAAAACAGTGGGCCATTGTCGTATTTCAGGGTGACATTCCATCCGTCATTGCCGTTTTCCATGTAGTAGGTATTGTTGCGGTCATTTTCGCCAAGCGAGTAAGACAGACCGAAGGAAAACCCCTGCCATACCGGGCTGTCATAACGAACCGTATTGGACAGGGTTTCAGCATAAAGGTTGTTGCCGTATGCCAGATCAGCACCCACGCTGAAGTTGAAAAACGGGTCAAGACGACGGTAGTTTTCGATGGAAAGGTTGTAAACACGCCCCAGCCTGACAGCACCCCAGTCGCTGTGTTCCAGCCCGATGTTGGCCTGCCCCTGAAAATCCGGTCTTCTCACGCCTTCGTTACCACCGGCACCACGGGCACGATTGAAATCCATTTCATTTTTTCTTCTGGCACGATCTCCATCATTGAGTTCCAGCCAGGATTCAAGCGTAAAAACCGCCTTTAATCCACGCCCAAGGTCTTCATTTCCGGCAAAACCGATCATGTTGCCGTAGTTGCAGCCCATGCGGACATCCCGGCCACTTTCCTTGATATAGCCGGTATCAACAGTACCATAGATGCGCACATTTGGCTGGGCATGGGCAATGCCCGTTATGCTGGTAATGCTGCCAAGTACGGCCAGCGAGAGGATGGTTTTTTTCATGGCGAATTCCAATATTCAGAATTTAAAATTATTTGAAATGCAAAGTATTTTTCGGCATTTTATGCCATCTTTCTTCTCTTGCATCAACCGTTTGCCCCAACCCGGATTTTTTATGTAAAAAGGGTCGGAGGAACCTCCATTTTGTTGTTTTTTGCAATCATACCTTCATCTTCACGGGCACAGACAGATAGGGGATGATGATGCTGTCGTAAAAGTATTTGAACTGCTATGCCCTAGTTTCCGGTTCGTGAATGACAGTAAAATCTGAGCGCGCCTAGTCTCGAAAATACTGCTGCATACGGGTATCATGTCCGGACTCGTCACTGTACAGCCAGAGCGCCACTTCCAGCTTTTCCCTTGAGCTACCTTCTACAAGGCAGCAACAGATAAACCACAGGACCATCACAGGGAAAACGGGGACAAAAAAAACCGCGCAGGTTGTGCGCGGTTATTAAGAGCAGAAAAGGAGACAACGTGTAGCCAGAAAGAGCACACCAATAAAGTTTACTCTTCTGTAAACGCTGTCATTTGATCTAACGCATAAAATAGCTTTCTGGTTGACAGTGAGGGGAGAAAAAGTTTTCAGCGCGGCAAAAACCGGCCTATCCCACGATGGCAATCAGCTCAATAACGAAGTAAAGTGTGGTGTCGCCCCAGATAAAATCCACAGGGCGCTTGCCATTGGCCGAACCAGGTGGGCAGGTGAACTTGACCTTGCTGCCGACATTCATTTCCGGTATGCCAGTCTGCCAGCAACCAATCACATCCGAAAGTTTATAGATGGACGGATACCTGCGGGAATAGGAACGGTCAAATTCGGTGCCGTCAGCAAGATGCCCTATATACTGGATGTGGACGATGGCATTGGGCTCGGGCTTGGGGCCATCTGCCGCGCGCATAACCTCCATCCGGACACCGTTATACAGTGTGATTTCGCTGGTACTGCCTTTGGGTAGCGCATTGGTTGCCGCCGGAGGGGAGCGGGTTGCTGTCTGTGATGCAGGAGTGGCCTGTGTCTGTGCACTGACCGGTGGCATGACCAGTGCCGTGCAAACCAGTATGACCTGTACAAAAAGGAGAGAGGAAAATGTGTTTTTCATGAATGCCGCAGTCGGATAGATGGGCATATTAAACCACGAAACCCGGCTTTGTGCACCTTTTGTAAACCGGGAAAACCGGCATCAGTCCGCTAAAAGACCTTCCTGCGCACCCTCCTGTTTTTCAATGTTTTTTTATGTGAAAAATACAAAATGTAACATTATCTGCCTGTCAACGAAACGTATTTTGGATGTACTCCTGTTGGCAACGTGATATGCTTGCCAAATCATGAAATTTATTCGATCACCTTACCTCGCCCTCTGGCTGACCGTGCTGGTATCCCTTGCTGGGCTGCTGATGTGGGTACTATGTACGGATGAGGCCGTATTTCGCTATACCGCCGAAGCCGGACTAATTGAAACCCTCTCGGAGTGGGCCTATCTGGGTGTGATCGTTATCATGTTTCTCTTTGGCGGCATGTCTGTTCTGAGACGCAAGACACTGGTTGCACTTGTGATTGTGCTGGCTTATATGGGCGCCCGTGAGGCAGATCTTCACAAGGCACTTTTTTCCATCAGCATCCTGAAAATCAAATTCTGGCTTTCCGGTAACATCCCCCTGACAAACAAGCTGATTGCTGCTGCCATTCTGCTGCCTATCGCTTGGGCGGTGGTGCATCTGCTGGCCTTTCATACGATTTCCGTCCTGGCTGGTATCCGTGAGCGTCTGCCTTTTTCCATTACAATCGGGATGACATTTGCTGTCACAGTTACCTCGAAAATTCTTGACCGTTCGTTAAATGCCCTGGTTGAAATGTTTGGATGGCAGTTTTCCGAACGAATATGGTCGCTACAGGCTTCACAGGAAGAACCCTTGGAATGCCTGATCCCCTTCCTTTTTATTGTGGCATTCTTCCAGTACAAGAGTTACATCCGCCAGCGCGGCATGTCTTTCTTTTCCCGTTACTGAAGTACCTTTTTCCTGCAGGGAAAATCAGTTGAAGCAGCGCATGTGACGGGCTATATCATCAAGTCCCCTGACAAGTTCCGAGCGTGATGCTTCAATCGCCCTTGCTTTCACTCGCGACATTCTGCTGCATACCATACCGCCACACCCGAAAGAGGAAATAGCGTGGCTCCCTTTACATTTTTCATTACGGATACCGTAACAGGATGTATGATGGGTTCTTCCTGTCAATTCCTGTTTTTCTAAAAGAGAAAATATGTCTCCGGATTCAATGACCCTCTACTGGGGCGAAGGCTGCCCCAACTGTTCGCAGATGGAATCCTGGCTAGCTAACACCACATCTGCCCGGCTGACCGCCATCACGAAAAAAGAAATCTACAACAACAGGGAAAACTACGAAGAACTTCGCAAGGTGGGAAAATCTTACGGCATCCCGGAAGAATTCATCGGTATTCCCTTTCTCGCCATGGGTGAAAAACACCTGATGGGTCACTCCAATATCATCACTTTTCTGGAAGAGACACTGCCGAAGTAAACGATGTCTTTTCTTTTGTTGTAACAACAGGGAAAAATGAAAATAAAAGAAAAAACAGGTCTGCTCTCCAAAGTACTTTTTCCGCTCTTTTTATCCGGATGCCTGACTGCCTTCCCCCAACAGGAAACACCACAAAAAAACGAAACGAGCAGAACGATGGTGGAAAAGGTTCAGCAGGAAATAGAAATTGGCATGCGTGCCGCAGACGTTACCCGAATATTGGGCTCCCCCCACTTTGTTTCGACAGACAAGGCACAAAGAGAAGTCTGGATTTACGACAAGGTCGCCATTATCTGGTTTGACGGGGATGGCAGGATCGACGATTTTGCTTATCATGTACCGGCACGCTGAAAAAAACCAGATGGAATCCCTGCCCGCCAGGCCATTTCTACTTTTAGCTGATCCTTTTAACCAGTCACAAATGCCGATACCCAGACCAACCGGGCCAACAACCCCACCCAGAAGGTTCAGACCAGCGTCTGGTCGCTTTACCTCATTGATTTTCATCCCGTACACCGCACACTGCCCTACAGCAAAAGCTGGTGCAGACAATGGGAGTGCCTGACAGAAAAGAAAAAAAGAAATTGCCGGTTTTTCCGGCAGAAAAAGACCTAACGCTTCTGCTTGCGTGCGGCACGGGTCTTTTCGTACCACGACTTGGCGAGTGCCATATCCTGGGCCTCACCCAGGTCACCGGTCATGTAGGTATGAGCAAGACGCTCCATCGCCTTGTCCTGCCCGCCCACTGCCGCCTTTTTGTACCAGGCAAGCGCTTCGCGCCCGCTTTTAGCTACACCATGCCCGTTTTCATACATCTGCGCGAGAATATACATGGCTTCAACATAACCCTGCCGGGCAGATTTTTCAATCCACTGGGCCGCACGCGGTACATCCTGTTCAACCCCCCAGCCCCTGGCATACATCAGGCCAAGATGATACTGCGCTGGTGCGTAATCCTGTTTTGCTGCATTAATGTAGTGGTAGGCCGCCTTGGCATAGTCACGGCGCACTCCCCGCGAATTTTCATACATCCGGCCCAGATTGTCCTGCGCCGGCGCATACCCCTGATCTGCCGCCTTCTGGTACCAGACAATGGCATGTGCCATATCCTGCTTTACACCACGGCTCTGGTCATACATATCACCCAGGCTGTTTTGCGCCCCAGCATGCCCCTGCTCTGCCGCCTTGCGAAACCACATTACTGCCCCGGCTTCATTGCGCTTTTCAAGCTTGCCCTCCAGCAGGAAAACACCATACCCATACTGCTGCGCCGGGTCGCCTTTTTCTGCGCCTTCCATGAATATTGCACGAGCTTTTTCATATTCCCCCTGACGATAAAAACGCCAGCCATCTGCTGTACCTGCAGATGCAGACGGGAAAGCACAAGCAAGAGCTACCATAAAAAAGAAAAACGAAGCAAAAAAGCGGGCAGATAAAAAGCGGATGGCTATTTTCATTTTGGTGCTCTGGAAATGCGGTTAACTGTGCAGAAGAAGCGAGGGTCCCCGCTTCTTTTTCGGTCTGGGCAGGGCGATCAGATACTCATATCCTCTTCCGTGATAATCTGCCCTCTTCTCATGATGCGGTCCAGACTTTCCTTTGCCTCTTCCATACCCTGCTCTGCCGCCCTCTTGAACCATTGTGCGGCCGTATAGTAATTCTGTTTGACCCCGTCACCACGGAGATACATGCTGCCCAGATTGAACTGCGCCTGCGGCAGGTTCTGATCAACCGCCTTGCGGTACCACACCAGTGCCTTTGCGTAATCCTGCTTCACCCCCAGACCACGCGCATACATAAAGCCCAGATTGTTCTGGGATTCGGCATAACCCTGTCTGGCTGCACGCCGGAACCATTCCACCGCCTTTTTGTAGTCACGCTCAACGCCGTCACCGCGTGTATAAATCAGGCCAAGCGAATCCTGCGCCTCAGCCAGCCCCTGTTCTGCCGCTTTGCTGTACCACTTCAGCGCAGTCTGGTCATTACGCTGAACACCCTCACCCTTGTAATAAAGTTCAGCCAGCAAAAGCTGGGCTTCCGGAAACCCCTTTTCTGCCGCCTTTTTGTACCATTCCGCCGCTTTCTCCAAGCTTTTCTCTATGCCCCTTCCTTCAGCGTGCATCAGGCCAATGCTAGCCTGTGCTTCAGGCAGATTTTTTTCTGCTGCTTTGGAAAACCACAACAGTGCCTGCTCATCGTCTTCCGGCACACCAGTGCCTTCCAGAAAAAGCCGTCCAAGTTCATACTGCGATTCGGCATACCCCTGATTCGCAGCCTTTTTATACCAAGCATAAGCCTGCTCAAGATCCTGCCCGACACCCAATCCGTTTCTGTACGCATCAGCCAGCTCATGCTGCGCCATTGCCAGCCCCTGATTCGCAGCCAGCCTGTACAGATTGGCTGCCTGCACCGGATTTTTCTCAACAGCACGGCCTTCCGAATAAAAAACACCCAGATTGGCAAGCGCCTCTGCCAATCCCTGATCCGCAGCCTTTTTAAACCACATCAGCGCCTTTGCGTCATCCTTCGGAACACCCCTGCCCTCGGAATACATCACACCCAGATTATCCTGCGCCTTGGCATGACCTCCGGCAGCAGCCACACCATACCACTTGATCGCTTGGGCATCATTTTTAGCAACACCTTCCCCATCCTCATACATCCCGGCCAGATCAAAACCGGACTGCAAATCGCCCTGATCCGCAGCCTTTTCATACCAGTAAGCTGCCTTCGCATGATCTGCCGCCATGCCATCACCGTTGTAATACATAGTTGCCAGTGCTGCCTGCGCACGCATGTCACCACTTTCTGCCGCCCTGTTGAAAAGCACAAATGCCTGCTTGTACTCCTTCTTCTGNTAATGCACGGCCCCATCGGTGTAATCTTCTGCCCGAACAACATTTGGAGCCAACACAAGACAGGCGGCCAGCATCACCGGCAGCCATACCGACATTTTCCCTGTACCATACAAAACTGATGCGAATCGTGTCATATCCTGATGATCAAAGCAAAGCTGTATTGCCATCTTGTACCGTACAGCAAAAAAGGGACAGCTGATAAACTGCCCCTCCAGCTACCAGCACAATCAGAAGCGTATCTTACGCTCCTCTGACAAAATAAACATTGTTGTGGTTACTGACATACAGATTACCGAGATTATTCTTAGCAAAAACATTGCCTTGAGCCGCCGATTTCTTGAACCACTCCGCCGCCTCAGCATAATTCTGCACAACACCCCGTCCTTCATAGTACAGAACCCCCAGATTGTTCTGAGCTTCTGCCAAACCCTGTTCTGCCGCCTTGCTGTACCAGCCGGCCGCCTGCGCCATATCCTTTGGCAAGCCTATTCCCGCCTCATAGAGCCGCCCCAGATTGTACTGCGCCGAAGCCATGCCCTGATCTGCCGCTTTTCTGTACCATTCAATCGCCTGTGCGGTAAATTGGCCTCCCCCCATGCCTCTTTCATGCAGGACACCCAGATTATTCTGGGCCGCTGCCAACCCCTGTCCTGCTGCCCGGTGATACCAGATAAAGGCACGTGCCTGATCCTGCCGGACACCACGTCCGGTGTAATACATGTTTGCCAAGTTATTCTGCGCTTCGGCATAACCCTGTGTCGCCGCCGTGTAATACCAGAAAACCGCCTGCACTTCCTGTTGCTGCACACCGACACCACGCTCATACATGAGCCCCAGACTGTTTTGCGCTTCAACCATTTGCTGGGCTGCCGCCTTCTTGTACCAGGCATACGCCTCAAAGTAATCCTGCTCCACGCCACTTCCCTCGTGGTACATGCTTGCCAGATTGTATTGGGCATCTGCCAGCGCCTGATTCGCAGCCTGACTGTACCAGTATACCGCCTGCACCTCATCATGGCGCACGCCCAGACCACGTGCATACATGAATCCGAGATTATTCTGCGCACCGGTCATCCCCTGCTCGGCAGCACTGCGAAACCAGTCGGCAGCCACTTTATCATTTTGCGGCACACCTGCTCCGGCAGCATACAAACGACCCAGATTGTACTGTGCCTGTGCATTACCCTGCACGGCCGCCTTGCGGTAGTGGATCGCTGCCTTCACATAGTCCTGCGGCAACCCGATACCTTTTTCAAAAAGCACGCCCAGGTTATTCGTTGCATCAGCAAAGCCCTGCTCCGACGCACGCCCAAACCACAATGCGGCTTGGGAAAAATCCTGCACCACACCTTTGCCGTCAAAATACATTACCCCCAGCGCATTCTGCGATTCGACATGTCCCTGCTCAGCAGCACTGTAAAACCAGATGAAGGCCTGTGCGTCATCTTTGCTGACACCCTTGCCCTTTTCATACATTTCGCCCATCTTGCTCTGGGCAAAACTGTAACCATGCTCAGCAGCCATGCGGTACCAGTCAATTGCCATCTTTTCGTCCCGAGGCACACCGATACCCCACTCGTAAATCATCCCGAGATGGTATTGAGCCTGCACATATCCCTGCTCAGCCGCCTTGTTAAACCACGAACGCGCCACGAAATTATCCTGGGGAACTCCCCGTCCTTTTTCGTACAGGGCGCCCAGATTGTTCTGTGACTCCGCCAGTCCCTGATCTGCCGCAAGGCGATACCAGTCGGCAGCCAGCCTGAAATTTTTTGTCAGCCCCAGCCCCTTCTGGTACATGACAGCCAGATTATTCTGTGCTTCAGCATGGCCGCGAACACCGGCCATATGGTACCAGTCTGCAGCCTTTGAGAAATCCTTGCCCACCCCAGTGCCATTGAAATACATCCGGCCCATATTGAACTGGGCCTCAGGCAACCCCTGCCCGGCAGCCTTTCTGTACCACTCCACTGCTATAGTGTAACTCTGCTGCACCCCCAGACCACGCTCGTACATGATGCCAAGATTATTCTGGGCACTTCGATTACCTTTGATGGCATGTTTCTGGAAAAGCGGAAAAGCACTGCCATACTGCTTACGATAGTAATTGTCTATCGCATCCTGAAGCGGATCAACATCCGAGCAGTTAACACACAAGTCATTGGAAGAAGCCGCGATGGCACCGCCAGCCTGCATCAGCATGGCAAAAAACAACATCTGTATCAGGGGCCAAATCCTGAAAGTGGCATTCCTTCCTGCTCTCATGTTTTTTGACTAAAAATTAAGGGCGGACAGTCATTCTAACTGATAATGCCGCAATAACGGGCACAAATTATGTCACTTTGAAAACTTTTTTCGACAAAAAGTAAAAAAATAACAACTTTTTTCAGCAAAAGTTTTCAACCGAAAAAAACGGGCATTTTCCATGCCCGTTTTCCTGTTTCAGACGTGAAATCAATCAATACCCAACAACTCAACTTCAAAAATCAGGGTACTGTCCGGCGGAATGACACTACCGGCACCGCGTGAACCGTAAGCCGTGCTGGAAGGACAGGTCAGCCGCGCCTTGCCGCCCACCTTCATCTTCTGCACCCCGTCCGTCCAGCAGCGGATCACCCCGCGCAAAGGAAAGCTCGCTGGCTGTCCTCGAGAATAAGAACTGTCAAACTCCTTTCCATTGAGCAACGTACCACGATAATGAACCGTTACCCTGTCAGAAGCAGAAGGCGATTTACCATTTCCCTCCTTTATCATCTCGATCTTCACGCCGGAAGGCAATACCGTTTCAGCAGGTGCGGAAAAAGCCATCCCGGCCAGTGCCACTGCCGCTGCCGCTACCGTCAAACGCAATCCGTTTCGCATACCTTTATCCTTTCTCTTTAACATCGGGTTTTATTTATTTCTTGCGGCAGAACCAGTCTGCACTTACTTGTAAAAACGCACCTTTGGTGGAATCACCGCCTGAATAACAGGCATCAGCACATCTGCCAGCGTTTCCCCGGATCTCAGCCGGGCCAGTTCCACAGCCCTCAGTGTACGCGCAGTTGATCCGCCCCTACCGGATTCGAGTACAACTACACTGGCCGGGTCAATACCGGCAGCCTCCAGAAACACACCACTGCGGGTTGCAACCACAACCTGCGGCATCATCCGGTAAGTCTTGTCCTTTTTCAGCCTGCGCAATTCAACCAGAAAAGCAGGGAAACGCTGCACCAGTGCATCCGGAAGATATTTTTCCGGCGCATCCACCATAAGAAAAGGCAGGTCATCCAGCATCGACCAGAAAAAATCGATCATACGCAGCATCTCATCCGTAAACCACGCATCCGTCTGCAGGCTGCGCTGACGATGCGTGACATACCTCGCCTCCAGAGAAGGCCTGCCCGCCTCATCCCGGCTGAAAGAAAGCGCGGAAAAACCGGGAATTGCCAGTTGCATCATCCGACCAATCGTATTCATCCTGAAATTGCGCGCACTATCCTGCACCTGGGCAATCCGCTCCATCATGGCATGTCCCAGAACCCGCGTACCATCATCCTGCAAGGTGTCATTACCCGAACGGGAAAGACCGAAATCAGGAAGAAGACAGCAAGCGGAACGGAAAAACGCCGACAGCTCACGAAAATCCGCATTGGACGACGACTGTTCAAGCCAGGTCTGGGTCAAACGCTCTCCATCCCTCCTGTCCTGTGGACTTGGACGACTGAAGAACAGCTTTCCGTTTTTCCACGCACGCTCCTGCGCAACCAGATCACGGTGTCGTCCCTGACCTTCCATCCGTAACGTCAGCATGTAGCGCCAGACAGCAGGTGTGCCCGCTTTTTCCGAAAGCTCGACATCAACACTCACCGCTGTACCCTTTTTCGACGACTCGGGTGTATTCAGCAAAGAACGTACACTGGCTAGGCCACCTCGTTTTTTCAGCGCCCCCTGCAATCCGCCGCCACCTTCCCGGCAGATATCACCCAGAAAACGGAAAATATCAAGCAGAGCTGATTTGCCCGCACCATTAGCACCAACAAGCCAGGAAAATTCACCGAACGGGATATCAACAGTAGAAAAATTGCGCCAATTACTGGCTCTGACCCGGGTAATCAACATAAAACCCTCCCTGTACCAACAGCCATCAAAACGTGAAATCACCACCCCATTGTAGCGGCAACCTGTTAATAATCAAACAATTTTTCCAGGTATCAGCGTTTTTTGTCCTGCGAACGCTTTGGCGTTTTTTGCCCTGTTGATTTTTTACTTTCGGCTTTCTTCCCTGCCGTTTTTTCCGCAGAAACGGATTTACCGGCTGTATCAGAAACCGGCCTGCTGTCTGTTGGCACCGCTGGTGTAAAAGCGCGCTTTTCCATGACTTTTTTGCCCGAATCGCCTTCACCCTCCTCAACAACCTCACCAGCGGGCACAGGCCGTTCCTTTCCATGCAGCTCCCGTTGCGCACGGGCATTTTCCGTTGCCGCCGCACGGGCATACCACATGGCAGCCATGTCATAACTCTGGCGGACACCTCGACCTTCCTCGTAGAGCGCACCCAAACTATGCTGGGAACGGAAATCCCCCTGATCAGCCGCTTTCTGGTACCAGGAAGCGGCCTTTTCATCATCACGCGTCACACCCCGCCCCCAGAGATACATCACAGCAACGTTGTACTGTGACTTTACGTCCCCCTTTTCCGCAGCCTTCTCGTACCAATACGCTGCCCGTTCATCATCAACTTTCATGCCGATACCATGCGCATACCGGAATGCCACATAAGGCTCGGCGTCCTTTATCTTGCCCTCGGCCGCCCTGACAAGCCACATGGATGCCTTTTCTGCATCCTGCGGGATATCCTCTCCCGTGTCATACATCAATCCAAGGTTGTACTGCGCACGGGCGTACCCCTGTTCAGCAGCTTTCTCATACCAGTAAGCGGCCTGTCTCCCGCTTTTTTTAACACCGCGCCCGTTGGAAAACATCAAGCCAAGCGCATACTGCGCATCCGGCAGATTTTGTCTTGCGGCCTTCTGGTACCAGACTACCGCTTCCGTCTCATCTTTTTTCACACCAGCCCCGCGGGCATACAGCGCACCCAACCCATACTGGGCACGGGCATCCCCCTGCGCTGCAGCCTTGCGATACCAGAATTCAGCTTGCCCGAAATTTTGACGGACACCGCGACCAGCGGCATGAAAAATACCCAGATTTCGCTGGGCAACAGCATCCCCCTGCGCAGCAGCTTTTTTATACCAGGCAAGCGCCATCACGGGATCTTTTTCCACTCCCCGCCCGGCAGCATACATCGCACCAAGATAACGCTGCCCTAGCGCATCTCCCTTTTCTGCCGCCTTCCTGTACCAGACAACCGCCTCTGCGTCATTTTTTTCTACTCCCCGCCCGGCAGCATATACCACCCCCAGCGCAACCTGTGCTTCCACATACCCGTTTTTCGCTGCCTTCTCATACCAGGCAGCGCTTTTCTTCCCGTCTTTCAGCACACCCTGACCTGTCGCATACATCCGGCCAAGCGCATACTGTGCTTCAACAAAACCATTTTCCGCCGACGTTTGTATCCAGAAAAACCCCTTCTCGCTATCCGGTTCAACTCCAACACCGTCAAAATACATCGCCCCCAGAAGATACTGTGCCCCAGCATGTTTTTTTTCAGCTGCCTGCTGCAGCCAGACAGCGCCCTTCGCCCGATCCGTCGCTACCCCTTCACCAAATGCATACATCCGGCCAAGCGAATACGCCGAACGGGCATCGCCCTTCTCCGCGCCCTTTCTGAACGCATCCACCGCCCGGGTATACTGCTTCTTCTGATAAAAACGCTTTCCATCAGAAAACGCATCCGCCCGGGCAGAACCAAGCCACAGCCCAAGACAGCATATCAGGAAACATTTCATAAAATAACGCATCTTGCCAGATCAGTTGACAGACATTAGTGAAGAAAAAAACAGAAAAACATGTCAATTTGATATCATGCCACAAAATTCAACATGACAACATCCGTATACGGAAAAGAAATGCGGGCGAAGAGCACCCTCCTCAACCCGCATAAAAAGACAGACCGGAAGCCGGTTGCCATAAAAAGAAAAGAGCAGAGGCTGATCCATACAGGGACCCAGCCAAAACAATATTACTTCTTCTCCCCCTCAAGATCGATCAGCCGGTTTTTTGCGGCATCACTGCCCTGCGAAGCAGCCTTTTTGTACCACTCCATCGCTACCTTCTTGTCCGCCTTCACGCCGCGGCCTTCCTCATGCAGTGCACCAATCCGGTACATGGAAAACTCATCCCCTTTTTCCGCCGCCTTCTGGTACCAGTTCATCGCCTCTTTGTAATCCGCTTTCACTCCCTTGCCGCGCTCATAAAGCGAACCGACAAAACCCTGGGCAAAAAGATTCCCCTGCTCAGCCGCTTTCAGCATCCATTCATAAGTCTGCCCATAATCAAGGCGAACACCAAGACCGCGTGCATACATGTAGCCGACACGGCTTTGCGCCTGGGCATTACCTTTTTCCGCCGCCTGCATATAAAGTGACAACGCCTGCTTGTAATCCTGCGTGACACCGAAACCCTTCATGTAAAGATAGGCCTGACCATTCGTTCCACGAAGATCCCCCTTGTCAGCCACAGTCCTGAACAACTGCATCGCCCTTGAAAAATCCTTTGCCGCCCCTTTTCCGGAAATATGCATACCCGCCAGCTTCAGCATGGCATCCGTATTACCCTGGTCTGCGGCTTTCTGATACCAGGATGCCGCCTGCGCCTGATCTGTCGTCACCCCCTTGCCGGTGGCATACATCACACCCAGATAAAAGCGGGCACGCGCACTTCCTTCTTCAGCCGCCTTCATGAAATACTCATGCGCCCGAGCATAATCCTGCTCCACCCCCTCGCCTTTTGCATACTGCAGGCCAGTTTGCACCAGTGAACGAACCGCGTAGGATTCCCCGATTTCATCCGTTATCGCATCACTGCCACCTTCATAACTGAAAGTACTGTCAGCTCGCCCCGCTCCTTCCTCCTGCGCAAAAGCCCCGCCCGAAAACGACAGCACCAGTGCAAAGAAAAGAAAAAATACGACCTGTGAGGCATTATTATGTTTATGTCGTGCCATCATTGCATCCTTTATCTGCTTCCCCCTGCCTGTTCGGCGAAACAGCGTTGAACAAAACGCGAAAGAGGAAACCCTATCTTGCCACAGCAGGAATACATATCGACAAAACCGAGGCAAAAAAGTCGCAAAATAGAACAGCAATGTGTAAAAAAAACGACACTTACCCGTAATGGAAAAATCAGTGCACCGCAAAAAGTGCCCTAGCACCTTTCATCCCGCATTTCTGGTACTTTGCATACGCCCTTGCCACCTGTTCGCGAATTTCTACCGGCGCATCACCCTGCGCCCAGCCTGAAACCAGAGCATGCAGCACATACCCCTCTGGCGCCATGTAATGCGTCGTCAGGACCAACGGCTCCGCTCCGACCGCCCTTATCGAATTTTCGAAATACTGTTTGCTTTTACATGCAAAAACAGCTATCTCCCTTTTTTTTCCATCAACAGCAGATGGGACATGATCCAGCGAAAAGTCCATCAGGCCATTGTGCCCCACATACACCACCAGCTGCGCCGCCCCGCCTGCCGCATACGTTCTGCCATCGGCTCTCACCATCATCTTTTGCCGCCCGGCCGCAAAACTGAAAAAATCACGGGTCGCATGGCGGATATATGCACCATCATAAGCGTCAGCCACCACAATCGTTCCGGATGGTACATGCCGGAAAACCAGCCGCTCCAGCACCGGTTTGTCAAAATCATTCACCGTCTTCATCCGCCGGAAATCCGGCTGCTTCGACATAAACGTCTTCACGCCATACATCGCCCCCCAGTAAAGATTGCTGGACGGATCCTGCCCATTGCCAATCCCTTCCGGCACCTTCACAATCCCCTGATTCGCATTGTCACACAGCGCCACTACCACATGAATGACCCGGGGCTGCTGCTCCGCCTGCACACATGGCGGCACAAGCAAAACCAGCAGCAAAAGAAAACGCCACAGCATCAACCCGCCCTTTCCTCCACACACATTAACGGATACCCCCTTTTTCCGGAAGNACCACACCCCGCTGAATATCTGACCGGGGGGCGTGCAACATCAGCTCCGACCCCATTTCAGCCAGCCTTTGCCGGGCAAACTCATTGCCCTGAGCAGCCGCTTTTTCAAACCAGTTGCGGGCAATCGCCTTATCCTGCTTTGCCACCCGCCCCTCCTCATACATTGCGCCAAGCTGGCTCTGAGCATAGGGATCCCCCTGTTCGGCCCCACGCTGGTAAAGAAGAAACGCCTTCTTTTCATCCCGGATAATCTGCACACCATTTTCAAGAAGATAGCCATACGCACCCTGTGCATACGCATTTCCCTTTGCCGCTGCACGGCACAACCATTTTGCCGCTTCCAGCCCGTCACGCGGCACCCCCAGGCCATAAATATAGAGATAGCCCAAAACACTCTGGGCATAGACATCATCCTGCCTAGCACCTGCCTCTGCCCATTTCCTCGCTTCGACATCATTACGGACAACACCGCGCCCATTCAGATACATATGCGCCAGCCAACCCTGCGAGTAGGCATCACCCAGATCCGCCCCACGCTGAAACCAGTATGCCGCCCGCACATCATCTGCCTTCACACCCCGGCCACTTGCATACAGATACCCCAGTGCCCCGCATGAATACGCATCCCTCTGTCCTGCCGCCAGACGCAACCATCTCGCGGCCTTTTCATCATCCTTCTCAACTGCCACCCCATTCATGTACAAATATCCCATCAGGCTTTGCGAATAGGCGTCCCCCTTGTCTCCCCCCCTTTTCGCCCACTCAAACGCCTTTTTGTCATCCTGCATGATACCCATACCGAGCGCATACATCCGGGCCAGTCGGCCATACGATTTCACATAGCCCAGATCCACACTCTTTTCGTAAAATGCCACCGCCTTTTCACCATCGGCGGGCACGCCCAACCCCTCACGATAAAGATAAGCCAGCATGCCATAAGCCCAGCCATCATCCAGTGGGGCCGCCTTGTGCAGCCAGCCAATCGCTTCCGGATAACGGATTTCCGTACCCTGCCCCCTCATCAGCATATGGGCAAGAATACTCTGTGAATACACATCGTCATTTACCGCCCCCTTCTGCGCCCATATCATTGCCTCAGCATAATCCACCTCTGTTGCCAACCCCTTGTGATAGTGGCGGGCAGACTCACCCTGCGAAAAAGGCACCCCCTGCCGGGCGGCGCGCAAATGCCACTTCAATGCCTCGGCATCATCACGTTTCGCCCCGACACCACAACCATACATATAGCCAAGAAGACTTTGTGCATAACCGTCACCGGCATCAGCCCCTTTTCTTACCCATTCCAGAGCTTCACTTTTGTCGGGGGCAACACCAATACCATTCTGAAGCAGATACCCAAGCATCCCCTGCGCAAAAGCATTACCCTGCTCTGCCGCCATGCGGAAAAGATGGTAAGAGTGGACGGCATCATGCGTCCGCCCGTCACCTGTCAGCACCCGGTATCCCAGCTTCACCTGCGCCGCATCATCACCGCCCCGGACACGGCCCTCCAGATCCTGCTCCCGCTCCTCCACATTCACCGCATTACGGTAAAGCACATAAAACCTCGGATACTGGAAATAATCTCCGGGCAGCCAGCCATCACCCGCCCGCGCGGAAGAAAAAAGACAGAAAAAAAGCAGAAGCCCCAGCAGGCCGCGAAAAATCGCTGCCACCCATTTTTCCTGTGAAAAACACCCGTATGTGCACCCTCTCATCACTCCTCCACCAAAACCGGCCACAACAATGCCATCACACCCCAATAAGGACCATATTTCATATCCTGTCAGTAAAAACCGGACTGCTGATCATATCTTCCCCTGCGGGCATACACCCAAGCGATATTATGCTGGCCGACCAACCAGGCACAACTTTTTTATCATGCCATGTCAGACCTGGCATACAGGCGACAAAAAAGCAGGGGTTACCCCCGGCTTTTTCGCGGAAAGAACGCTGTACATCAATCCCCTGTCGGCACCCCCAGTTTCCGAATCGCCGTTTCATCCCCCTGCGCAGCGGCACGCTGGTACCACAGCCTCGCCTTTCCAGCATCGACAGGCTCACCGCCAAGCCCCTTTTCATAAACCTCACCCAACATGGATTGTGCCTTTGGAACATCCTGTTCAGCCGCCTGCATAATCAGCCGCACCCCCTCTTCCTCATTCTTTTCAATCCACTCCCCGTTCAGGTACATCCGGCCCAAAAGCAGCATACCGTCCGCACTGCCATTATCAACAGAGCGCCTTACCCAGCCTATTCCTTCCTCTTCGTTTTTTTCCACTCCCCTACCAAGCAGGTAGGAAAGCCCGACAAAAGCCTGCACACGTGCATCATCCGCTTCGGCTGCTTTCAAATACCAGGAAAAGGACTCCGCCTCATCCCTTCTGACCCCATCACCCTCCTTGTAAATGATCGCCAGTTTCTTGTAGGCACGCACATCCCCGTTATCCGCTGCCTGGCGGTACCACTTCGCCGCCTGCGCCATATCCGCCTTCACGCCCAGCCCCATCTGGTACATCACCCCCAGATTGTACTGTGCCTCCAGCATTCCCTGATCAGCCGCTTTTTTATACCACCGGGCGGCCTCAGCATAATTCTGCTTTGCCCCCACACCATAATAAAAGGCATACCCCTTCCGGAAAAACGCCGTTGCATCACCACCCGCCGTTGCTTTCTGTAGCCACCTGTTCGCTTCTGCCTTATTGGCTGGCACCCCCTCACCGCCGGATGCATACAACTCTGAAAGCGACATCATCGCTTCCGTATTACCCTGATCAGCTGCCTTTTTATACCAGTAAACCGCCCGCGGCAGGCTTTTTTGCAGATCAGCTCCAACCTGATAACTCGCTGCCAGCGTCATCTGCTTTTTCGAATCGCCCTGCTGCGCCTCCCTTTGCAGCCCGGCAACCCATTTGTTACCCTCACCGAAGCCCGGCTCAATCATCGCCGAATCAGGCGTACCACACCCATGCATGAGCACCACAGCACCCACGGTCATCACCACTAGGGAAAAGAACCGCACCACACCATCAAAACGCCTGTCCTTTCGCATCGTCCGCATCCCTTTCTTCTTCACTCCCTCAAAACCAGCCCCAATCAAAACCCGGTTGGCACAAAAACCCAAAATAGTGTAACTTGATCCTGTAAAAAATCCTGTTAAATTGTGTAACCCTGATCCTGTCATCTCCCACACTCGGCCACAACAGATGCTTTTACTCCACACCTGCTGCGCCCCCTGCGCTTCTGCCGTCATTGAATGGCTTGTTGCCAATGGCGAAACACCCGTCCTGTACTACTTCAACCCCAACATATTCCCCCGTGAAGAATACGAAATCCGTAAAAACGAATGCACCCGCTACGCCGAAAAACTGGGGCTGACCATCATTGACGGCGACTACGACCATCCGGCATGGCTGAACCATATTGCAGGCCTTGAAAACCAGCCCGAGCGTGGCACACGCTGCCTGGCCTGCTTCAAGATGCGCCTGCTTGCCACCGCCCGCACAGCCAAAGCGCGCAGCCTTCCCCGCTTTGCCACCACACTCGCCTCCTCACGCTGGAAAAACCTCGAACAGATCGCCCATGCCGGTCACTGGGCAGCAGAACAGGCGGGTGACGTTACCTTTCTTGAAAAAAACTGGCGTAAAGACGGCCTTTCCGAAAGACGCCGCCACCTTCTCGAAGAAAACGCCTTTTACAACCAGACTTGGTGCGGCTGCGAATTCAGCATCCGCAAATAACCCACTCTTTCACCAAAAAGAAACCACACATCCCGCACAGTCCACCACATCATCGCTTACAATGAAAACTGCGTTCTTCACCGGGAAAATCGCCATGAAAAAAACACTTGCCATACTGGCAATCGCTGCCCTCATTACCGGCTGTACCATATACAAAACCGTACCACACTACACACCTGATCCGCAAAACGCACAAACCGTGCGCGCGGCCATCGAAAACCCGGTCAACATCGGCGAATTTTCCGATGCCAGCTTCAGAAAGGAACTCACCTGCAGAAGCCTCGCCATCGTCAAAACACCACAGGACGGCTGGACATACACTGACGCCATCCGTTACGCCCTGATAGACGAACTCACACAGGCCGAACGCTACGACCCCGAATCACCGATCACCATCACTGCGCAGCTAAACCGTATCGACTTTGAAACCGAAAAAGGAACATGGATCATCCGCATGACACTCCGTTCCTCCAACGGTAAAACCATGACGGCAAAACACATCCACACCTACAACAGCATCGGAATAGGTGAAGCAGCCTGCATACAGGCAGCTTCCAACTACAGGCCAACTCTTGCCGCATTCATGAAAAACCTGCTCGCTTCAGCCGAATTTTCCGCATTGGCAGCAAACACCCCGCCGCCAGTCGAAGAGCCGGACATACACCCAAAAGAAGACAGCGCAGCCCCTCTGGAAACCGGAAAAGAACGTATCCGGCAACTTAACAGCCTAGATCCCGTTCGCAATACAGACACCGGCAGCCTCTGATCCCCGGATAACAAAAAGGGCGTGAAGATATCTTCACGCCCTGCCTTTCCATGCTTCCTGCTTATTTTACCGGCATAAAACGGACATCCTTTATCGAAGCCGGGCGCGACTCAGGCCAGCTTGCCCAAGCTACTTTCGCCCTTTCCCGCCATATGGCAGCCACCTCTGGATTCACCTTCTGCCGGAGCTGCCCTTTTTCAAACACCTCGGCCAGACGCTCCATCGCCAACGGATAACCCCGGTTGGCACTATGCGTATACCAGTTCAACGCTTCCGGTTCCGTTGCATACTCCACCCAGCCGATCTCATTGGCCCGCCCCATATTAAACTGCGCCTCCGGATCGCCATTTCCTGCCGCCACCCGGTCCAGTTCCAGCGCTGTCTTCGTATCCGGCAGCGTCGTAATCATGCCGTTCATATACATAAACATGCCGTTCATATACATAAACGCCATATAATGTTGCGAACAGGCATTATTCTGCGTCATCCCCGCCTCAAAAAGCGCCCGGGCACTTCCGGAATCAGCTGCCACCCCGCGCCCGCGAAGCATCAGATAACCCAGTTGGCACTGCGCCTCCGCAAAATTCTGGTCTGCCGCCTTTTTATACCATTGCGCCGCCATCGCATCATCCCGCACACCACCACGCCCGAAACGGTACAAGTCACCCATCGCCTTTTGTGCACCGGCATAACCCTTGTCTGCCGCCCGCTCATACCATGTCCTTGCCTCGGCATAATTCACCGGCGTTCCCTGCCCGTACTCATACATATACCCAACCGTGATCACCGACGCCATATGCCCCGATGAAGCCGCTTTTTTATACAGATACAACGCCTTTGCATAGTCCTGCGTCACCCCGTCGCCCCGGTAATACATATTAGCCATACTGTTAATCGCTACCGGACTTTGTGGTGCCACCTCACGCTTTGGCTCACTCTCCTTTTCCGGCGCCTTCTCCGCAGCCGGGGTCGCCGCCTTCACAACCTTGCCCTTTACCTTTGGAACCGGCGCAGCACCAGCGGCTCCCACAGTAAACGCCAGCATCATCAGCATGGCAGAAAACAGTATCCTTTTCATCTGCTTTGCATACTCCCTTTTTCATTGAAACAACACATCCCTTTTGCCATCATAGCCTCTTTTCTCCCTGATTTCACGCCTTCCTTTCATTCCTCCACCCAGCACCATCTCCCGGCACCGTCCATCCTCATTCGACTACCCCCGGCGATTTGACTCAAATGTACCGTCCAGACGACGGTCTGCTCAGCCCCGGAAATACCTAGGGGCGAAGCAAACGGGCGCGCAACAAAGGCAAAAACCGGCAACCGGCTATTGTAATGATGACCGCATCTCCGGCAAAACTAGCCATACCGGCTCCGAACACGGCGAGCTTTGAAGCACAACCCGAAAAATATTGCCCAAAAAAGCACAAATTGATGGAAAGCAGCAAACATCCTCGTTTATTACCCTTTTAACCGCCCTCATGATATGGTATTGTAGCTAATATTGCTTTTGTGAAACATTACTCCTATTCAATTCCAACATGTTCATGCCTGCCACATCCGGTGAAATACTGGAAGATGTCAAAACCGAATTCCGCACCTGCAGTATTTACGGCGCAGATGTTCTGTTGGGGCTTTATGATCAGGTATGGGATGATGGTTCATACTTCTTTTGCGGTTACCATAGCAAAAATAATCCACGGATCACCATCGCCGGACAGCAGATTCCCCTTCAGGTCGAAATCATCCCGGAAGGCGCACCCGAGCGTACCAACCCCTTTCTGGCCTCACGAAAGAAAGGCAACAACACCGTCACCTGGTATGAAAATGCCATCGGCACCCTTTCTTCCGCCTTTGTCTTTTTGCGTGAATTCGAGGAAAACCGGGGTTTTCTGCTGGACGGCACACTAGATAGTGAAATTGAAAAATACTACAACCACGAAGATCTCACCAGCCAGCTCGACTCTTTTTCCAGTGTACTGAAAGACAGCACCCTTTCCTTTTCCCGGAAAGTCGAGCGCATTGCCCCTGTTCTCACTTCGATCAGGCGAATCCTGCAAATCAACCGCATTCCGGACCAACTCAAATACGAGGAATCCACCTTTTACCTCAATGTCCTGAAACTTCAGGAACACGTACAACGGCTGATCGCAGAAACCGACAAGACCGATGAAGACATCATCCCCGACTTCAGGCTGATCGCTGAACACCTAGCTGATGTCCTGCAGGAAATCAAGGACAACCACGAAAACCTGGCCCGCGGCAGGGAACCTGTTTCAGGCGACGAAGAGAAAAAGCGCATTTTCGCCACACTTGAAGAGCTGGCGCAGATCATGGACATGAAAAAAGGCAGCAAACAGGCCACGCAACATATCGGACGCAAACTGAAACTCTGTCAGGAAGTCTGGAGCATGCCATCTGTTGACTGGCAAACCCGGCTGGACTACGCCACCTATGCCGTTGACTTTATTCATGATGCCATCAACCGGATGGAAGCCGCCGCCATCGAAAGCAAAAAACGCCATGCCACCATTCCGGACCTTTCCCGCCACTTG
>JGI994J12354_10001293_pt1 | contig 25283 bp, 22 predicted proteins | sample IntmicLarv3ML3BL_FD_12354 | JGI IMG/M metagenome (IMG submission 12354)
AGAAGAGGGGATTTGAACCCCTGCACAGCTATTAACCGCCTACCCGCTTTCCAGGCGAGCCCCTTCAACCACTTGGGTACTTCTCCAAATGCTTTTTCACAGCTTTTATATTTTATAACAGCTTATGGCCGTTGTCAATGGCTAATTTGGCAACAGTAGGCAGGTGATTATATCTTTTCCGTTATCATGCTTGTTCCGGATTCATGGGGTTTAAATACTTTGCTTATTTAAATACGGTTATTCCGGCTTCTATTTGCTTTTTAGCAGAAATACGGTTGTTCATTTATTATGTATTCTGAAAAAACGCCCTTTTCGCAAGTGAAAAGGGCGTTTTTTATACAATTATTAATATTCCCTGACATGAACTTCTGCGGAGTTTATTATGGTATTACTTATGGTGCAGCTGCGCTCTGCTATTATCATAGCTTTTTTCTTATACTCTTCATCAAAGCCTTCAGGAAACTGAACTGTTATTTCATATTTGTGAAAGCGGTTTGCTCCGCCGGGATCTTTTTCTCCCTTTGTTTCTATAACCAAAACCGTATCATCAGTGAGCACGCCATCTCTATCAAACATAGCGCGCATATTAAGGCTTATGCACAAAGCCAGAGAAGCCTCCAAAAGCTCCGAAGGATTTAACCCGCCGTCGCTGCCTGCTTTGAAGCTGCCATCCGCCTGCTTGCCCATTACGTTATAAATACCGTTTTTTCCGTTTTCAAATTTTATAATTGCCATAATGCAACCCCTTTCTTTTTATCGAATCATTTCTATACCATATTATAATAACACAATCCCCCTGAAAAAACATCAGGGGGATTAAAATTTAAAAAATATATGAAATTTCAAGCTCAGTTGAAAATTCTTTCTTTTGCACGCCTATTCCAAGCTCCATGCTAAAATAATCCGCAGACAGCGCTATATTATAGCCGTTAATAAGCATTACATTGGCACGGTTTATCTTATCGTTGTTTATATTTATTTCGGTAATTTTATTATTGTCATAGCTTGTTATTTCCATTATACCGCCTGTTTTAATTCCAACCTTCATGCCCAAGCGCATGGCAGCCGTTACGGGTATATAGGTTATGCCGTTTTCCACCGCGTATTCTCCCCTGCTTAAGGTGAAAGCCAAGCTATCAACAGGTATCTCAAATTCGGCTATTCCGGCAGAGGCCGGTGCAATTGTATATTCATCAAACAATATATGAATCACGCCATCCTTAATAAAAAAGCTCTGATTTGGCCTTATGGAGCTGAATCTGTTGCTGCCCGCATAATATGCTGCGGCATTTTTGTCTATTCGGGAGGAGATATATCTATTTATATAAGTCATATAATCCTTGCCCAAAAGATTCTTAAGAGTAACCTCGCTCTGGCTTATATCATCAAAAACAAAAGTCTGCACTACCTGCTTTTTGTTCAGGGATTTTTCTCCGCCTATATTATAGCGTATTACAATTGAGGTTATATTTGCCCAATTATATACATCATACTCCGTTTCTATGCTCCTGTAGCCTGCGTTTATTAGGCCGGTATAGGAGAGCCTTATTTTTTCATTAAGCATGGTTAAAGATGATTTGTTTAACCCCTCTATTTGCGGAAGCGCGCCTATTACCTTTACATTATTTACTTCATCAATTTCTACTATAAAGCTACTCTTTGAAATAAGTCCGTTTGAAATATTTCCACCGCTTTCCATTGCCATTGCAGGCTGCAATAAAATCAAAGCGAATGAAGCGGTTAATATCATCAGTATTCTATTTTTCACCATATATAACTCCCTTTTTATATTCATCTGACACGGCTTTACAAGCCGCATTTTTAGTATTCCCAAGGTGAAAAATCTTTATGGGTGAAAATTATAGCAATTGGGCTATTCGTTATAGCTTACTCAAACACAACATTTTCTATTAGATCCGCCAGAAGCTCCATGGCGTTTGCAGCCTCTGCTTTTGTGGAATATTGGCTGCCTACTTCAACAAGAAGAGACTTAGCCGCCATATGTGTTGAAAACCTGTATGGCTTTAATAAAATTTTCCTCGTAAAATCGGGATATATTTCATTGGCGGCAAGCTGCATATTAAAGCTGAATGCGAGATTTTCTTCAAAATAATCGTTTTTAAGGTAATTGAGCTCTTTTATTTCACCGGCCTCCGCCAAGGCGGAAACGCCATTTACAAACATAATCCTTGCGCAGGGCTTTCCGTCAATATAAGTAACAAGATTGGGGTTGGGCTCTATGCCGTCTCTATGTAAGTCAATTACTACCTTAATAGACGGATTTTCTTCCAGAATCCGCCTTATATCAGGCTCCATGCGTTCATAAGAGCCATCTCTATGGCTTATGCCACCTACCATATCAAATATCCCCGTATGATGTATGGCATTTATGCCATATTTATTTTCCAGCACATATTTCAGCTGCTCCCCTGTTCCTACTATGCCCTCTTTTATGTCAGAAGTATCGCTGTCTATAAAAAACTCCGTTCCGCCATGGGTGTGAAAAATTAAAACCTGCGGTGCCGATGGTATTTTCTGTTCTTTTAAATCAGCGGCCAAAAATTTTTCAGGGTCATATATAGAAGCTATTATGCCTGTTTTTGAATCTTTATTATAAAAGGCCGACAGAAAATTCGCCTTGAGCCTGTCTATATTTTCAGCCGTAAAATTTTCTTTATAAGCCGCGTCCGGCATTGGGCCGAACTCATCCTCGTTTTGAAAAATAATATCATTTATTCCGATAACTGTATTTTTATCCGGCTTTGGCATTTCATTGAACACATTTATATACTCAATATTATCAACCACTTCGGTTTTAATATTATCGGCAAAGTTTTCCGCCTTTGTTTCCGTTTCAGGCTCCGCTGCAAAAATTTTAAAAAATTCAGCCGCTCGGGAGTTTCTTTCATAAAAAGGCATTGTTTCCCAAATCAAATATTCATAAAACAACCCACGGGGCAGCATATTAAATAAAAGGCATATGATAAGCGCAGATAATGCTGCTCCCTGAGCCAGTTTATTAAGCATAGCTTTCATTTTTTCACCATGGTGTTTTATCATGGCACTCCCCTTTTCACAGCAAAATATAATGCTTCGTAATCACAAAAGCTCTCTTAAGTATATGATTCAAAGCAATAAAAAAGCACCGCCATATTTGGCAGTGCCCAAAATTATTCCTATAGCCATCTTGAGTATTCTTCAGCTAAAACACTTTCAGCCTCTTCTTTACAAATACTTTGAGACAGCGAAATTTCTCCTATAATAATCTGCTTGGAATTTGAAAGCAGTTTCTTTTCCACACTAGATAAACCGCGCTCTTTTTCTCTCAAAAATAAATTACGGTAAACCTCAACAACTTCCGAAAACTTCCCTGTTTTAATCTTCAACAAATTAGATTTGTAACGCTCATTCCAGTTTTCCGGCATGTTAACGGGCGTATTTACAACATCTTTTAAAATATCAATAACCTGATTACCATCATAGATTTCTCTCAAACCAAGATTCTCCGCATTGCAGGCAGAAACCATGATTTTAAGATTCCCCACAGGTATATTCATAACATAATAAATCTGCCTTACTCCGTCAATCAGCTTTTCTTCAAGATTTTCAATTATCCCCGCACCGTACATTGGATAGACAATTTTATCGCCTACGCAAAACACATCTTCACCCCTTTCCAATCAAAGTAAAATATTATTAAACTCATTCTCCTATAAATAAAGCCGCATATATTTTCTTATACACGCTTTTAAGTATATCAATTTTAACGACATAAATCAACTAAATTCTACCTAAACTGTCATATTGTACCTTTTAAACATATTGCTTATATTTTGCCGCTCAACAGCATTTATTTTGCTGTCACTTTGTCGAAGCAAAGTCGCAAATGTCTATTTTTTTGCATAAATACGTCATATGTACTTTTATACATTATTTACAAAATTTCATTTGATATACCAATAAACTTTTTTCTTATTGAAGATATTTGAATATAGAGATTCAATGGATCTATTTAAGTATTTATTTCATTCCACTAAATTTTTCCTTTCATTGTTTTTTCTTCCATTATATAAAACCTGATTTTCACTCATGTTTTACATATTGTTTTAAATATCTTTCAATTTGAGTAAATTTTTTTTAAATTTTTGCTAAAGTTTTTTATTTATCCCTCCGATTAATTACTTGACAAACAAAAAACAAAAAGAGGCATGGTTAAAATGAAAAATTTGTTACTTATAATTTTTTGCCTGGCATCAATAATTTTGATTTATGTGTTTGAATCAACCAATGCAATTTACTCTCCGCTGGCTGCCACTAGCGAGAACTCAGCATCAGTTGAAGAGATCGCCTCGTACATTCGCATGAATGAAAATGTAAAAGCAACTACTGTTGCTGCCAACTTCGATACACCGGCATTAATTATATTTGCCATAACCTCAAATTTATTTTTTATATCAATGGACTTTAAATTGCCGGATAAAAGACTTTTTAAAAAGACCGGCAGCGAAACAGATTTAAATCGATTAAGTAAAGTATTTTGATAATATAAAATAAACCTCCTCCCCCCCTCCTTTTAAAAGCAAAAAGACGTACTGACAAGTACGTCTTTTTGCATGCGAAGAATATTTTTATTCATTTAATACTTTCAAAATAAAATTTAAACGGAAGCAGCCTCTTTCCTTCCCTTATACAATACAAATATTAAAAGCATAATCTGTATAAGCAGCAAAATAATCAACAAGGACTTAAATCCCATAAAATCTATGGCAACGCCTGAAAGAATCGCCCCTGTCATGCCGGAAACGCTTGCAAACACCGCATCTCCCAGCCCCTGAGCAGTGGTAGCCATTTTTTCAGGCGCGGTTTTCCTAATTATTTCCCGCATAGAAGGCAGCAATATGCCATAGCCCATACCGCCTATCATCGTTGCAAAAACGACCAGCATCGGAACAGTTGCCACTAAAGCAATTGATACCGATACAAGGTACAGAATAACCGCTACCGTAAGGCGTTTATGTGGCGCTATACGGCTGAGACTTGCAGCGGCAAAAAACACAGGTGTTTGGAGCACCATCGCAGCGCTGGAATCATAGCCTTGATAAACTACACCCGCATTCATATATTCCCATATCATGGGCTTTATCTGATTCATTCCAATCATTGTAAAGCCTACGAAAAAAAGTATAATCAGCAGAAAAATAAATTCCTGGTTTTTAAATAAAATTTTTATATCATCTTTATTCATCTTAACCTTGCGCACTGTGTTATCCACAGGCTGTTCCGGCGTAAAGGCAGCATTTATCACGCTGAGGGCAACGCATATTCCCAAAAAATACGGCACAATATCAAAACCATGGCCAGCCACCTGCCTTCCGTAGAAAAATATAAATATTCCATAAGCAAGAGAGCCCGCGGCCAAAGCAGGCCCATATACCGCCTGGCTGCCGTTGTAATATTTCAAAAGCCATGTATCCATATTTGTTAATGTCGGGTTTTGGCAAAAGCCCAGTAGCATTGCCGAAACAACCATCTGCCAGCTCACAGCAGCTTTAAAAAGCATCATTGAGCATATGAAAATAAGTATATTCGTCAAAATATAAACTTTTTTATTGCTCTGGTATCTGTCACAAATATTTCCCCAAAATATTTGCCCGCCGATGGAGCTTAGCCTGTATGATGCTATTATTATACCGATCAAGCCTGCTGAAATCCCTTTTTGGCGCAGATAAACCACTAAAAAGGAGAAAAATGCCGCTACTGTACACCAATATGCTGCCTGCATAAAAACAAAGCGAAACTTAATAACCCCCTGCTTCTTGTTCACCGTATATCCCCTTCGCTTTAAAATGGCTTTATAATAAAAAATTCAGCTAAATATATTCAATTGTTTTAAATTTCACGTTTTACCAATTATGAACGCCCAAAGAGACAGGAAAAAAGTTCCTGTCTCTTTAAAGCATTATTTATAATTTATACTTACTTAAATCAACATGGCAATAGCCGCCGGGGTTTTTATCAAGATAATCCTGATGGTACTCCTCCGCGTCATAGAAGTTTCTGAGTTCTTCCACCTCTGTGACAATAGGCTCGCTATAGCTCTTTTGCTTTTCTTGTATGAAGTTTTCGGCAACTGTTCTGTCTTCTTCATCTGTGAAATAAATGCCCGTTCGATACTGGGTTCCAATATCATGAGCCTGCCTGTTGAGGGTTGTAGGATCAATGATCCCGAAAAATTCAACCAGCACAGCTTCAAGGGATATAATAGAGGTATCGTAAACCACCTTAACCGTTTCCGCATGGCCTGTATCTTTCTTGCAAACCTCTTCATAGGTTGGGTTTTCAGTATTGCCATTGGCATAGCCGCAGGTAGATTCATATACTCCAACCACCCGCTTCATATATGCCTGGCTTCCCCAGAAACAGCCGCCTGCCAGATAAATGGTTTTCAGCTTATCTAAGTTAAACTCAATATTTTCATTGGGATTTATAAACATATTATCCTCTTTTCACTCCCAAAACTACTGTTTCACCGTTTATATTCCATTCTTTAGAATACTCGCCGCCTTCACCGTCGTGGATAGCGTCAGCAAGCACATCTGCCATGATTTCAGCTCCGTTGCGGGTGAATATATCATTAAGTTTAGAGCTGCCGGACTGCCAAACTTCTATACGGTCAAGCACTTCAAACCCGGCTTCTTTACGCATAGTTTGGATTTTTGATATAATTTCACGAACGAAGCCTTCTTCAATAAGCTCCTCTGTTAAATTAGTATCTAATACGATGGTTATATCGCCATCTGCTTCTGAGAAGAAACCTTCTTTCTCGGCAGCTTCAACCAGAATATCTTCCAAAGTCAGCTCTACAGGATTGCCATCTATTTCGAACTTGGTCGAGCCTGCTTTAAGCTCCTTCATAAAAGCATTGCCGTCAACCGTTCCAAGGTAAGTTCCTATTTTCGGCAGTATTTTCCCGTATTTCGGCCCTAAGGTTTTAAGCTGGGGCTTGAATTTGAATGTTGTCAAACTTTCCACATCATCTGAGAATGTAACTTTTTTAAGATTAAGTTCATCTGCGATTATGGAAAGATACATTTCACCAAGCTCACGCGGCGCTTTAACAAACATATTGCCTATAGGCTGGCGGTTTTTGATATTGGCATCATTCCTGCCGGCGCGGCCGAGAACAACTATATCAAGGACCAGATCCATATTCTCTTCCAAAGCTGTGTCTACAAAAGAAGCATCATACACAGGGAAGTCGGTTAAATGCACACTTTCAGGCGCATTCGTATCCACTGTTCTAACAAGGTTTTGATAGATACCCTCTGTCATAAACGGCGTAAACGGTGCGGAGAGTTTAGTTACGGTATCAAGCACGGTATAGAGAGTCATGTAGGCGTTAATCTTATCCTGCTCCATGCCGGAAGCCCAGAAACGCTCGCGACTTCTCCTTACATACCAGTTAGAAAGTTTATCAACGAAGTCGTTCAAAGCCCTGGATGGCTCGAATATTTTATAATTTTCCAAGCCGTCATCCACTTGCTTAATAAGGGTATTTAATTTGGATAATATCCACAGGTCGATTGGAGGCAGTTTATCTTTTTCCAGCTTATATTTCGTCGGGTCGAAAGAATCAATATCCGCATAAAGTATATAGAAAGCATAGGTATTCCACAAAGTTCCCATGAATTTACGCTGATTTTCACTTACAGCATCAGCATGGAATCTACTAGGAATCCAAGGTGCTGAATTTATATAGAAATACCAGCGAACAGCATCCGCGCCTTGTGTATCAAGCACATCCTTAGGGTCTACGACATTGCCCAGGTGTTTGGACATTTTTCTGCCGTCCTTATCCTGAACATGCCCTAAAACTATACAGTTTTCAAAGCAGTTTTGGTCGAAAATCAAAGTTGATATAGCATGAAGAGTGTAGAACCAACCGCGGGTTTGGTCAACGGCTTCCGAAATAAAGTTGGCCGGGAAATTGGCTTCAAATATTTCTTTATTCTCAAAAGGATAATGCCACTGGGCGAAAGGCATTGAGCCTGAATCGTACCAGCAGTCAATAACCTCTGAAACCCTCTTCATTTTTCCTCCGCATTTCGGGCAGTTTAAAAATACATTATCCACATAAGGCTTGTGAAGTTCAAGCTCAGAGCAGTCTGTACCGCTCATTTCACTAAGCTCGGCAATGCTGCCAATAGTATGCCTGTGGCCGCAGTCACATTCCCATATAGGCAGCGGAGTGCCCCAATAGCGCTCGCGGGAAAGGCCCCAGTCAATAACCCCTTCAAGGAATTTGCCGAAGCGGCCGTTTTTAATATTATCAGGCAGCCAATTAATGTTTTCATTATATTTCACAAGGCTTTCGCGAACTTTACTCATTTCGATAAACCAAGTATTCCTCGCATAATAAAGAAGCGGTGTGTGGCAGCGCCAGCAATAGGGATAGTTATGGGTGTAAGGCTCTTCTTTATACAAAGTGCCGTCTGCTTCAAGCTGCTTGATTATAACCGGATCGGCATCCTTAACAAACATGCCTTCCCACATAGTTGGGGCGATGAATTTGCCTTCCTGGTCAACAAGCTGAACAAAAGGCAGATTATAAGCCCTGCCTACCATGGCATCATCTTCACCAAAGGCAGGTGCAGTATGAACGATGCCTGTACCATCTGTCAAGGTTACATAATCGGCGCAGGCAACGTACCAAGCCTTTTCCTTGGTTTCCAATCCTTGCTGGAATACAGGCTCATACTCGGTATATTCCAGATCTTTACCTGTGCAGCGATCTATGATTTCATAAGAATCTTTCATAACTGTTTCAAGCAAGGCTTCCGCCATGATATAGGTTTTGCCTGCGGAAATAACTTTTGCATAAGTTTCTTTAGGGTTCACAACTAAAGCTACGTTTGAAGGCAGCGTCCATGGTGTTGTTGTCCAAGCAAGGAAATATTCATCTTTACCTTTTAACTTAAAGCTGGCAATAACGGAAGACTCCGTAACTTCCTGATAACCTTGGGCAACCTCGTGGCTGGAAAGGGCCGTACCGCATCTCGGGCAATAAGGCACAACCTTATGGCCTTTGTACAAAAGGCCTTTATCCCAAATCTTTTTAAGGCTCCACCAAACGGATTCAATATAGTTATTGTCATAGGTAACATAGGGATTATCCATATCCGCCCAGAAGCCTACGCGCTCAGACATTTCCCGCCATTCGCCTTCGTATTTCCAAACGCTTTCCTTGCATTTTTTGATGAAAGGCTCAACACCGTATTCTTCTATCTGCGGTTTGCCGCTGATGCCAAGCTGCTTTTCAACTTCCAGCTCAACAGGTAAGCCATGGGTATCCCAGCCGGCTTTGCGGGTTACATTATAGCCTTTCATGGTTTTGTAGCGAGGGATTAAATCCTTAATTGCGCGGGTAAGAACATGGCCGATATGTGGCTTGCCGTTTGCTGTTGGAGGCCCGTCATAGAATGTGTAAACCTGCGCACCTTCCCTTGATGTCAATATTTTTTCAAACACCTTATTTTCTTTCCAAAACTGCTGAATTTCAAGCTCTCTGGTAGCAAAATCCAGATTAGTTGAAACCTTTTCATACATATTTCATTCCTCCTTAATCATAAAAAACAAAACAGCTTTTTAGTCGCCCTTGTTATTTCATACAAACATTTGATTGCAATAAAAAAACTCCGCCAACAGGACGAAGTTAACCGCGATACCACCTGAATTGGCCCGAAGGCCCTCTTATATCCGGCGAAATATACCGGCTTTTTTATAACGTAAAAAAGATAAACCGTCAGAGCCTACTAAAATACTTTTTCAGCCCTGCCGCTAAAGCGGTGATATTCACCGGCCATTCCGCCTCCCCCGCTTTCACCAAAATTAACGGTTTCTCTTTGCAGGCAAAATGCGCTACTATCCGCTCTCAAGCGCGTTTTCATTATATTTATTATCACAAAAACCAATTAACTCGCAATATAGGCGAATATTGATATTATACATATTTAATATGGCTTTGTAAAGGGGCTTAAGGCAAAAAGAATCAGCTTTCAAAAAGGATAAAATAATATTCGGTTCATATTTTACCTACTTTATGATCCCTTGCTTGTAGCTGTCTGCCATGTTTTTAAGCTCATCCGCGTTGGCTAAGGCAGCATCCGTTATTTTAGCGCCGCCTAAAAGCCTTGCAATTTCTCTAACCTGGGCTTCTTTGTCCAGATTATTCACTCTGGTTAGAGTGCGTTCCTCATCAGTGGTTTTTTCTATAAGCAAATGGGCATCACCCATAGCGGCAATCTGCGGTAGATGTGTTATACATATAATCTGCTGGATTGAAGCAATCAAGCACAGCTTTTCAGCCACCTTCTGGGCAGTTCTCCCGCTGACGCCCGTATCAATTTCATCAAAAATAAAAGTTTCAATACTGTCCGCAGTGGATATAACGGTTTTCATAGCCAGCATAACCCGCGACATTTCCCCGCCGGAGGCAATTTTGGATAGCTCCTTTAAAGGCTCCCCAAGGTTGGGAGATATGAGGAATGTCACAGTATCATTGCCGTTTGCGCCAAATTCTTTTTTCTGCTCAACGCTGATTTCAAAACAGGCATCTTTCATGCCAAGCTCGCGCAAAATCCCTTCTATCTGAGCGCTTATCGCTTTAGCTGTAGTCTTACGGATTTTACGCATTTTTTCACAGACTCCGGTTATTTCACCGTTTAAAGCCTTGCGGCGGCTGTTTATCTGAGCCAATATTTTATCTGCATTTATTAAAGATGAATATTCTTCCTTGGCTTTTTCCCAATAATCCAATATATCGGAAACAGAGCGGCCATATTTGCGTTTAAGGGAGTATATAAGCTCCAAGCGCGCTTCCACCTCTTTAAGCTCATAGCCGTCGGAATCTATGCCCTCGCTATAGGCGGATATATCACGCTTCATATCTTCAAGGTCAATGGACATGCCCTGTAAGCTGTCGAATATGTAAGCGGCTTCCTTATCCATATCAGCAATTTCCCCCGCTAGGCGCAGGCATTGATTTAGCATAGTAAGAACACTCGCCTCTTCCATATCGTTATAGAGGGCGTCAATTATTTTAGAGCTGTTTTCCTTCAGCTTTTCGGAATGGAGCAAGGTTTTATGGCGCTCGCTCAGCATTTCCTCTTCTTCCGCATATAGCTTTGCATTTTCAATCTCATCTATCTCAAATTTAATATCTTCAAGTTTCTCACCTGATTTACCGCTTTTTGCAACTATATCAGCTGCTTTTTTGCTTAAATCCTTATATTCTTTTAAATAATCAGATAGCTCGGCTTTTTTATCCTTCAATTCCTCCGGGCAAAAGACATCTAAAATCTCCATATGCTTTGCGGGATTAAGCAAGGACTGGTGGTCATGCTGACCATGTACATCCACAAGAAGGCTTGAAATTTCCTTCAAAATAACGAGGGATATAGTTTTGCCGTTCGCCTTTATACTGCCTTTGCCGGATTCCGTTATTATGCGCTCTATGAGAACGCTTTTATCCTCGCCTACGGCTATGCCTTTTTCTTCCAGCTCAAGGGCAACATCATCATTTTCTATAGTAAAAAGACCGCTTACAGCAGCCTTATCCTCGCCAAGCCTTATGAAATCCTTACCGGCTTTTTTTCCAAGCATGAAATTAATTGCATCGATAACCATGGACTTGCCCGCACCGGTTTCCCCGGAAATAATATTTAGCTTTTCCGAAAAATCAATACTGCCCTCTTTGATTAACGCAACATTTTTTATATCAATATGTTCAATCATACAAACCACCTATGAAAAACAAATTCACCTATTCACCGTTAAGCACTTTTTGAACGCGCTCTATAACCGCATAAACATCCTGCTCATCTTTGCAAACGCTCATTAATGTATCATCGCCTGCAATTGTACCTATAATTTCTTTATTATCCATAGCATCCAAAGACGCCGCAACGCCCATTGCCATGCCTATTAATGTTTTTATAACCAGAATATTGCTTGCAGGATGAACGCTGATTACACCTTCCTTAAATACCCTTTTCTGTCTTTCTGAAATCTGCTCCTTGCTTTCAGACATAACGGCATATTTCTGCCTGCCGGAATCTGTTGAAATCTTTGTCAGCTTTAATTCCCTTATATCTCTGGAAACCGTTGCCTGAGTTACGTTAAAGCCGGATTCTTTCAGCTTATCGGCCAAATCCTCCTGTGTTTCAATATTGTAATTTTCGATAATATTAACTATCCCCGCGTGTCTTTTTTGCTTCATGGAAAAACCCCCTAAACTTTTTAAGCGCCTTCTTTCACTGTATTTTTTTATATATTTCTGCCATTTTCTTTCTAAGATAGGCACGCTTTAGTTTTCATTTTTTGTATGGCATAAGCCTTTGTAAATATTTAAAATTTAGTGAAATTTACGGCGCAATATGTCGTAAAACCCTAAATTATTTGTTCTTATTAAAGTTGTATAGGCCCGAGATTTATATATTTTAACTATCTGGCCTTTTTCAAGATTAACAGACTCCTGCCCGTCAAGTGACAATATGGGCTCACCGCCATGGCATTCCCCTATTTCCAGCGAAACCACATCCTCCGCCGAAACAACGGATGAACGGGAATATATTTTATGAGGGCAAACCGGAGTTATTGCTATAAGCTCAATATCAGGCTTAAGAATAGGCCCTCCGGCGGAAAGATTATATGCGGTTGAGCCTGTAGGCGTCGCAACAATTATACCGTCAGCCCTGTATGTATCCATAAAAATATCATTAACCTTCAAATCCAGCGAAATAACCTTTGATACCGCTCCCCTGAGTACGCATATATCGTTTAGCGCAATGAGGCGCTCAGTCTTCCCGTTATATCCGGGGCCTGAAATTTCCGCCTCTATCATCATGCGTTTTTCGGTTTTGTAATCGCCTGATATAACTTTTCCAAGGGCGGAGAAAGCCTCGCCCCGCTCAACATCGGTTAAATAGCCTAAAGTTCCCAAATTTATGCCGAAGACAGGCACATCATACAATGAAGCTGCACGGGCAGCCCGCAAAATCGTACCATCCCCGCCTAAAACCACGACAAAATCGCACCATGAATAAAATTCATCAATACCCATAGTTTTATAAATATTCAGCTTATTTTCAATACCGCCTGCAAGGGCAACCTCAACGCCCTGCTCAGTAAGCCAGCCGGCAATCTCAGCCGTATAGGTGGCATCAATATCTTTATTAAGATTAGTTATAATCCCTGCTTTTTTCATAAACGCCTCTGTTTATTATTTATTGTCCGCTTCACTTAATTCTTTAGCAATACGCTCGAAAGCATAAATATCCATACCATTTTTCCCGCCTACACCCTTTGAAGCATACATTAAAAACTCTTTATTACCGTCTCCGCCCGATATGGGAGAAGCACAAATGCCCAATACGGAAAACCCCGCTTCCACCGTATAATTATACACAAGTTTAAGGGTTTTGTAATGTATTTTAGGAGATTTTATAATACCTTTTTTATTAACAACTCCGGGCCCTGCTTCAAACTGGGGCTTTATAAGTATAATGCCCGAAGCCTTTGGGGAAATGAGGTTATATACAACGTCAATTATTTTGCTGATGGAAATAAAAGAAACATCGATTGTGAAAAAATCGATCTCTTCAATATCGCCTGAATCAAGAGAGCGTATATCCGTATTTTCCATATTTATGACCTTTGGGTTTTCCCTGAGCTCATCTTTTAACTGATTGCTGCCTGAATCAACGGCATATACTTTTTCAGCGCCCGCTTGGAGCATACAGTCCGTAAAGCCTCCCGTTGATGCGCCAATATCCATACATGCAAGGTTTTCCAAATTTATATTAAATTCATCTATAGCCTTTTGTAGCTTAAAGCCGCCGCGGCTTACGAACATTTTGCCGAAGCTATTAACGGTTATATCTGCATTTACCGCGACTTTTAAGCCTGATTTTACCGATATTTTCCCATTAACGCTAACCTGTTCTTTTTCAATTAAATCCTTCGCCATTATACGGCTGATATTGAGTTTCTGAGAAACAGCAATATCCAGCCTAAGAGCTGTATCTTCTGACATAGCTGTTGCCTTCCGTTATTTTCATTATGGTTTCAAGCATTTTAGCGGCACTCAAGCCATATTTATCAAAAAGCTCTTCCCTGCTGCCTTGAGGTATAAATTCATCGGGAAAGCCGAATTTATGGAAATGCTCAGGAAATGCACCGATTTGTGAAAAAGCCTCCAATACCCTTGCACCAAAGCCCGCCGTTATTTCATTATCTTCAAAAGTGAAAACATATTTATACTCAGAGAGCATTTCTGCTATATCCATATCGAAGGGCTTGGCAAAGCGCGCGTTTATCAGCGTCGGACCGTAACCCTCTGCTTTTAGCATTGTGTATAAATCCGAAACATTATCCATCATAGAGCCTAGGCAAACAAGGGCAACATCCTTACCCTGCTCCAAAATTTCACCTTTGCCAAGCTCAATCAGATTATCGGCTTTGCCGTAAACCATTGAGGCCGAGCCCCTGGGATAGCGCAGGGCAACAGGCCCGTCATGATTACAGGCAAATTCAATCATAGCTTTAAATTCTTTCTTATTTTTAGGCGCCATAACAACCATATTAGGCATATGGCAAAGGAATGAAATATCGTAAATCCCTTGATGGGTCTCCCCGTCGGCGCCTACAATGCCTGCCCTATCAACCATAAATACAACATGCAAATTCTGCAAACAAACATCATGCATTAACTGGTCGTAGCTGCGCTGTAAAAATGTTGAATACACAGCGAAAACCGGTATATGCCCGCCTGCGGCAAGCCCTGATGCAAATGTAGCCGCATGGCCCTCCGCAATGCCCACATCAAAAAAGCGAGAAGGCAGCTGTTTAGCGAAATCGTTAAGGCCGCAACCTTCCGGCATAGCGGCAGAAATGGCAACTATACGCTCATTTTCCTTCGCCAGCTTAAGCAAGGTTTTGCCTGCCACATCTGAATAGGAATCCCATATTTTAGTTTTTAAAGGCCTGCCGGTTTCCACATCAAATTTATCAATACCGTGGAATTTACCGGGGTACTCTTCTGCAAAGGAATAGCCTTTGCCTTTTTTTGTATAAACATGAACGATAACAGGGCCTTTCATTTCCTTAACCCTGTTAAATACCGTAATAAGCTCTTTTATATTGTGCCCGTCTACAGGGCCGATGTATTTAAACCCCATTTCCTCAAACATAACGCCCGGCACAAGCAAATAGCGGACGCTATCCTTGGTTTTTTCAACAAATTTCCCTATATCCTCACCTACAACGGGAATATTGTATAGAATTTTCCCCACGCTGCGCTTGGCGCCTAAATATTTGGGATTTGTCCGTATTTCATTTAAATGCCTGCTGAGAGCGCCGACATTTTCAGAAATTGACATTTGGTTATCATTTAATATAACCATCATATCCGTATTGGAGCTGCCTGCATTATTCATGGCTTCATACATAAGCCCGCCTGTCATGGAGCCATCGCCGGTTATGGCGGCAATCTTATAGCTTTCACCATTTAAATCGCGGCTTTTTGCAAGTCCAAGGGCAGTTGAAATGCTTGTTGAGGAATGACCTGTATCAAAAAAATCATGGGGGCTTTCGCCTTTTTTGGGGAAGCCTGAAAGACCGTTCAGCTTGCGGAGCTTTGCAAAAGCATCTCTGCGGCCTGTGAGTATTTTGTGAACATAGGCTTGATGACCCACATCCCACAATATTTTATCCTCAGGCGAATTTAGGCAATAATGCAGGGCAAGCGTTATTTCAACAATGCCCAGATTGGAAGCCAGATGCCCGCCTGTTTTTGAAACCGATTCAATTAAAAAATCACGAATTTCACCACTAAGCTGATTAAGGCCCTTTAAGCTAAGCCTTTTAAGCTCTGCCGGTGAACTTATTTTTTCAAGTAGGCTCAAAACCTTACCTACCCCCTATCAAATAATTATAGCCGCAACTATTATGCCCAAAAGCGCACCGCAGGCAACCTCAATAGGGCTGTGCCCCAGAAGCTCCTTTAGCTTTTTGTCCAAAACAATTCCCGCGCTCTCAATATTTTCAACCAGCTGATTAATAACCCATGCCTGTTCTCCCGCCGCCCGCCTTACACCTGCGGCATCATACATAACAACAAGGCTTGTTATAACGCACATGGCAAAAAATGTGGAATCAAAGCCCTCTATCAGCCCAACGGCCGTAGACATTGCCGTAACAAAAGAAGTATGAGAGCTTGGCATGCCGCCGGAGCTTATAATCAGAGCGGGGTTGAATTTTTTGAACTTTGCCAGCTCTATCAGAACTTTTATAAGCTGCGCAATGGCCCAGGAAATAACCGCCGTCCAAAGAATTATATTATCAAATATTTCAAGTAAAAATTCCATATAGTTCTTGCTCCTGACTTAAATGTCATAATTTCAGCTAAAATATTCTCTTCATTAGCTCCGCCATGTAATTCTCCAAACTGTCTGTTTTAAGGGCAAGGTGCCTTATTATTGCAAGCGATTTTTCAGAAAGCTCTATGAAATCTTTTTCCGCCTTTTCCAGCCCGTACATGGAAACATAAGTTGTTTTGGCATTTTTCGCATCACTGCCTACAGGCTTACCCAAAATCTCCGTGGTGCTTTTAACATCTAAAATATCATCTTTAATTTGGAAGGCTGTGCCGAAATAGCCTGCGGCTTCCTTAAGGCGCTTAACGCTTATGCTGTCCGCCCCTGAAAGAATTGCACCTGCTGCAAAAGCCGCCGTTATAATAGCCGCCGTTTTATTTTTATGTATATATAGTAATGTGCTTTCATCTATTTTTTTATCCTCAGAAATTATATCGACAACCTGACCGCCTATCATGCCGCCTGTGCCCGCTGAGAAAGCTATTTCATACATTGCCGAAACCGTTTGCTGGGAACAATTGCCAAGGCATTCCCCTGCCATAATTTCATATGCCGAATTAAGGAGGGCATCCCCTGCCAATAACGCCATGGCTTCCCCGTAAACCTTATGGTTTGTAGGAACGCCCCTGCGCAAATCGTCATCATCCATACAGGGAAGATCGTCATGTATAAGTGAATATGTATGTATGAACTCCAACGCGCAGGCAAAAGGCATAACACTCTGCGCAGAGCCTCCGAAGCCTTCCGCAGTATGAAGCATAAGCCTCGGGCGCATGCGCTTGCCGCCTGCTTTAAGGGAATATTCCATAGCTTCATATATTATTTCAGGATATGCTTTAACGATATATTTTCCCAGTGTATCATTAATCATACTAACATAATCAGTCATTATATTCTTCCTCTTCATCCGTTTCTTCAAACTTATTTAATGAAAATGTTCCGTCAAGTTTTTCCTTAAGCACATATATTTCCTGAGAAATTTCCGTCAATCTTATATTTAAATCCGCAGCGAGCTCAATGCCCTCCCTGTAAAGATTCAAGGCGTTGTCAATATCCACATCATCATTTTCCAGTTTCTGAACAATTTGCTCCAGCTTTTCAAATTGCGCTCCTGTATTGCTTTTTTTATTACGCGGCGCCATTTATTTCTCCCCCGTATCCAAAACTTCCGCACTAAGTCTTCCATCTGTCAAGATTATATCTATTTTTTGATTTATTCTGATATTTTTAACGCTTTTAAGCACCTTTCCCTCTGATAAAACTACAGAATATCCCTTTTTCATTATTTTGAGGGGCGAGGCTTCCTCAAGCCTTGCAAAAAGGGTTGAAGACTTATCAGCTGTACGCCCCAGCTCTGCCTGCATATGGTTTTTCATAAGTTTTTCAGCCGATTTCAGCCGGATAGAATATTTCTCACACATATAAAAAGGCTTTGTAAAGCCACGAGAGGCTATGAGCTTTTCGAGCCTTGCTTCAGCCTGCTCTTTAATATAAGCAATCTCAAAATTAAGCCTGCCCCATAGATTTTTAAGCTCTATTTGCATATCTTTCCTGGGCGCAATAACGGCGGCAACTGCTGATGATGGGGTTGAAGCCCGCAAATCCGCCGTAAAATCCGCTATGGTAAAATCCGTTTCATGGCCCACGGCTGAAACTACCGGGATTTTGGAATTAAATATGGCTTCTGCCACAATTTCCTCATTAAAAGCCCATAAATCTTCTGTCGAACCGCCGCCTCTGCCTGCAATAATAACATCCGCGCCATTCCAGCGGTTTACCATATTAATGCTGTCCGCTATGGATCTAGCCGCATTCTCACCTTGTACAAGGCATGGCACTATTATCAGCTTTACAGAAGGATCGAGATTCCTCGCTATGCGTATCATATCCCTGACAGCGGCGCCTGTAGGCGAGGTTATAATCGCCGCAGCTTCAACATGCTCCGGTATAGGTTTTTTATTTTCTTCATCAAAATAACCTTTGGCGGCCAACTTTTCTTTCAAGGCTTCAAACATAATATAAAGCCTGCCTGCGCCGTAATTTTCCATAAGTCCAACATAAAGCTGATAGCGGCCTTGCTTTTCATATAAGCCCACTTTGCCAAAAACCATAACAGACATACCGTTTTCCGGCATGAAAGCAAGGTGCTGGGCGCTGTCTCTAAACATTACGCAGCTTATAGACGAGCTTTCATCTTTAAGGCTAAAATAAAGATGCCCTGATGAATGGAAAGTGAAATTAGAAAGCTCCCCCTGTATAAATACAGCCTCCAGCAAAACATCTTCTTCTATGATTGATTTTATATATTTATTCAGCGTCGTTACACTGAGGACTGTCTGCTTCATATTTTGCTCCGTCCAAAGATTTCGCTATGCCGCCTAATATGGCATTGACAAAGCCGGGGGATTCATCCTCCGAATATACTTTAGCCAGCTCCACCGCTTCATTTATGGCTATGGAAGCCGGTATATCATCATTATAAATCATTTCATAAACCGCCAGGCGCAATATTGCCAAATCGGTTTTGTTTAATCTATCCGGTGTCCATGATTTCAAATTCCCGGCAATTATTTTATCAATGTCTTCAATATTTTGGCATGTTCCGGAAAACTCTACATAAATAAAATCCTTATCCACGCTCTCGCTGACATGATTGTCCATATACTCATCAATAAATTTGCCTATATCTCCGGGTCTGCCGCTAAAGCCCATTTGAAATATCAAATTAAAAACATGGCGCCGGTCTGTCCGTCTCCCCATTATCGTACCCATCCTTAAACTTGCATTTTCAGTACATATATTCAAAAACAGCCCTTAAATTTAAACTTAAGGGCTTAAACATTTTATGGCGCAAGAATATAAATATAAATCAAACTGCATAAAACGCAAAAAGGCTACGTTCATTTAGCTTTATACTCTTACAATACTAATTATCGCCTGCCTTTGTATCTTTTTTAGCCACAGGCTTTTCCGTAGCCAAGCCGCTTATATTTACATTAACTTCAACTACATTTAACCCTGTCATAGTTTCAACCGCGGTTTTAACCCTGTCTTGAACATTTGAGCAAACCTCAGGTATTTTATAGCCACTTTTAATAAAAAGATTAAGCTCGATATTAGCATTTTGCTCAACGATTTCCAGCTTAACGCCTTTGGACAGGTTTTTCTTACCTAAAAGCTCAGCAATGTCTGAAATATTGCCTACCATAGATGCAACGCCTTCAATTTCCATAGCTGCGGTTCCCGCTATTGTTGCAATTACTTCATCCGCGATGTTTATTTTCCCTGTAAAATCTTCATTTGAGCTTGTAATTATTTCTGCCATACTTGTTCCTCCTTTATATTTCAATGCCGCCGGAGCTTTAAATAGCTTTACGCAGGCGTTTAATTTGTTTTGTGAATTGTCTGAATGCCAAAAGCGTTTAAACTACCCCTGGCGAACAGCCTAATTTCAGCTGAGCATATCGACTTTTTCTAAAGAAAAAGTCTCAATGAACATAAGTTTAAACGCCATAGGCGTTTATAACTTATGTTCACAGTATACCACAATTATTATGTAATGCAAGAAATTCCAGCTTTGCGAAGATTCAAATTACACACATAGCTAATGAATCCGGAAATTACGCACTATATCATAGCTGCATTGTCCTGAACCTTACAAAGATCGCTGTACATTCCGCCTTGGGCCATAAGCTCGTCATGGCTGCCTTTTTGTATTATTTCGCCTTCTTTAAGCACTATTATCTGGTCTGCACGCCTGATTGTAGAAAGCCTGTGGGCTATGGCAATTATTGTTCTTGTGCCGGAAAGTTTCTGTATTGCACTTTGTATGAGCATTTCCGTTTGAGTATCTACGGATGCTGTGGCTTCATCAAGTATAAGCACCGGCGCATCTCTTAAAATTGCGCGGGCTATGGCAATGCGCTGCTTCTGCCCGCCTGAAAGTTTTATGCCCCGCTCACCTACTTCTGTAGCGAAGCCTTCGGGCATTTCCATAATATCATCATATATATATGCTGTTTTTGCGGCTTCTATTATCTCCTCTTCTGTTGCGCTTACCTTTGCATAGCCAATATTTTCCGCAATGGTGCCGTTAAAAAGGAAAGTATCCTGCAAAACCATTGAAACCTGAGAGCGCAGGCTGGCTTGGGTAATATCTCTCAAATCATGCCCGTCAATCGTTATGCTTCCGGTTGTCGGGTCATAGAATCTTACGGCAAGCTGAATTAGCGTTGTTTTGCCTACGCCTGTAGGACCGACAAGGGCTATCATCTGTCCCTGCTTTGCTTCAAAGGATACATCCTTTAAAACCGGCACGCCCTCTACGTAATTAAAGCTCACATTTTTAAATTCAATATGGCCTTTAACATCAGAAATTGTCTTTGCATCAGGCTTATCCTGCACCTGTGACTGGGTATTCATAAGCTCCAAAACCCGCTCAACCCCTACAAAAGCATGCTGTGACTGCTCTATTAAAGTAGCAAGACCTGTTATAGGCGTGTAAAAAAGCGCAAGATATAGGAGAAATGCCACAATATCTTCTGTTTCAATTTCATTCATATAGGCGAGATACCCGCCGAAACCAACAACTATAACAGTTCCCAATGAAGTTAAAAATTCCACCGTTGGATGAAAAACAGCAGAGAGCTTAAGAGCGTATAGCATATTGCCTGTATAATCTTTCACTTTGACAAAAATTCTGTCACTTTCTTTCTTCTGCTGGCCGAACACCTGAATTTCCTGTATTCCGGAAAAATTATCCTGTAGCTGAGAGTTTAGGCTGGCAAGGGAACGCTGAGTTTTCCTGAAATACGGGCGGATTTTTTTAACAAGTATTCTCCCTGCAAATAAAATCAGAGGAATGGGAATACAGGTTAAAAGCGCCAGCTTCGCATTAATTGAAAACATAATGGCAGTGGCACCGATAAGGGTTACGGCATTTGTTATGCTCTCGGGCATCATATGGGCATAGAGTATTTCAAAAAGCGCTGTATCATTAACCACTCGGCTCATTAAATCCCCTGTTTGCTTATCAAAGAAAAAGCCGATTGAAAAGCTCTGGATATGCTCATAAACACTCATCCTTATATCCTGAACACAGTTCCAGGCCGCTTTATGTGTAATATAATTGCCCATGAAGCGAAACAGAATTTTTGAAAAATATATTGCTAAGAGAAACATTGCAAGCCTGAATATCATATCAAGCTCATTTTCAGTTACGCCGTCTTTCACTATACCTGTCATAGTAGACAAAACCCTTGGCGCAACAAGGTTTATAACGCTTACCATTAAAGTTGACAATGCACCTATTATTAACAGAAATTTGTATTTTTTCGCAGCACCTGCGACACTCAGTAACAGCTTCATTATTTCCCCCTGTTTTGAAAAAATCTGTCAAACAAAAAACGCCTGTGTTTTACAAGCGTTTTCCGTCGCTTAATCTACATAGTAAAAATTAGAAATTACTAAAACATCTCATGAAAAACTATTTCACTTAAAGGCTTTCTGTCGGCTTCATGGCGCTCAGGCGATTTAACTTCACCCTCTGCATAGCCTACTACCAAAACATTCACAGCCACAAGATTATCAGGGATATTATACTCTTCAACAAGAGCATCCGGATTAAAATGAATAATCCAGCATGAGCTAAGCCCCAAAACTTGCGCTTGAAGCATCATATGGTCTGTTGCGATGGAAGCATCTATCTCGCAGGATTTGAAATTGTCAAATTTGGAGCGGGTCCAAGCGGTTTCCTTATCTGCGCAAATGATAAATGCCAAAGGCGCGCCGTGAGGATTGCATGCCTTTGTAAGTTTTTCAAGCCCTTCTTTACTTTCAATAACCAAAATTCTTTGAGGCTGCCTGTTGCCGGCTGTCGGCGCAATTCTCCCCGCATCCAGAATAAGCTGAATTTTTTCGGCTTCAACCTTTTGCTCTTTATAAGCGCGAACGGAACATCTCTGTTTTATTAAGCTAGTAAAATCCATTATAATCCTCCTAATAGTAAAAATCTTCATGTTAAATATTTTATCACATAATGAAAATTGCAACAACAATTATCATTATTTTCTTAAGCCGTAATTTTTTGACCTGTAATATTCTTATTAGATGGTATTTGGCTTAACTATGTGTTATAAAAATATTGCTATAATCATATTTCATGATAAAATAGTTATAGTAGCGTTTTTCTGTCTGCTGTGAATAAATATTCAATTTATGCAATTGATTTTTCTGTGTAAAAAATTTGCTCTTTTATTTTGTTTTCTTCAAATTAATTTTTTTCAAACCATTTATACCCTTAACAATTAAAAACAGAAAGGAAGAGAAAAATGCCAGAACTAAAGAATTATTTATCCTTGAGCCGCTGCCAATATCCTGTATTTTTAAATGATACGGAAATTGTATATGTTTGCGTTGATACTACGGGCAAAAGCATTGTGAAGAAAAATATTAAAACATGGGAAGAAACCGTTCTCTACAACACTACGGAAATTATATGGCATCTATCTGCCAAGGGCGGCAAAATGTTTTTCACTGCCGATACAGGCGGGGNTGAAAATGAGCAGCTCTATGTTATTGATGAAAACGGAGTTAAAAATATAACCAATTCGCCAAAAACACGCCATTATCCCGGCGGGCTTTTAAATGACGGGGACACATTTGTACTCGCCTCCAACGAACGGGCTAAGCAAACATTTGACATAGTTGGCGTCAATATTAAAACCGGCGAAAAAACCATGCTCCTCGAAAATAATGACAACTATAATATGCCATCAGGCATTTCCCCGGATGGTAAATATCTGCTTTATAATAAGCTCCTAGGCTCTTCAAATAATGCTCTATGGATGCTGGATATTAAATCAGGCGAAGCAATGAAAGCGCCCGATAACGGCGTGGTTGCCGCCTACAGGAGCCCGCTTTGGAAAAATGATTCCACAGGTTTTTTCTTAATATCTGATGAAAATGCCGACTTCAACTATATTGCTTATTATGATGTTGAAAATAAAACATTTGAAAAGGCTTTTGAATATGACTGGGATGTTTCAAACATAGCCCTTTCCTCCGATAACAGGTATTTAGCCATAATTACAAATGAATCCGGCTATTCAGCTTTAAAAATTTATGATTTGATAAATAAATCCTATGTAAATATCCCGCAGCCGCCTAAAGGTGTTATGGATTTTCCCGCCTTTTCCCCCGACGGCAAAAAAATCGTATTTTCACTTTCCAGCGGAAAGCGCCCTTCCGATATATGGATAATTGATATAGAAGACGATCACCTCAATAAATACAGCAACAGCTTGGCTGAATTATTGACTCCCGATGATTTAATCGAGCCCGAGCTACATGATTTCACATCATTTGACGGGCTTAAGGTTCCTTATCTCCTCTACATACCCAAAGGCAAAAAAGCCGAAAATCTGCCTGTTATGATAAGCATACATGGCGGGCCTGAAGGGCAAAGCCGACCCGGGCTTTCAGGGAATGAATTTTTGCAGTTCATGGTCAGCCAGGGCATAGCTGTCATTCAGCCTAATGTAAGGGGCTCCATAGGCTACGGCAAGCATTACAGCCATTTGGATGATGTTGAAAAGAGGCTTGACAGCGTTAAGGATATTGAAGCTCTGGTAAATCATCTTGTAGAAGAAAATATTGCCCATAAAGAAAAAATTGCGGTTATGGGCGGCAGCTACGGCGGCTTTATGACATTATCCTGCGTTGCCCGCTATCCTGATTTATTCTGCTGCGCCGTAGATACGGTGGGCATGTTCAACCTCGTAACTTTCCTTGAAAATACCTCGGCTTACAGAAGACCGCACAGGGAAAGCGAATACGGCTCTCTTGAAAACCACAGAGATATTCTCTACAATGTATCGCCGGTTGCAATGGTTGATAATATAAAGGGACCTTTGATGATTATCCATGGCAAAAACGACCCGCGAGTTCCCGTTTCAGAAGCGTATCAGGCGGCGGAATATCTTGAAAAGCGCGGCGTTACTGTTCCTCTGCATGTTTATGATGATGAAGGCCATGGCCTCCAAAAGCTCAAAAACAGGCTGGACTGCTATCCCAAGGTTATAGATTTTGTTAAAAAATATATGAATATATAAAATTTGCAAATAAAATAATATCTATAGGAGGAAATTGTATGGGAAATTCTGATATTCAACAAAAGCTGGACATTTTGGTTGAAGCTATGAGAGAAAAGTTTAATGTTCCGTCTATTACCGTTGCTGTGGGCGTAAAGGGCGAGAATTATTGCGCTGTATCAGGTCTTTCGGATATTGAGGCTGAAATTAAAGCACAAGGCAATAGCGTATACGGCATAGCTTCCGCTTCAAAGGCATTTATTGCCACAGCCCTCTGCATACTTATGGAAGAAGGCAAGCTGGATCTTGACTGCCCTGTCAAAAAATATCTGCCAGATTTTGCCATGTTTGATTCTTATATGACAGATCATATGACAATAAAGGATGCCCTCTCTCACCGCACCGGCCTTCCCCGCCATGATTTTACATGGTTCAATGCAAAAAGCGACTCCACTATATTTGATACTGTTAAGAGCCTTGCATATCTTCCCCCGGCTTACGAGCCGAGATACCGTATGCACTATCAAAACCACATGTTTGCACTGGCTTCCGCTATTACCGAAAAGGTTTCAGGCATGCCTTGGCAGGATTTTGTTAAGAACCGCATTTTCGACCCGCTGGGTATGAGCTCAACTTATGCCACAGGCGATATTTTCCCGGAAGAAAATACGCTGAAAGCCCGCCCGTATAAATTAATTGAAGGCGAGCATGTGAGAATACCTTACCGCTATCTTAACAATATAGGCTGCTGCGGCTCAAT
>JGI994J12354_10001294_pt1 | contig 25277 bp, 19 predicted proteins | sample IntmicLarv3ML3BL_FD_12354 | JGI IMG/M metagenome (IMG submission 12354)
TTTTTTTGAGCCTCTTGTCGGATTCGAACCAACGACCCCGAGATTACAAATCACGTGCTCTGGCCAACTGAGCTAAAGAGGCAGGTGGGTAAGCTAACTACATCGCGCCGCTACAACCAAGTTACCCTTGCTGTGGTCACACCCTGGGGGAGTTTCAAGGGAGCTTGCCGTATAGGACTTACCCGGCTGCAAAAGTAGATATTATTCTTTATTTTGCAAGTGTTTTTTTAGAAAAACAAGATTCCCAAAGGTTAAAACATTGGAAATCTTAGCCTTTCAATAATGTTAAAAAACGTATAGCGCCAGTTGGATACGCTCATTTCCTGCACAGAAACAACCTTCTTAAAGAACTATCTATTCATTGTTCATTCAGAAAAAAAAAGTAACTTTGCGACATTTTTAAGAGCAAAATACGATAAACATGAGTAATAAATTTGCTGAATATTCGAAGTTTGATTTGTCGAATGTCAATAAGGAAGTGTTGAAGAAATGGCAAGATGGTGATATTTTTCGCAAAAGTCTTGAAATTCGTGAGGGGAAACCATCATTTGTATTCTATGAAGGACCTCCTTCTGCAAATGGTATGCCTGGTATTCATCACGTTATAGCACGCTCTATCAAAGATATCTTCTGTCGTTATAAGACGATGAAGGGATTTCAGGTTAAACGTAAAGCCGGGTGGGATACGCATGGACTTCCTGTGGAGTTAGGCGTTGAGAAGACTTTGGGTATTACTAAGGAGGATATCGGCAAAACTATTACAGTAGCAGAATACAATGCTGCTTGTCGTAAAGACGTAATGAAGTTTACAAAAGAATGGGAAGACCTGACTCAACAAATGGGTTATTGGGTGGATATGGACGATCCATATATCACATACGACAATAGATATATCGAGACCCTTTGGTATCTACTCAAAGAACTTTACAAGAAAGAGTTATTATATAAAGGATATACAATCCAGCCTTATTCTCCGGCTGCAGGGACAGGTCTTAGTACTCACGAGCTTAATCAACCCGGTTGCTACCGTGATGTAAAGGATACGACTTGTACAGCTCAGTTCCGTATATTAGATCCTAAACCGGAGATGACTCTATTTGGTGAGCCTTACTTCCTTGCATGGACAACAACTCCGTGGACTCTTCCTTCAAACACTGCTCTTTGTGTTGGCCCGAACATAACTTATGTAGCAGTACAATCATACAATCCTTACACAGGATTGCCTATGACTGCCGTTATGGCAAAGAATCTTGTGGATGCTTATTTCAACCCTAAAGCAGCTGAAATAGCACTGGAGGACTACAAAGTTGGCGATAAGCTTATTCCATTTAAGGTTGTCGCTGAATGGCAGGGAAGTGAGCTTAAGGATGTGCGTTATGCTCAGTTAATCCCTTGGGTAAATCCGGGTGAAGGTGCATTCCGCGTAATCACAGGTGATTTTGTTACTACTGAAGATGGTACAGGTATCGTACATATTGCTCCTACTTTTGGTGCGGATGACGACCGTGTAGCTAAAGCAAATGGTATACCTGCATTGATGATGACAGACACAGACGGCAATCAACGTCCTATGGTTGATATGGCAGGTAAATATTATCTACTTAGCGACCTAGATCCTGACTTCTGCAAGAATAGCATTGATGTTCCTTTGTATGGCGACTTTGAAGGTCGTTTCGTAAAGAATGCGTTCGACGATACACTAACAGATAAAGACGAGAGTCTGGATGTAAGCCTCTGCATTATGCTTAAACAGCAAAACCTTGTCTTCAAAATAGAAAAACACACCCACAATTATCCTCACTGCTGGCGTACAGACAAACCTGTACTTTATTATCCATTGGATAGCTGGTTTATCAAAACAACAGCTTACCGTGAGCGTATGATTGAGCTTAATAATACAATCAATTGGAAACCTCAAAGTACAGGCACAGGTCGTTTCGGCAAATGGCTTGAAAACTTGCAAGACTGGAATTTGAGTCGCAGCCGCTACTGGGGAACTCCTCTGCCTATCTGGCGTACAGAAGACGGTACAGAAGAAAAATGTATCGGTTCTGTGGAAGAATTGTACAAAGAAATAGAGGAATCAGTAAAAGCTGGTTTCATGGAAGAAAATCCATACAAGCAATTTAACGTAGGAGAATACTCTAAGGACAACTACGAAAAGATAGACTTACACCGCCCTTATGTGGATGACATAGTATTGGCATCTGCTAGTGGCAAGCCGATGAAACGCGAGACAGACCTTATCGATGTATGGTTCGACTCTGGAGCAATGCCTTATGCTCAGATTCATTATCCTTTCGAGAATAAAGAAACATTAGATAATGGATTTGTTTTCCCTGCTGACTTCATTGCAGAGGGTGTTGACCAAACTCGTGGTTGGTTCTTTACTCTTCATGCTATTGCGGTAATGATATTTGACAATGTCTCTTATAAGACTGTCGTATCAAATGGATTAGTACTTGATAAGAATGGGAACAAGATGTCTAAACGCCTTGGTAATGCAGTTGATCCATTTGCAACAATAAATGAATATGGCTCAGACCCATTGCGTTGGTATATGATTACCAATGCTTCGCCTTGGGATAACATCAAGTTCGATGTTGAAGGTATGGAAGAAGTGCGCCGTAAATTCTTTGGCACATTATATAATACCTACTCATTCTTCTCTCTTTATGCCAATGTAGACAAGTTTAACTATTCAGAGGAAGATATTAAGTTGAACGAACGTCCGGAAATTGACCGCTGGATTCTTTCGTTGCTTAATACTTTGATTAAGGATGTAGACGGATATTATGAGGCCTATGAGCCTACACGTGCTGGACGTGCTATCTCTGACTTTGTTAATGATAATCTAAGTAACTGGTATGTACGTTTGAACCGTCGCCGCTTTTGGGGTGGTGGTATGACTCCGGACAAATTATCCGCTTATCAAACATTGTATACTTGTTTGGAGTCTATCGCAAAACTTATGGCTCCGATAGCTCCATTCTATGCTGACCAACTCTTCTCTGACTTGATTGTAGTAACAAAACGTGAAGATGTAGAATCTGTCCACTTGGCAGATTTCCCTAAATATGATGATAGTGTTATAGACAAGGCTCTTGAGGAACGAATGAAAATCGCTCAAGATGTCTCATCAATGGTTCTTGCTCTAAGAAGAAAGGTGAACATTAAAGTTCGTCAACCACTTCAAACTATTATGGTTCCTGTATTAGACCAGCACCAACAAGACAGCATCGATGCCGTTAAAAGCCTTATCCTTAACGAAGTTAATGTAAAAGAATTCAAGTTTGTTGATAATGCAGCAGGCATCCTTATAAAGAAAGTCAAACCAGACTTCAAAAAACTTGGTCCACGTTACGGCAAGATTATGAAACAGCTTGCTGTGGCCATACAAGGAATGAGTCAAGAAGATATACAAGCATTTGAAGCAAAAGGAAGTTTCTCGATGATGGTTGAAGCTGAAGAGGCTGTTCTGACATTGGAAGATGTGGAAATTATTTCTGAAGATATTCCGGGATGGTTGGTTGCCAACGAAGGGCGCCTGACTGTTGCTCTGGACATAACCATATCAGAGGAATTAAGAAGAGAAGGGCTTGCACGTGAATTAGTAAACCGTATACAAAACATACGTAAGAGTAGTGGATACGACATTACAGATAAAATTTCACTAAAAATATTATCTTCGGAAAAGATTGATGACGCAGTTAAAGATTTTAACGAATATATAACAAATCAGGTTTTGGCAACAAGCCTTGAGATCGTTGATATTATAAGCGATGCAGTAATATTAGACTTTGAAGAGTTTCAATTATCTGTAAAGATTGAGAAACTTTGACATGTTATAAAATAGGAGAACATTAATTTCTATTCAGTAGAATGTACGTATATTTGTTAAGAAACAGAATTAGTAATTTGTTGAATTAAAAAAGAACAGTATGGTAGAAAAGACAAAATATTCAGATACCGAGCTTGAAGAATTTCGAGCTATAATATTGGATAAGCTTGAAAAAGCGAAGACAGATTATGATCTATTAAGATCTGGAGTCACTAATTCTGACGGCAACGATGTATCCGATACTTCTCCAACATTCAAAGTATTGGAAGAAGGTGCTGCGACATTGTCAAAAGAAGAAGCAGGACGCTTAGCTCAAAGACAGATGAAGTTTATACAAAACTTACAAGCAGCATTAATTCGTATCGAAAATAAAACCTATGGTCTTTGCCGAGAAACCGGTAAACTTATTCCAAAGGAACGCTTACGCGCAGTTCCTCATGCAACATTAAGTATTGAAGCAAAACAAGGGGGCGCAAAGTAATATGAAATTTTCAAAGGGTTGGGGAGCAGTATTAATCATAATGCTGCTCCTTGTTTTTGATCAGATATTAAAAGTATGGGTTAAAACTAATATGCAATTGCATGAGAGTTTTGAGATAACATCTTGGTTTCATATATCTTTCACGGAGAATCCGGGAATGGCTTTTGGTCTTGAAATCATCGACAAACTATATCTCTCCATCTTTCGTATAATAGCAGTATCCATTATAGGGTATTACTTGTATAAAATAACTAAACAGAATTACCCCTTTGGCTTTATAGCTTGTATCTCATTGCTTTTTGCAGGTGCTGTCGGAAATATTATTGACTCAATCTTCTATGGCGTCATATTCGAAAGTAGCTACGGACAAGTAGCCGCCTTTATGCCGGAAGGAGGAGGCTATGCAACATGGCTTCATGGCAAGGTCGTTGATATGTTCTATTTCCCAATAATAGAAACAGTCATACCAACGTGGGTTCCAATATGGGGAGGCGAACAATTCGTGTTCTTCAAAGCAATATTCAATTTGGCTGACTCTGCCATTTGTACAGGAGCTTTTACACTACTAATGTTCCACAGGGAATCATTATCCACATTCCTTTCGACTAAAAAAGAAGAGAATACTGATGCTGATTAAAATTAAATATTGTATTGTCGCAAGTTTAATAGCTCTAATCACTTCGTGTAGTAAGGTTCCTAATGATATTCTTTCTGAAAAGAAGATGCAGGAAGTACTTACCGATATATATATCGCAGAAGGGATAATTAGTTACGAAGTTGAGACTTACAATAATGACTCCATCAAGCAAGTAGTATTCAATTCCGTATTCAAAAAGCATGGAGTAACACAGGCTGTTTATGACAGTTCAATGGTTTGGTATGCCCGTAACCTTGATCTGTTTCTTAAAATATATGATCGTGCAAAGATTGATATAGACCATCGTATTGCAGACTTGGGGGATATACATGCCGCTGTTGCCCCAGCCTCTAATAAGGATTCTGTGGATATATGGCCACGACGTACCACTCTGAATTTAAAGCCTAATGCATTGTTTAATGGTGTGACATTTGATATTAAGCCTGAAAGAAACTATTCCTCCGGAAGTTTTTTTGTTCTTGGTATGGACGTATGGGGTATTTCAAGTGACAGTAATAATCATCTGGAGATTCGTATAAGTGTGAATCAAGGAGACACAATCATCACCATCAATGAGAAAATCTCAAATGATGGGTATCATGAAACGATATTAAGAAGTGTGCCAACTAAACAGGTAAGGCAGGTCTATGGGTATATACGTTTGGATAATACAGATACGACATATCATAAGATATATATCGACAATCTTAATTTGATGAAGTACAATTACAATTCTGAAGCTTTTCAGCCAAGAAACTAACTCTCCCCATTATGCGCAGGATCGCCGCCCATTACATATTCAAAGAGGATTTATTACGTTTACATTATATAGAGATAGACAATCATAATGCTTTTGTTGGGGTATTTCCTCTCAAAGAAGAAATTGAGGGAACAGAATTTTACGATGGAATTGTATTTCCCTCATACTCTACTGACTTAGACATCGATAGCTTAGACAGCCTAAAGAAGTCAGGAGTTACTGACAACATCAAAGATGGTGACGTCATAGACGTATATCAATTAAGAGAAGGGCAATGTTCTTCTACGAAACTCACCACAAACAAGCGCAGTTGCAATAGCAACATTTAGTGACTCTGATGTTTCTTTTCCCTGTGGGTAGTTAGGAATGAACAGCCTCTCATTCACATACGGTTCTAGATAATCGCGTATACCACTTCCCTCACTTCCCATAATGATAATACCATTATTACTCAGTTCTTTTGAATAGAAGTTTTCTCCGTCCAGATAGGTTCCGTAAACGGAGATGGTAGCCTCTTCCTGCTTGCTAAGGAAAGATTCTAAATCGGTATAATGGACACGCACACGAGTTAATGCTCCCATTGTCGCCTGCACGACCTTTGGATTGTAAACATCTGCCGAATCGACACTACATACTATATCTTCTATTCCAAACCAATCCGCAAGGCGAATGATTGTACCAAGATTACCAGGGTCTTGCACACCATCCAACATCAATACCAAATTAGATGCAGGATTTACATCGTCAACACAATAAACGGACTGCTTAAAGACTGCTAAAACATCTTGTGGACTTTTTAGGAAACTCACTTTCTTTATATCATCGTCATCTACGACAATCAGTTCTTTAACCGGTATATTTCCTTGTGTCGCCATCCACGAAGATTTCGCAATCATAAACTCACACTCGAAAGAATGCATCATATCTTCCACTAATTTATTACCTTCTGCAACAAATGATTCGTGTTCGTTCCTAAACTTCTTTAGTTCTAATGATCGGATATATTTTATTTTGGATTTACTAAGCATTTGGTTTTTATCTTTTTACAAAACAAAATTACAGGAAATTATTCTAATTCCAGCACCTTTTAGCAAGTATCCTATCGCATACACTTACGACATCACTACTGTACGGTATTTTAACATTAAAAAATACCGATTAATAGTGATTGATGTACGAGCACATTAATCGGATATTTGCACTGAAATTAAACCAAATAATGAATCAATAAATGAAACTTAATTGTAGAGTATCGAATATAGGCAAAATTATAACTACTTATCTCTTTCTGACGGTGTTTTTATTCAACACCACGCTTTCTGCCCAACAAACGTCATCAGCGGTCATCAGCGGAACAATCGTAAACGAAAAAAAAGAACCAGTTGAGTACGCGACTGTTTTTTTGAAAAATACCAACATCGGAACTACCTCCAACGAAAAAGGCAATTTTACTTTGCAGGTGCCAACCGGATCACACATTTTTTGTGTGAGTTTTCTGGGTTATGCGACCTTTGAAGAGATGGTAAATGTGAGAGCAGGTGAAAGGAAATCAATATCTGTTCTGCTAAAAGAAGATGGTCACAATTTAGATGAAGTGGTGATAACTGCTTCCGGTGTCAACAGAGTAAACCAATCAGCATACAACGCCATAGCAATTGATACGCGCTCTTTGCAAAACTCCACCAGAAATCTGGGAGATGCTATAACCCGCGCACCAGGTGTAAAACTAAGAGAGTCTGGTGGTGTCGGTTCTGATATACAGTTGATGTTAGACGGCTTCAGCGGTCGACATGTAAAGATTTTTATTGACGGAATACCGCAAGAAGGAGTAGGCGGTTCTTTTGGATTAAATAATATTCCAGTCAATTTTGCCGAACGGATTGAGGTTTATAAAGGAGTGGTACCGGTAGGTTTCGGAACCGATGCTATTGGCGGGATAGTCAATATTGTTACTAAAAGAGACCAATCTACAAGAGACCAATGGTTTGTCGATGCGTCCTATTCTTACGGCTCGTTCAACACACATAAGTCATATGTAAATTTTGGGCGGACACACAAAAACGGTCTGACTTACGAGATAAACGCTTTTCAAAACTATTCCGACAACAGCTATTATGTTGACACAAGAGTTAAACACTTTTTGGACGACGGTTTATCCAGAACTCCGAATGAGCTTTTCCGTGTAAAACGTTTCCACGACACGTATCACAACGAGGCTATTGTCGGAAGTATAGGCGTGAATGGCAAAAGTTGGGCAGACCGACTTCGATTTGGATTTACCTACTCTCAAATGCATGGTGATGTGCAAAATGGTGTGCGTCAAGAAGTCGTTTTCGGAGGAAGATACCGCGAAGGATATTCTCTGATGCCTTCATTAGAATACAGTAAGCGTGATATCTTAATCTCGGGATTGGATGTCAGGTTTACAGCCGGTTACAACAGAAATATAACAAACAATGTAGATACAAGTAGATACGAGTTTAACTGGTTTGGAGAAAAGAGAGCTCTAACCAATCCAGGCGAACAGAGTTATCAACATAATCGTCAATACAACGACAACTGGAATGGTACATTAAATCTTAATTACAGAATCGGCGAGGCGCACTTGTTTACATTCAACCATACACTTAGTACTTTCAGCCGTAACAGTCGGGATATGTTGATTGCAGCCGCAACGCTTAATCCTATACCGAACGAAAACCGAAAAGGAGTAAGTGGACTTTCTTATCGTCTAGCACCTTCGGAGCGTTGGAATATGTCAGTATTTGGGAAATACTATACACAATATGCATCTGGTATTACACAGGTAACCGGTAGTCGCGACTTCGAACAAATAAGTCGCTCTGTAAACTTCGCAGGATACGGAGCTACAGGTACATATTTTATTACAAATGCTTTTCAGGCTAAGCTCTCTTATGAAAAGGCTGCAAGAACTCCAACCAACAACGAAATGTTTGGAGACGGTGACCTTGAAAGTGGAAGCTCGACTCTAAGACCGGAAAGTAGCCATAACTTAAATCTCTCACTCGGCTACGATAAAAATTTCGGGAAACATTCTGTATATGCAGAAGGAACACTTATTTACCGAGACACAAGAGATTATATCATGCGAACGATAAACTCTTCGGGTATGGGCGGAATATCGCAAGGGCAATATATCAATCATGGTAAAGTACTTACCAACGGATTTAATGCAGCTGCCCGCTATGGTTTTTCAAACGTGTTGAGCGTCGGGGGTAGTGTGACGCAGACTAATGCCCGTAACAATGTACGAACAACAACAAACGCCAATGAAGATGTAACTTACGAAGCACGAATGCCGAATCTTCCACACTTGTTTTCCAATATGGATTTGACGGTTTATTGGCATAACCTCGGTAAGAGAGGCAATATATTGACTTTAACTTACGACAATCACTACCAAGACAGTTTTCCACTAAATTTTGAAAATGTGGGAAGCAGAGATGAGAAAAGGTTTGTCCCAAAACAATTTAGCCATAGTGTAACGGCTTCATACAGTTTGAATAATGGACGTTACAATATTTCGTTTGAATGTCAGAACTTGACCGACGCAAACCTTTACGACAGTTTCAGCCTACAGAAAGCAGGAAGGGCTTTTTACGGAAAATTTAGAGTATATCTGAATAATCAATAAAACAATAAATAATAACTTAAAATAAACAGTATGAAAATTTTGAATTCAAAGGTAATGCTTGCCTTAGCTTTAGGCTGCATAATATTCGCTTCTTGCGACAAAGAAGACAGTCCTATAGACAATAATGAAAATCCTCCTGTTGACCAATCGTTATCAACCTTCGTTATTTCGGCAACTGTAGATGGCGCAAACTACCTACTAACTTCGGATGATTTAGCAGGAGGTGAATTGACTACCGTTGGTGCCGGTAAGGAAACTGACCCAGGAACTTTTTGGATGTATCACGGAGACAAATACTTATTCCGTTTGGTTTACAATCAAGGTGGTGCAGGCCTAAGTTCTTCTTACGAACTTGGTAATGATGGCAGAATTATTGACCGTGACGGACAGTATGAAATCAGACGCTTTACGACTATGGGTATTCACGGAGACTACCTTATAACAACCTCTACTGGCGCATTAGGCAGTCAAAATGCCGAAACAATAAGTGGCAATGGCTACATACCAAGAGGTTTTTTGGTAAATGACATTAATATGAACAACGAAACCATTGGTACAAACGCCGAGGAGCGTTGGGCGGAAGACTATTTCGGCAATGGTGAATTTGTTACTTTTGCTGGTCTACTCGAAGCAAACGGCAAAATTTACACAGCTCCTATTCCTATGGGTATGAGCCACTACGGAGTTGTCGTACATGAAGATAAAATACGCTACCCAGACCTTATTAGAACAGAATCGGGTGGATCAGGTAGCGGCTCGTATACTGCCGGCGAATTACAATGGACACAGTATCCTGACGAGGCGTATCTTGCTATATACAACGATAAAAGCTTNAGCAACCCGATATTGCTGCATACAGATAAAATTAGCTATGCTTCAGGTCGACAAGCATCGCAATATTATCAAATGATTTGGTCAGCAGACAACGGCGACGTTTATGTATTCTCCCCAAGCTACGCTAAAGTAATGAGCGACGACAGACAAAAAACTACGCTCCCTGCAGGAGTGATGCGTGTCAAAGCAGGAGCAACCGAGTTTGACTCTAGCTATTATGTCAATATTGAAGAACAGTCAAACGGAGCAGGTTTCCTAAGAAGCTGGCACATTTCAGGCGACTATTTCCTATTGATGATGTATGACAGACCTTTCTCTGAAGCTGGTTATGCAGCAACAAGATTAGCTGTATTCAAAGGAGATACAGGAGTACTTACTTACATTAACGGACTTCCTGCTGTTGAAACCATCACATCTTTTGCAAATACTCCATATTTTGAAAGCGGAAAGATCTTTATGCCTGTTATGGTTACTGGTCAAGACCCAGCAATCTACGTAATTGACGCAGCTACTGCGACTGCTACAAAGGGAGTCTCTGTAAAGGCAAATTCAATTTCATCGGTAGGTAAATTGTCTAACTAAAAGCCTTTTAGGTTCGAACTATAACCATATAGTTCCTAACTGAAGAAACATACATACGGGATTTATACTTTTTGAAAAGTATAAATCCCGTTTTCTTATAAATCGAGTTGAACCAAGTTCTTCTTGTGATTTCTCTTACTTCCCCAGTATCCTTGAATCAATCCATTGAATCACACTGCTTCTACAAAAAATCACTATCTTTGGGGCATAACAAAGCGATGTAATGAAAGCTGTTCTCCATTTTATAATAAAAATACTGGTTCTAATCTCTTTATTTTCCTCCTGTAGTTCGACTAAATTTGTTGGAGATGGTGAGTATTTACTTGATAAGGTAGAATTTGCTTCCGACAATAAAGATTATAAAACATCCGATTTCTCCCCATATCTAAGACAACAGCCAAACTTCAAAGCATTTGGTTTGATGAAATGGCAATTGTACGTCTACAATTGGTCTGGCCACAGTGATAAAAATTGGCTAAACAGACAATTACGTCGTATGGGCGAAGCACCTATTATAATGGACACGACATTTGTTAATAGGTCGAGAGAAGAATTGGAACGTTTCCTTATTAACAAAGGATACATTCACGCTGAAATATCAAGCGAGATAGACACATCAAGGTATAAAAAGGCAGTTGTCACATATCATATAAAATCTAACGATCCTTTCCGTATAGGTGAACATGAAATGAACTTATCTGATGCAGCAATTGATAGTATCTCAAGATTAACCCCCCCTAAGCGTTCGTGGGTTTCTCTCCCATTCCAGTCTACGCAAGACCAATACGCATCATTCGTAAAAGAGGGAAATCTATTCGATCGTGATATATTAGATAGGGAACGTCAACGCATTTCATCTTTATTGAGAAACAGGGGCTATTACGCTTTCAATCGCGACTATCTCGTTTTCCAAGCGGATAGTTCGTCCAGAGAAAATATAGTTGACTTAGAAATGTTACTTCGTCCGGTTCGCAGGATTAACATAGACGGTCAACCGGAAGAGGCTCCTCACCAACAATATTACATAAAGGATGTATCAATTGTTACAGGATACAATCCTCTTGCTCCTACCAGTTTATTCGATCAATTCTCTAATAATATAGACACCGTTGTAAGGAGTGGGGTAAACGTCCTGTATGGTAATAACAAACGGTCAATACGTTCATCAATACTGCAAAGGAGTTCCTATATCAGACCAGGAGAATTATTCAGCGAACGCGATATCGAACAAACATATTCAGCTTTTTCTTCCCTCAAAGCATTAAGGAATGTAAACATTCGCTTTGACGAGATAATGGAAAATGATACCATGAAGCTGAATGCTATGATTCTAACATCTAATGCAGAATTACAGGGTTTTGGTGTAGATCTTGATGGAACAAACTCTAATGGTGACTTCGGCTTCGCTTCTAGTTTGAATTATCAACATCGCAATTTATTCAAAGGTTCAGAACTTTTCTCGGCTAAAATACGTGGTGCGTATGAATCTCTCTCCGGAAAGAAAGGTAGTGGATTCGATGACTATTGGGAAATAGGAGGAGAAGCGTCAGTAACGTTCCCACGATTTCTCTTCCCATTTGTCGGTGAGGACTTCAGAAAGAAAATAAGGGCAACGACGCAACTACAAGTAAGCTATAATCGTCAGAGACGTCCGGAGTACGAGCGTGCCATACTTTCAGGAGGATGGAGTTACAGTTGGCAAGATCGCACAAATAGTCAGTTACGACATACATTCAAGCCGCTCGATATAGACTATGTATATCTACCTAAGGTGGACGTTGCTTTCCGCGACTCACTACCTGCAACAATCGTTCGATATAATTACTCCGACCAGTTTATTGTTGGTGCAGGATATGCGTTCTCGTTCAGCAATTACTCGCCCCAACACCGTCAGCGAAACACTCACTCAATGCGCTTCTCATTAGAGCTTGCAGGAAACACCTTATATGGACTTTCGCATTTGGTAGGAGCAAAACCGGGAGACGATGGGCGATACAACCTATTGGGAATAAACTACTTTCAATTCATAAAAACCGACATAGACTTCAGTCAGTCAGTCATACTAGACAATAGAAACAATCTTGCATTCCACATTGGAGCCGGAGTAGGAGTACCATACGGTAATGCAGACCAGCTACCATTCCAACGCAGATACTTTTCCGGAGGTGCTAATACATTACGTGGTTGGTCGGTCCGTTCCTTAGGTCCCGGTAGTATGACGTTAGACTCTGCCTCCTTTGTTACACAAGTTGGAGACATTCGCTTAGTCGCCAATCTGGAATACAGAACAAAGCTATTTTGGAAGTTCGAAATGGCAGCCTATGTTGACGCTGGAAATATATGGACAATCCGCCCATACGAGGAACAAAAAAACGGGAATTTCGACTTGTCCCGATTCTATAAAGAAATAGCTGTATCATACGGCTTAGGTCTTCGTATGCACTTTGATTTCTTCCTGATTCGTCTCGACACAGGGTTGAAGGCATACGACCCTCAACGCAAAGGCTCAGAGAGATTGACAATCACTAATCCGAATTTGAGGGATAATTTCGCATGGCATTTCGCCGTAGGTTATCCATTTTAATAAAAAACAGCACATAACATTTGCTTTTTAATTGAAAAGATTTACCTTTGCACCGCATAAAAGGACGGTCGGGTAGCTCAGCTGGATAGAGCAACAGCCTTCTAAGCTGTGGGTCCTGGGTTCGAATCCCAGCCTGATCACAATTTATTATCAAGCCATTACACATAGTGTAGTGGCTTTCTTTTTTTACATGGATTAGATTTTCATTAAGTATTTGTACCTTTTATCAATAGATGAAGGTGCTGTTTCTGGTATTGTTTCCAAAAGTGTCATAGTTATTAAGATATAATATAGAGTGTATGGCTTTTTTTAAATAATACTTTGGGCGATTATAAAGAAAAAATTACCTTTGCAACTCTATTAATAACAATATATTATCATGTTTTCAACACTTACAGCGATTTCACCCGTTGATGGGCGATATAGAAGCAAAACCGACAACTTAGCTGCGTACTTCTCAGAATATGCGTTGATTAAATACAGAGTAAGGGTGGAGATTGAATACTTTATAGCATTGTGTGAATTACCTTTGCCTCAACTTAAAGATGTTGCCTCTCTTAATGTATATGATTCTTTGAAGGGTGTTTATGAGAATTTTTCTGTGGAAGATGCTCAAAAGGTTAAGGATATTGAATCTGTGACCAACCATGATGTTAAAGCAGTTGAATACTTTATCAAGGAGAAGTTTGACGAATTAAAGCTTGACGAATATAAGGAGTTTATCCACTTCGGATTGACTTCTCAAGATATTAATAATACATCTGTTCCTTTGTCTGTAAAGGAGGCATTGGAGGACGTTTATTATCCTTCTATTCAGAATGTAATCAATATATTGAAAGGATATGCTGAAGAATGGAAGGATGTTGCAATGTTGGCTCGTACGCATGGACAGCCTGCTTCACCTACTCGTTTGGGAAAGGAAGTAATGGTGTTTGTTTATCGCTTGGAACAGCAATTAGATATGATGAAGTCTATTCCTCATACTGCTAAATTTGGTGGAGCTACGGGTAATTATAATGCACATAAGGTTGCTTACCCTCAGTTTGATTGGAAGGCTTTTGGTGATAAGTTTGTAACAGAGAATTTAGGATTGTGCAGAGAGCAATGGACTACGCAGATTTCGAACTATGATGCGTTGGCGGCATTGTTTGATGCTATGAAGCGTATAAATACAATCTTGATTGACTTATCACGTGATATCTGGCAGTATGTTTCAATGGAATACTTTAAGCAAAAAATAAAAGCCGGTGAGGTGGGTTCTTCTGCGATGCCACATAAAGTTAATCCAATTGACTTTGAAAATGCAGAGGGTAATTTGGGTATAGCAAATGCGATACTTGAACATCTTGCAGCTAAGCTGCCAATCTCGCGTTTGCAGCGTGACTTAACCGATTCGACAGTGCTAAGAAATGTCGGAATGCCGATAGCGCATATGGAAATTGCGTCGGCGAGTTTAACAAAAGGATTAGGAAAATTGTTATTAAACGAAACCTCGTTCTATCATGATCTGGATCAGTGCTGGGCAGTCGTGGCAGAGGGAATACAAACTATTTTAAGGCGTGAAGGATATCCAAAGCCTTATGAAGCATTGAAAGCTTTAACCCGTACTAATGAAGGTATAACCGAAAAATCTATCGCAGACTTTATTGACACATTGAATGTAAATAATGATGTGAAAGCAGAACTAAAGGCAATAACGCCACATAACTATACAGGTATTTAGTATTAAAAAAAGAAAGAGCCGTGAGGCTGCCAATTAATTAATTTAATTTAGAAGTAATGAGTACAGAAGAAAGAGATGAATCTCAACCTCGTCCAAGAAAAGTGATACCAAGTATCAGACGAGACGACAATGAACCGGGCGAGAGAAGGCCATACAACCAAGGAGGCTATGGAAGATCCGAAGGCAATTATGAACGTAGACCATACAACCAATCTCGTGATTCGAGAGGGGGAGGCTACAACAACAACAGACCATCGTACAGGGATAATAACAATAGTTATTCTTCTGGTGGCGGTGGATATCAGAATCGCCCTCGCCAATATGACAATCGTGATGGTGGTTATAACAGATCTTATAATCAAGGTGGAAATCGTAATAATGGCGGTGGATACAATAATTATAATGATGGCGGGTATAACAACAACCGTAATTATGACAGACAGGAATATGGTGACCAACAATACAACCGTCCTGTAAGAACTTATTCGTCAGATTCTGACGGTGGCGATGGACTTCGTAAAAGACGTCCACGTGTAGGAGATGCGCGCACCAACTCATACGATAATCGTGGTGGTGGCGGTATGAACCGTTCTCCTTATAGTAATCGTCAGAGCAGCAACTCTTATGGTAATAACCGTGGAGGTGGCGGTGGATATAATAACAATCGCAGACCAGGTGGTGGCGGTGGTTTCCGTCGTACGGATGATTACAATCCAAATGCTAAATACAGTCTTCAGAAACAACTTAAGTATAAGGAGGTTTTGACAGATCCGAACGAGCCTATCCGTTTGAACAAGTTTTTGGCGAATGCAGGCGTTTGTTCTCGTCGTGAGGCAGATGAATTTATACAATCAGGAGCGATAACCGTAAATGACCAAGTGGTTAAAGAATTGGGTACTAAGATTACTCGTTCAGACAAGGTTATGTTCAATGATAAAACAGTTGAGATAGAGAGCAAATTATATGTACTGCTTAACAAGCCAAAGAATTGTGTTACAACTTCAGACGATCCTCAAGAGCGTCTTACTGTAATGGATTTGGTAAAGGGTGCTTGTGATGAAAGAATCTATCCTGTTGGTCGTTTAGACCGTAATACAACAGGTGTGCTTCTACTTACAAATGATGGCGACTTGGCTTCAAAACTGACTCATCCTTCATTTAAGAAGAAGAAGATTTACCATGTGTGGTTGGATAAGAACGTAGCGATTGAAGATTTGGAAAAAATCGCTAATGGAATCGAACTTGAAGATGGTGAAATACATGCAGATGCAATCAGTTACGCAAGTGAATATGACAAGAGCCAGGTAGGTATTGAGATACACTCAGGTCGTAACCGTATTGTCCGCAGAATCTTTGAATCACTTGGCTACCGTGTGGTTAAGCTTGACCGTGTTTATTTTGCTGGTCTGACAAAGAAAGCACTCGGACGAGGCAAATGGAGATACCTGAATGAAAGAGAAGTGAACTCTCTTCGAATGGGATCATTTGAATAAAAAAATAAAGTTAGCCGGTTACAAGCCGGCTACTTTCTTATTATAAGACAAAAGATTTAATAATGGAAACAATTATCAGAACTAAAGTTGTAGATGTACTAAAGAGTACAACGTTTGGAGAGAAAGTGAACGTTAAGGGTTGGGTTCGTACCCGCCGCGGTAGTAAGCAGGTTAACTTTGTTGCCCTTAATGACGGTTCTACAATTAATAATGTTCAAATCGTTGTCGATATAGCTAACTTTGATGAAGAGGTCTTGAAAGCTGTTACCACAGGCGCTTGTATAAGTGTAAATGGTGTCCTTGTCGCGTCTCAGGGCGCAGTACAGGCTGCCGAAATTCAGGCAACAGAAATACTTGTTTATGGTACTGCCGACCCTATGACTTATCCTTTGCAAAAGAAAGGTCACTCGTTAGAGTTTCTTCGCGAGATAGCTCACCTTCGTCCTCGTACTAATACGTTTGGCGCGGTGTTCCGTATTCGTCATAATATGGCGATGGCTATCCACCAGTTCTTTCATGAAAAAGGATTCTTCTACTTCCATACGCCTATTATTACAGCTTCGGACTGTGAAGGTGCAGGACAAATGTTTCAGGTGACAACGAAGAATCTCTATGATTTGAAGAAGGATGATGATGGCTCTATACGTTATGATGATGACTTCTTTGGCAAGCAAGCGAGCCTTACTGTTTCCGGACAGTTAGAGGGTGAGTTGGCTGCAATGGCTTTAGGTGCGATTTATACATTCGGTCCTACTTTCCGTGCGGAGAATTCTAATACTCCTCGCCACCTTGCTGAGTTCTGGATGATTGAGCCGGAGGTTGCCTTCAATGAAATTGAAGAAAATATGCAACTTGCAGAGGATTTCATCAAGTATTGTGTGCAATGGGCGTTGGATCATTGTATGGAAGATATCAAATTCCTTAACGATATGTTCGATAAGGAGTTGGTTGACCGTTTACATTCAGTATTAGCTAAATCATTCGTTCGTTTGACATACACAGAAGGTATAACAATATTGGAAGCAGCAGTGGCTAATGGTCATAACTTTGAATTCCCAATATTCTGGGGAGCTGACTTAGCTTCTGAACATGAACGTTACTTGGTAGAAGAGCATTTCAAATGCCCTGTTATCTTAACGGACTATCCAAAGGAAATCAAGTCGTTTTATATGAAGCAAAACGAGGACGGTAAGACTGTTCGTGCGATGGACGTATTGTTCCCGAAGATTGGCGAGATCATTGGTGGCTCACAACGTGAGGAAGACTATGACAAGCTATCAAAGAGAGCAGAAGAGATGGATGTACCCACAAAGGATATTTGGTGGTATCTTGACACACGTCGCTTCGGAACAGCTCCACACTCGGGATTTGGTTTAGGTTTTGAACGTTTGCTATTATTTGTAACAGGTATGGCAAATATTCGTGATGTAATTCCATTCCCTCGTACACCGAACAACGCAGAGTTTTAATTGCTTAAGTGATATAAAAGAAAGCCCGCTGATTTCAATATCAGCGGGCTTTTGTATTTATTTTAGGCTTACTTATTTCAATGCTGCTAACGCTGCCTTTATACGCTTAATTGCTTCTACTAAGTTTTCGTCAGAGGTTGCGTATGAGAAACGTAGACATTCAGGAGCACCGAATGCTGCACCACCTACTGTTGCAACGTGTCCTTCTTCCAATAGATACATTGCTAAGTCGCCTGAGTCTTTGATTACGTGTTCTCCCGCTTTCTTTCCATAGTATGAACTTACCTCCGGGAATAAGTAGAACGCACCCTCTGGTACGTTTAATTTAATGCCCGGGATGTCCTTACAAAGGTCAACTACAAGGTCACGACGACGAAGGAATGCTTCACGCATTTCTGTTACACAACTTTGGTCGCCGTTGAATGCTGCCACAGCTGCCTTTTGTGCTATAGAGCTTGCGCCTGATGTATATTGTCCTTGCAATTTATTACAAGCCTTTGCAATCCAAAGAGGGGCAGCGATGAAACCAATACGCCATCCTGTCATTGCATATGCCTTAGACACACCATTGATAACTACAACACGATCCTTAATATTGTCGAATTGCGCGATACTTTCATGTTTGCCTACATAGTTGATGTGTTCGTATATCTCGTCGGCAAGAACTACCACGTTAGGATATTTAGCCAAAACATCAGCTAATGCCTTTAACTCGTCCTTGCTATAAACACTACCTGTAGGGTTTGAAGGAGAGCAAAGTATTAAAGCCTTTGTCTTAGGAGTAATAACAGATTCTAATTGTGCAGCAGTGATTTTGAAATCTTGCTCAATGCCTGCCGATACGATAACGTTAGTACCTTCAGCTAACTTAACCATTTCTACATAGCTAACCCAATATGGAGCCGGAACGATAACCTCATCACCTGGTCCAACGATGCAAAGTAACGCATTACATACAGACTGTTTTGCACCACCTGATACAATGATTTGGTCGGCTGTATAGTCTAAACCATTTTCACGTTTCAGTTTATCTACGATAGCCTTGCGTAAATCGGCATAACCCGGAACAGGAGAGTAGAAAGAGAAGTTGTCGTCAATCGCTTTCTTTGCAGCCTGTTTTATGTGTTCAGGAGTGAAGAAATCAGGTTCTCCCACACTAAGGTTAATCACATCGATTCCCTGAGCTTTTAACTCACTACTTTTTTGAGACATCGCCAGTGTTTCTGAGGGCGATAAACTTGCTAAACGTTCTGAAACTTGTGTCATTGTTGATGTTTTTCTTTATTTTCTTAATTATCTGTATACAAATGTAAGCAATTAACATGATTCGTGAAACAATTTGTTTTATTTGATGTTGTGAAGTATATGTCCCATACGCTCTTTTTTTGTTTTCATATAAAAGAGATTATGCTCGTTGGTCTTTATTTCTATAGGAACATTTTCTACAACAGTTAAACTGTATGCTTCAAGTCCTACGCGTTTAACAGGGTTGTTTGTCATAAGACGCATGTTTTTAACACCAAGGTTACGTAGTATCTGTGCGCCTACACCATAGTCGCGTTCATCTGCTTGATGACCCAAGTGTAGATTTGCATCAACGGTATCTAAACCTTCCTCTTGTAGTTTGTAAGCCTTCATCTTTTCCATTAGACCGATTCCTCGTCCTTCCTGATTGAGGTATACTACAACTCCTCGCCCTTCTGCTTCAACAAGCTCCATAGCCTTATGAAGTTGTTCTCCACATTCACAGCGTAAAGAACCGAAAGTATCTCCGGTAGAACATGATGAATGTACTCTGACTAAGATTGGTTCGCTTTCCGAAATATCTCCTTTTATTAAAGCGATATGTTCAAGTCCATTGCTGACCTGTTTGAAAGGTATTAAGCGAAAATTACCGAAAGTGGTAGGCATATTAACTTCTACGCCTCTTTCAATGGTAGATTCTTGCTGAAGTCTGTATGCGATAAGGTCTTTTATACAGATTATCTTAATATCGTGTGCTTTTGAAATTTCCATAAGTTCAGGCAAACGAGCCATCGTTCCGTCATCATTGATTATTTCAATCAATGCACCGGCAGGATATAATCCCGCTAAGCGAGCCAAGTCGACCGCCGCTTCAGTATGTCCGCTTCTGCGTAGAACACCCTTGCTTTTAGCTCGAAGAGGGTTAATGTGTCCGGGTCTGCCTAAGTCTGTCGGTTTAGTATTAGGATCAGCGAGTGCGAGGATTGTTTGTGCACGGTCATACATAGATACTCCGGTTGTACATCCATCACCTAATTTATCAACAGTAACAGTAAAAGGAGTATCTAATACAGACGTGTTCCTAGCAACCTGCATTTCTAACTCCAGCTCTACACATCTTTCCTCCGTAATCGGGGCACAAAGTACACCACGCCCATATGTCATCATAAAGTTCACCTTGTCCGGTGTAATCTTTTCTGCGGCAACGATAAAGTCGCCTTCATTTTCACGGTCTTCATCATCAACAACGATGAGGAATTTACCTTCACGAAAGTCTTCAATAGCTTCCTGAATGGTGTTTAAATTGTATTCAGCCATGATTATATTTTGATTAATAGGATTTATTTACCACTTTATTTTATTTAAGTCTTTTGTCATTTCTTTCCTTAGTATCGGGAATATTATGATGGGCAATAGATATAGTCCTAAAGACTTAAGACTAATAGTGCTATTGCTTATTCTTTTATCAATATACGAATAAAAATCAAAATAATATATGAGTCCTTTCACCAAGCATACTGAGTATATAGACATCATAATTAAGATGTATGTCATACTTAGAGAGAAGGATATCAGTAGCAATAAATATGTGACAATCGCTATTTTCATGCTTGTTGTAAAGCCTTTCATGCTTCCTGTAGAATCATCATAGTTAAGCTTCTTCAGATGTACTCCCCAAAAATCATTGCCACGTTCTTTCAATATGGCTAATACAACAGGCAATGTTGATTCGTTAAATTGATAATTTCTGTAATTACGAATGATGTCTTTTAGAGTATTATCGTCAAAACTACTTAGTCTTTCGACCAATGCCGAGTCTGCGTTTAACTCTGACAAGTCTTTGACCTTTTCAGGGACAACATCAATCTCCTCTATCGCCTTCTTAGGCTTTATCTTCAGTAGCTTACGAATGTATGCTCCGTATGCCTCAGTATTGAAAAGAACAGAGTCGTTGGTTGCCTTGTATGTGAGGAACACTCCCATAGGAGCTAATACAGCCGAACTAAGCCACATCCCTTGCCATATAGCCCATACTCCGTCACGAGCCATTTTGAACCCTATATTGTTTATGATATAATAGAAGATGAATAGGAGAACGGAGATTATTACCGGTACGCCGAGTCCTCCTTTGCGGATAATCGCGCCAAGAGGTGCGCCGATAAAGAAGAACACAAGACAAGAGAAAGATAGCGTGAATTTGCTATGCCATTCAGTCATGTGGCGACGCAGTCTGTAAGACTCGTCTGATGTAGAGATTGACCTGAATAGATATTCATTCTTTATATTATCTACTGACCCTTTAGCTCTGTTTAGTATGGCAGATTTATTTCCCAGAGTTGATGCCTGAAACAAACTGTCGAAATCGACTGTCGCTATGTCCGATTTTATTGCAGTCATTCTGACTGGCTCAGGAGAAGATGATTCATTTTCATCAACGATAGGCATGAATGTTCTTTGATATGATTGTGATACAATCGTGCGAACAGTCAAGTCCTTTATGCTATCCAATTTCATTCCCATCGAATCTATGGATAGTTGTAGGTCTTTGAGATTCTTACCTACATATTGATTCTGCAAGAGTGACTCATCGGTACGAGTGAAGTTTGCATCAAATTCAATTAATATATCCTTTTGGGAAAATGATTCCCTTCTGTATGGCACAGCCTCATTTTGGGATGATCTACGACTGTCCTGCTGTTGTCTTATGTTTTCGAAAGATTCTCCTTGGTGTAAAGTAAGTACAAGAAACATTTTGTCTGCCGATACTTTCAATCTACCCGAATCTGCAACCATTACACTTGCATTCTCAAATCCCTGCGAGTAGTCGTAAATCATCATGTCTTTTAGTAGACCGGACTTATCTTTTTCTCTTACATAAACATTGTAGCCAGTTATTTCTTTGTAGAATACGCCTTCAGGAATATCCAATTCGGGCGATTTTTGTCTCATAGAATAGAGTAGGGAGAACATTTTGACCTGTGCGACAGGCATTACATTATTCTGAAAGAAGAATGCTCCGATACTTATTAAAACTATTGTTGCAATAAGAGGGCGCATGGTGTGTACAAGAGAGATACCGGATGCTTTGATTGCCAATAATTCAAGACGTTCACCAAGATTACCGAAAGTCATGAGTGAAGCAAGTAGTATTGCCAAAGGTAATGCCATTGGAACAAGGTACAGAGCGGCGTAAAAGAGTAACTCTCCTAATACAACCATATCTAATCCCTTTCCCACCATGTCGTCTATATATTTCCATATAAATTGCATAAGTACAATAAACAGGCATATACCAAACGTCATAACCAATAAAGGTAAGAAAGTTTGCAGGATGAATGTATATAATCGTTTTATATTCAGCATTACCGATTTCAATTGGAAGACAAAAGTAATCTAAAAAACGATAGGAACTTTCCTGTAAAAGGCTAAACTATCCTAAATTCCTAAAGTGCGTTTTAATTCTTCTATTTGTGTTTCCCAAAGTTCAATAGCGTCCTCTTTTTCATGAGGTTCTGCGAAGTCGGTAATTTCTAATGCGGTAGAGCCGGTTAGCTCTATATTGTGTATAATAAATTCAAAATAGGAGGGTCCAACCATTTATATCGTACGCTAACATCCGGTTTTAATGATACGACCTTAGCCGTTTGTTCCTCCTTGTCCCATCTGAAAATGTAATTCTCTCTATCTATTGATACGGAATCAGCAAACCATGATTCAAGACCGGGGGGAGTAGTAATGTGATTCCACAGACTCTTTTTCGAAACTTTATCAAATATATATTCTATATGAAATTTTTCTTTGCTCATCAATCAAAAATATCGTTTACGTGCAGCAAGTTACATAAAAGAATTGAAAGTACCGAATATAATGTAACCTAAGATGTTACTATAGTACCCTAAATTTGCCATATTGATATGACATAAGTCCGATGGATTCGTTTTAGTATTGAAAATCGTCTGTTTTAATTAATTAGTCTGAATGTCACATTTTTTCTGAGTTTTTGATGTGAACTGTTGCAAATTATAAAAAATAAATCTACTTTTGCAGCGTCTTTGAGGAAAAGATGGCGAGATAGCTCAGTTGGTTAGAGCGCATGATTCATAATCATGAGGTCCGGAGTTCAATTCTCCGTCTCGCTACTTAGAAATCAAGCAGTTACTATTTAGTAGCTGCTTTTTTTGTTTATATTGATACCCTCATCAAGGCTTAGGATACGAGTTGTGTAAGCATAGGTGTAAGCAATGAGCACAACAATTGATGTAATTTGTTACAAAGTAAGACCTTTGAAAAACAATGAATATCCTTTAATGATAAGGATAAGTAAGGACAGGAAAAGAAAGTATAAGAGTATAGGGCTATCCATCAAAGAAGAGGATTGGGACTTTAGCAAGAGCCAGCCTAAGCCAAATGTCCACAATAGAGAGTTAATCCTAAAAGTAATGGATGATAAACTTGCTGAGTATAGAGATACTGTTCTTGAATATAGAGCAGAAGGAAGGGATTTCACAGCTTCATCACTGGTAGAAGGAATCAAGAATCCACAAGCTAAAGTTAAGACAGTAGTAACAGTATTCAATGATTACATTGATAACCTAAAAGCACAGAGCAGGCTTAGCTATGCAAAATCAGTATATGAAGTATTAAACTCATTACAACAGTATGACAGCAGAAAATTGGATATTTTCTTTCTAAAAGCGACAGCATAGAACTCATCCTGTATAGTTCTGTGGAACCGTTCACATATACCATGCTGTTTGCGGACTTTTCGCCTTTGTCCTGGTATGGTCAATATCTTCAATAGCAAGATATAATTGGTATTCGTGCTGCTCTCTTGCCCCACAGTATTCGGTTCCTCTGTCTGTTAATACCCGTAACAATCTTAAGTCATGCTCGTCAAAGAAAGGAACAACCTGGTCGTTTAGCATATCAGCTGCTACCAAAGCATTCTTTCTGTCATAAAGCTTAGTAAATGCAACTTTAGAGTAGGTATCAATAAATGTTTGCTGATAAATATGTCCAACACCTTTGATGTTACCGACATAATAGGTATCCTGTTCACCCAAATAACAAGGGTGATGAGTTTCTATTTCCCCATGAGCAACCTTTTCTTCTTTAGCTTTTTCTAAGGCTATAAGCTGCGATTCAGTCAAGATATAACCTTCTTGAGCTACTTTAGCTTTCAATGCTTTTAAGCGCAATTGGAACGTTTGTAAGTTATGTCTGAGCCAAATATTGTGAACTCCACCTGCTGAAACAGAGAATCCCTTTTTCTTTAACTCATTGCTAACTCTTACTTGGCCCAAAGCTGGATTATTGATAGCTAAAGCTACCACTTGTTCTTCAATAGCTGTATCAATACAATTCTTAAGAATTGGTTTACGTCGAGATATTTCTTGCAAGGCTAATTCTCCGCCTTGCTCATATAGCTCCTTAAAACGATAGAAACTGTCTCGGCTGTATCCCATAATCTTGCAGGCTTTAGAAACATTGCCTAATTGTTGAGCTAAACCTAAAACGCCTAATTTGTTCTTAATGATTTTTTGTGAAGTAGTCATAATTTAATCTTTTTATAATGTTACTATTTTTATTGGCAACTGTCAGATTAAATCGTGACTATTTCAGTTAATGAAAACCAAAAACGCAAAGGTATTAAATCAATTAATAGACGACTTTGGCTTAATCGTGATGGGTTCTGGCGATACGGATAAAAATATTGGGATAGATGGTGAGGATAAAATAAGTGACGTGTCTCCATTCTAATCTTCTATATTCTTGTGCTATTACATTGAAACGCTCGTTCCATCGTAATGGAACGAGAGGATGATAAAATCCAGCTTTTTCTGTATGCGGAGAGAGCGTAGCGAACGAAGTCTTCGGGCGGCTGACGTCCTCCTTCCTTTTTCAACGCCGTAGGTGTTGCACAGGGGCATCTTGATTGTGACACACGTGTGCAACCCGTAAACGGGTTGGTTG
>JGI994J12354_10001295_pt1 | contig 25270 bp, 23 predicted proteins | sample IntmicLarv3ML3BL_FD_12354 | JGI IMG/M metagenome (IMG submission 12354)
GTGAATGTCTTTTCGTCCTACAGGGACGATTGATACTAGCCCAATGGCTTTAGCCTTGGGTCTCATCATACAATAAACGAATGCGTGCTGTAAGTACGCCGTAAATCTGTATCCGGCGTACTTACAGCACACAAAATATATGCGGGATACATTAAACCCCAAGGCTAAAGCCGTTGGGCTAGCTTCACGGGTCCCTACAGGACCAAAAATAGATTCACTTCTTGTGTAGGAGTGAACCTAAATACCATAAGGCTTTTATGTTTCACTCCTACACAAAAAGTGATAGGTCCTTTTTTTTATCGCGTTGGAACAAACGGCAATCACTTTCTCATAATAAAGAATGAGTAAAAGGAAATGCGGCATGCTGTTGTTGAATAACAGTATGCCGCATAAACATATTTTGTTAAAACGCGAGAGGTTTAGCTTGCGCTAATGGAGAAGCAAACTGGAAACAGGATGTCTAATGCTCCACCGCCGGAGTTTGATGTTTGCCTGCTGCTGGTCGATTCTCCATCTTTTATTAGGAGTAATGCTCTTTGAAGGCTTTCGTTCTCGTCATTTATTATCTGGTAGTATTCACTCATTTCAAAAATATCTCGTGCGATTAAGGCTTTCAATTGCAATGCTATTAATGTTTTGGATTTGTTGTATTGCTCTTCGTCGAACGTGATGTCTTCTTTCTCAGCCATTGAGATTAATTCAGCAAGGATATCTTCGGTTATGTCGAACTTCTGCTTGAAGGAGTCGAATTTGGGATGCGACTTCTTTATTTGTTCGCGGTTGTTATCAAGATGCGCCATTGCTGCACGGTTCATCAACCCTGTTGAGACTAGTCGACGGTGATATCTTGTGTACTTTGTGGTATCGATTGGGATAAAGATGTCTGGCATGATTCCTCCTCCACCATAGACGGTGCGATTGCTTATCAATGTAGTGTACTTCATTGAGTCAGGGAAGTGGATGCTGTCCGCGCTCATTAGTTCGCCGTGATTGTAGCGGGTTATCAAGTCATGATTATATTCGTCTATCTTTCCGTTTTCGTAGGGCTTTTGGATACTGCGTCCCGTAGGAGTGTAATATCTTGATACGGTTAGTCGTATCATCGATCCGTCGGGTAATGGAACCGGCTTTTGCACTAATCCTTTTCCGAATGTGCGTCTGCCTACGATTAAACCTCTATCCCAGTCTTGTATTGCCCCTGCTACGATTTCGCTTGCCGATGCTGAGCCTTCGTCTACAAGGATTACCAATTTCCCGTCCTCAAAATTGCCACGTAGTGTAGCCTTTGCTTCTTCACGTCTTACCTTACTTCCTTCAGTATATACAATCAGTTTGTCGTTTTTCAGGAATTCGTCGGCAATCTCTATTGCTACGTTCAGGTATCCTCCGCCATTCCCTTGCAGGTCGAAGATTAGGTTCTTCATCCCTTTCGCTTGCAGCTTCTTTAGAGCTTCTGTAAATTCTTTGCCTGATGCTGCGGCGAAGCGGTTTAGTTTGATATAGCCGGTTTTGTCGTCTGCCATATATGCTGCGTCAAGACTAAATACAGGAATTTTCCCACGAGTGATGCGGAACTCGGTTAGCATTGGGTCTTTGCCTCGCTTAACCTTTACGCGTACTTCTGTTCCTTTCTTTCCGCGAAGGCGTTTCATAATGTCGGTGTTCTTCATTTCCACGCCGGCTATCAATGTGTCGTTTACCATTATTATACGGTCGCCTGCCATTAGTCCTACCTTTTCAGATGGTCCTCCGGGTATTACTTGTATAACGTATAATGTGTCGGTAAGCATATTGAATTGTATCCCGATGCCGTCGAAGTTTCCTTCAAGAGGTTCGGTCATTTCCTTTGTTTCCTCAGGGTCAGAATATGTTGAGTGTGGATCCAGTTTGTTGAGCATACCATTGATTGCATCTGTTACTAATTTATCATTGTCTGTTGAGTCGACATACAGGTTCGAGATTGCATACAATGCCATTGAGAGCTTGCGTGCTTCTGCATTGTTTTGCTGTGCCTGCATATTCATTAAGCCGACAATAGCGATGATTCCAATCAATAAGAGTTGCTTCATAATATTTATTTAAGTTTAATAGAGTTCAGTTTCTTTAGGTACAAAGGGTGATATGTCTTTTCCATATCTAAGTAATTCTCTTACTACGCTGGAACTGATATGTGTATGTTCCGGCTCGGTGAAGAGTATAAATGTTTCGATGCCTGACAGCTTTCGGTTGATATCTGCGATGCTTTTCTCGTATTCGAAATCATTTACTGTACGAATGCCTCGCATAATGTATTCTGCCCCGACGGTTGTGGCGAAGTCAACCGTTAACGAGTCGTAGGTTCTTACGCTAATGTGTGGATTGTCTTTGTAGAGTTTCTCAATAGCTTCGACTCTTTTCTCCAGAGGGAAGTACGTTTGTTTTTTGTCGTTTATTCCGATTGCGATAATGATTTCGTCGACCAGCGCAAGCCCGCGTGTTACCAACGATTGATGTCCGATGGTGAACGGGTCGAATGTTCCGGGGAATAGGGCTGTTTTTTTCATCATTATTATGCAAGATCTTCTTCTACAACTAAATTATCAATTATGAACGTCTGACGTTCCATTGTGTTCTTTCCCATATAAAAGGCTAACATTTCCTTTACAGAGTCTTCCTTCTTCATTGTAACAGGGTCTAATCTCATGTCTTCTCCAATGAAGTTCTTAAACTCGTCCGGCGAGATTTCCCCAAGTCCTTTGAATCGGGTTATCTCAGGATTCTTTCCTACCGCTTCTATTGCTGCGATGCGTTCCTCCTCAGAGTAGCAATAATATGTTTTCTGCTTATTACGAACGCGGAATAAAGGCGTTTGCAGTATGTAGACATGATTGCGCTTAATCAGATCCGGGAAGAATTGCAGGAAGAATGTGATAAGAAGCAAGCGGATATGCATTCCGTCGACATCGGCATCGGTTGCAATGATTATCTTATTGTATCGAAGTCCGTCCAGTCCGTCTTCGATATTAAGAGCTGCCTGCAATAGATTAAACTCTTCGTTCTCGTAGACAATCTTCTTTGTTAGTCCGAAGCTGTTAAGAGGCTTACCTCTCAGACTGAATACTGCCTGCAAATTCGGATCACGACTCTTTGTGATAGATCCACTTGCCGAGTCACCCTCGGTTATGAAGATGCTGCTTTCTTCTGTTCTGTCTCCTTTTGTATCGTTTAGATGTATCCGACAGTCGCGTAATTTCTTATTGTGAAGGTTGGCCTTTTTAGCACGCTCGCGAGCCAGCTTGGTAACGCCAGCAATAGCTTTACGCTCCTTCTCCGCCTCAAGTATTTTGCGAAGTAGGGCGTCTGAAGTCTCAAGGTGTTTGTGTAGATAATTGTCTAACTCCTTCTTTATAAAGTCTCCGATGAATTTAGTAACACTGATACCGTTAGGCCCCATATCCTTAGAGCCAAGTCTTGTCTTCGTCTGACTCTCAAACACAGGCTCCTCAACCTTGATGCTGACTGCGGCAACGATACCGGCACGGATATCGGAGTATTCAAAGTTCTTATTGTAATATTCTTTTATAACACGTCCGGTAGCTTCGCGGAAAGCGGAAAGGTGCGTACCTCCTTGTGTTGTATGTTGTCCGTTAACGAATGAGTAGTATTCCTCGCCATACTGATTGCTATGAGTGATAACCACTTCGATATCCTCGCCTTTCAGGTGTATGATAGGATAAAGAGGCTCTGTAGTCATGTTCTCGTTAAGCAAATCCACCAAGCCGTTGCGGGAAAAGAACTTCTTACCGTTGAAGATGATTGTAAGCCCGGAGTTAAGGAATACATAATTCTTCAGTAAGCTCTCAATAAACTCCTCCTTGTATGAATATTCCTTGAAGACCTCTTTGTCCGGAATGAAATATACTTGCGTACCGTTAGTTTCTTTTGTCGGAGCAATGTCTGCCTCTTCAGTAATGATTGCCTTGCTGTATTCTACGCGTTTGCATTCTCCATCGCGATGACTGGTTATAAGGAAGTAGCTACTTAATGCATTAACCGCCTTGATGCCGACCCCATTTAGCCCGACAGACTTCTTAAAAGCCTTGCTGTCGTATTTCGCTCCGGTATTCATCTTGCTGGAAATGTCCACAACCTTTCCCAATGGAACACCGCGTCCATAGTCACGAACAGTTACAGTGCCCTCTTCGACAGTTACTTCGATTGTTTTTCCATAGCCCATCATGTATTCATCGATGGAGTTATCCAAGACTTCCTTCAACAACACATATATACCATCATCGGCGTAACTACCATCTCCTAACTTACCGATATACATACCGGGACGGCGACGGATGTGCTCCATCCATTCCAGCGTCTTTATATCATCATCGTTGTATGCTGTATGCTGTTGTATTGTAGAATTAAGTTCTTCCATAGAAAAATAACGTTATTTCAATTCTTTAATAAATGCTCTTCTTGTCTTGTGATGCTCACGCTTGAAGTAATCCCATTGTGCCTGTACGGCGCTATTAGTTTCCAGTTCAGGATTACTTTCTGCATATTCTACGCCAAGCGATCTGTAAACCGGAATAAGGTCGTTAAAGAGTAGTGCATTAACTCCCTTCTTTTGGTATTCAGGCAATACACCCATTATATACAAATCTATTACTCTCGGCTTGCTTTTCATTGCTTTCAACAAATGGATGAAACCGAATGGGAATAGCTTTCCTTTTGCCTTTTTAAGTGCTAAGGATAAACTTGGTAGCGAAATACCAAATCCAACAACGGCGTTGTCTTCCTCGCGGACAACAATTGTTATCATATCAAGGCGAACCATCGGGATATATGAGTTAACGTAGAACTCTATCTGCTTCTCTGTAAGCGGAGCAAATCCGTAGAGCGGCTTGAACGCCTCGTTAAGAGTCTCGAATATTCTGTGAGCATAAGGCCATATATCCTTGCGCTTAGTGAATTTAAGCACCTTCAATCCGTACTTCTGCTTTACGATTTCTCCTATTCGCAAATGCTTATCAGGTACTGCGTCAGGAATGTAAATCTTGAACTCATGCCAATCCTGATCCTTATTGAAACCAAGACGCATCAGATGTTCAGGATAGTATGGGTGATTATATATCGTAGACAGCGTGCCTAATTGGTCGAAGCCTTCTATAAGCATACCTTCGTGGTCTAAGTCGGTGAATCCCATAGGACCATGCAAAGCTTTCATGCCTTGTTCCTTTGCCCATTTCTCTACAGCGTCAAAGAGTGCGTTTGAAACTTCGCTATCATCAATAAAGTCAACAAACCCAAAGCGTGCTTGCTTTTGATCCCAAACTTCGTTGCTTTTGCGATTTATAATCCCGGCAATACGCCCAACGATTTTACCGTCTTTGTAAGCAAGAAAATAAATAGCATCACAAACTTCAAATGCAGGATTCTTCTCCCGACTCAAGGTTGTTAAATCATCATCTATAAGACCAGGTACGTGGTAAGGGTTGTCTTTATAAAGGTCGATATTAAATTGAATAAAAGCTTTGAGGTCCTTTTTATTTGAAACCTCTTTAATAATTACACTCATTTGAAATCTTATTCTTTTATGCCTATTAAGTTTGAAATCATACAATCACAAAAGTAAACAAAAAAATAAAAGTAATTGAACTATAGGATGAAACTAATGTGGAAGTCGCTGAATTTAATGGTAATATCTCGAGATGTGGGTGGAAGTGTCTATAGTATAGGAAAAAAAATCAACAAAACAAAGTGATTAATGCCGAACAAAAAGGCGATATGACTTTTATAGTATTTTATTTCGTCCTACTTTTGCTGCAAATTTATGAGAGCGATGCAAAAAGTCCATTTAGTATCCGGCTCAGGACCATTGATATTTGATATTGCCTTAGCAATTAGAGAGAGAAACTATGAAGTGTCCGTGTCCGGTGAGAATTTTAACCCAAACGAATTAGCAACCTTAATAGACGCCGGATGTACATGCTATGGCAACGGGTGGTTTCCAGAAAAGCTAACGAAGGATATTAACTTTGTTGTTTTAGGAGCTACTGTCAGTAAGGATAATCCGGAGCTTGAAAGAGCTAAAGAGTTAGGTTTACTTGTCCAATCTATTCCTGAATTCATCTATCAGAGAACAAAGGATAAAACGCGTGTAGTTGTAGCGGGAACTCATGGTAAGAAAACTGTTCTTTCTATGATAAGCTATGTGCTGCAACGTCAGAACCTGGAGTTCTCCTATGCTTTTACGAGCAAGGTGTCTTTTCTGCCTAATCATGTTAGCATGAATTATGAATCTCGTATAGCATTGATTGAAGGAGACGAACGTGTCGCTTCATTGCTGGAGAATCGTGTTCGTATGGAGTTTTATCGTCCGCATATTGCAATTCTTACTTCAATAGAATGGACTCCATCAGATAAATATGACTCGCTGGAGTCGTATATTGGTACATATAAATCATTTGTTTCTTCGATAGGTCGTGAAGGTAAATTAATATATTTTGCCGGAGATGGAACCGTTGCTGAATTGGCAAGGGATGTAAGAGAAGACCTTACAGCGATTTCTTACGAATCTCATGCTGTTGAAGAGAAAAATGGGAAGAGCACACTTGTAACACGTTACGGGGATTTTCCTGTGCATATTTCAGATGATTACTTCCTTGCCAATCTTAATGCTGCGCGACTTGCTTGTCGCCAATTGGGTGTGAAGGATGCTGATTTCTATCAGGCAATATCAGATTATAGCCTATCCTAAAAAATAACTATCTTTGCAACCATGATTGTTGCAAGAGAAAAAAGAAAACAAAATATAGTTGAATACTTGCTGTATATGTGGCAGGTTGAAGATTTGATACGTGCAAATAATTTTGATTTGGACGCTATACGACGTACTGTTATCGCTCAATATGATCAACTTGAAAATGTTAAAGAGGAGATCGCTAATTGGTATAATGAGCTGATTGATATGATGCGTAGCGAGGGTGTCACAGAAAAAGGGCATATTCAACTTAATAAGAATGTTATTCTGGCTCTCACCGATTTGCACCTCCGGTTGATAAAATCACCAAAAGAGATGATTTATGGAGCGGCATACTACAAGACACTTCCTCATATAGTACAACTAAGGACAAAGGCAGGCGAGGGGTCTGTCGCAGAATTGGAGACTTGCTTTACTGCTATTTATGGTTTCCTTTTGTTACGTATGCAAGGAAAGGACGTTTCCGGAGAAACGATGGATGCGATAAAGCAGATCAGTTCATTCCTTTCGATGCTTTCGGAAAGATATCATGCGGAAATGAATGGAGACCTGAAACTTGAAGATTGAGCAGATGAAGACTATATTGATAACAGGATGTAATGGTCAGTTGGGTAATGCTATCCGCAAGCAATCGCATATTTGTCCGTCATTCAAATTCCTTTATGCCGATATTGATACGCTTGACCTTTCAGATAAAGCTGCCGTAGAATCCTTTTTCACAAATCATTCAATAGACTATGTCGTGAATTGCGCTGCATATACCGCTGTGGACAAGGCGGAAGATGAGGAGGCTTTGTGTTATAAGGTGAATTGCGAGGCTGTTAAGATTCTTGGAGCAGCATCATCGTCTTGTGGAGCGAGGATGATACACATTTCTACTGATTATGTTTTTGACGGAACAAATAATCGTCCTTATGTGGAAACAGACGTGCCTTGTCCGACATCTGTTTATGGTAAAACGAAATTGGCGGGAGAGGAGACTTTGCTATCTGTTTGTCCTGATTCGGTGATAATCCGTACGTCATGGCTATATTCAGAGTTTGGAGCGAATTTCGTAAAGACGATGCTAAGGCTTGGCAATGAGCGTGAGGAGCTTTGCGTAATATTTGATCAGACAGGAACTCCAACATACGCAGGAGATTTGGCAATGGCTATTCTATCTGTTATTAATGCCGATGAATTTGTATCAGGCATTTATCATTATTCCAATGAGGGAGTATGCAGCTGGTATGATTTTACCGTAAAGATTGTAGAACTTGCCGGATATGGATGTCGTGTTATGCCAATTGAAACAAAGGATTACCCGACGCGAGCATCACGTCCGCAGTACAGTGTCCTTAATAAGAAGAGAATAAAAAACATATACAACATAGAAATACCTCATTGGGAAGAAAGTCTGAGAAGGATGTTCCCTTTGTTGAAATAAAAAGAAGGAAATAAAATGGGCCAATATTCAGGAGAGATAAAGAGAAGACGAACATTTGCGATTATTAGTCACCCGGATGCCGGAAAGACAACCTTGACTGAAAAACTATTGCTGTTTGGAGGTGCTATACATGTTGCCGGTGCGGTAAAATCTAATAAGATAAAGAAAACCGCTACCTCCGACTGGATGGAGATAGAGAAACAACGTGGTATCTCTGTGGCTACTTCTGTGATGGCATTTGACTATTGCGACCATAAGATAAATATCCTCGACACTCCCGGTCACCAAGACTTTGCTGAAGATACATTCCGTACACTAACTGCCGTAGATAGCGTTATCATTGTTATAGATACCGCAAAAGGGGTAGAGGCACAGACACGGAAGCTGATGGAAGTCTGCCGAATGAGGAAGACCCCTGTTATCGTGTTTGTCAACAAAATGGACCGTGACGGTAAAGAGCCCTTCGATTTGCTCGACGAGGTAGAAGAAGAATTAAAGATTAATGTACGCCCCCTTAGTTGGCCTATTGATATGGGACAACGCTTCAAAGGCGTTTATAATATCTTCGAAGAAAAACTCAATCTATACACTCCAAGCAAGCAATATGTGACAGAGAATATAGAGTTTAAGGATATAAACAGTCCTGAACTTGAAACTCATATTGGCGATGATTTAGCAGCTAAACTACGTTCGGATATTGAATTAATCGAAGGCGTTTATCCTGAATTCGATGTTGAGACATATCTGAAAGGAGACATCGCCCCTGTGTTCTTTGGCTCGGCTTTGAATAACTTCGGTGTTAAGGAATTGCTGGATTGCTTTATCAAAATTGCGCCTTCTCCTCGCCCTATTCAAACGCTTGAACGTGTTGTAGAGCCGGAAGAAAGTAATTTCTCAGGCTTTATTTTTAAGATTCACGCAAATATGGATCCTAACCATAGAAGCTGTATTGCCTTTGTTAAGATATGCTCCGGTCGTTTCGAGAGAAATGCTAACTACAAGCACGTTCGTCATGGCAAGATGATGCGCTTTAGCAGTCCTACGGCATTTATGGCACAAAAGAAAGAAGTTGTCGACGAAGCCTTTGCAGGAGATATCGTAGGTCTGCCTGATACCGGTAACTTTAAGATTGGCGATACGCTGACTTCCGGCGAAGAACTACATTTCAAAGGTATACCGAGTTTCTCTCCTGAGATGTTCAAATACATCGAGAATGCCGACCCGATGAAGGCAAAACAACTCAATAAGGGTATCGAACAGCTAATGGACGAAGGGGTTGCTCAATTATTCACCAACCAATTTAATGGAAGAAAGATAATCGGTACAGTAGGACAACTACAGTTCGAGGTAATCCAATATCGCTTGCTTCATGAGTACGGCGCGCAATGTAAATGGGAACCGATAAGCCTTTACAAAGCATGTTGGATTGAAAGCGACAATAAAGATGTATTGGACAGCTTTAAGAAAAGAAAGTCCCAGTATATGGCAGTCGACAAAGAAGGTCGTGACGTATATCTTGCCGATTCAAGCTATGTACTGACAATGGCACAGAATGACTTTCCGGAAATAAAATTCCATTTCACGTCAGAGTTCTAATTTGATACTTTGACATTTCGCAACGTTGCGAAACCCCCAAAACATTGTTTTTAGACAATAAACCTAGGTTTAAAACATAAATCACATTGTTTTTGGATTCTTTTTATAAGATGTTTTTTATCTCGGCGAGGCTTCTTACTGTAAATGTTGGTTTGAACCCTTTTTCCTCTATTCCTTTTGGGTTAAACCATAGTTGGTCAATCTTTGAGCGGTGCGCGCCTTCGATGTCGGCATCCCAGCTATCGCCAATCATTAATGTTTCTGTTCGTCGTGAGTTTGTGTTCTTTAATGCAAAGTCGAATATCTCCTTGTGTGGCTTTTGGATACCAGCATTTTCGGATAGGATTATTTTTTGAAAGTAGGGATACAGGCCTGAATTTTTCATTTTGTTTTGCTGTACCCCATTGAATCCGTTGGATAGGATATGCATTTTGTATGAGGGGCGTAGGTACTCCAACAAGTCTATCGCTCCTTCGATAAGGCGTCCGGTTCTATCACCTGTGTACTTTAGGAACTCTGCATTTATGGCGAGGATGTCCTCTTTTTTGGTAATGCCTATAGGTCGCAGTACGCTGCCAAAACGCTCGAGCACTAAGGTCTGTTTGTTTATTTTATTGTTCTGATATTCTGTCCACAATCTGTCGTTGTTAGGCATATAAATCTCAAAAAAAGCCTCGAAGGAGGCGAAATACTTATCCCAATTAAGGTCAGTATAAAGTCCTTCGAGGCATTTCTTGTTGTTGTGGTAAGTATCCCACAACGTATCGTCTAAATCTATGAATAGATTTTTGTATCTCATCATCCAACTTCTATAACTAAGTATTTGCCTATGCTCCAGAAGGCAATTGCATCGGTGATTCTGAAGGTAAGGTTTCCGTCTTCATCTTTTACCATTTCAAAAGAACCCGCAGGGTGACTTGATCTTAACTTAGCCTTGTTCGCAAACAAAGAGATTTCTTGAGTATCGCGAGTGTCGATAGCAATAAAGTAGTCTCTATTAAATCCAGGTTGCAACACTTTCGCTTTAGAGAATAAACCTCCTCCTGAGAGAATATTCTGAGCCTTTAACTCCTTGGATGTTCCAAAGCAATAGTAAGCGGTGTGTAAGGATTTGTCTTGCTCGTTAATCTTTTGTGATTGAACGGAGGCGGTCATCGCAAGTTCTTCGACATCTTCGTTCAGAGAGCTAATCATTTCGTCCAATTCTTGGATTCTTACGTTCTTCTTTGCCAAGTCTTCTTGCAGAACTACTATCATTGTTGTCTTTTGGGCTATTTCAGCCGAAAGGCGTTCTATTGTTCTTCTTAGGGCAGAGGATTGTATGCCGTTTTCATTTAATCTTTTTTCAAGAAGAGCAATCTGTTCCCTATTTTTCTTTAGAGTTTCGGTGATCAACTGCATATTCTGACGAATCTGCTCACGGTTTGTTCTACCTAATTCAGCACCAGGCTGCTGTTGGATTGTCAGATAGTTCTCAGCGTCACGAATAGATGGAAGTCCGCTTCTACTTCGTTCAGAATATCTAACATATCATTGACCTCAGTCGTGTTTTTAATATTCTCTAATCTAAGAGACTCATTTTCTGCTTGCAGTCTTTTATACTCCGAAGATTGTTGAACGCAAGATGACAACAAAAGAGTGCAGGCAAATGCTGCGAATAATAAATTCTTCATAATTGTCTGTTTTTAATGAATTAATTCGTTTTCTGTTTCTTTGTCTCGTTTCTCCTTTGTGAATCCTCCGAGAATCATTACGATTTCGCCTTTAGGAGTATTCTCGTTAAAGTGTTGAAGCACTTCCTCAATAGTTCCTCTAACGGTTTCTTCGTGTAGTTTGGAGATTTCGCGAGACACGGATATCTGTCTGTCAGCACCCATGTATTCGGCTAACTGGGTTAGCGTCTTACTTAGTCTGAACGGCGATTCGTATAATATTATTGTTCTTGTTTCTGTGGCGAGTTCTTTCAGCTTGGTTTGCCTTCCTTTCTTTTGTGGAAGAAAACCTTCAAAGCAAAATTTCTCATTAGGCAATCCTGACGCAACAAGGGCAGGGATAAAAGCCGTTGCTCCGGGCAGACATTCAACCTCAACTCCCTGTCGGACACATTCGCGAACGAGCATAAAGCCGGGGTCTGATATTGCAGGAGTTCCCGCATCGGATACGAGAGCTATATTCTCGCCTGCTTTTATACGCTGAGCAATATGTTCCACCGTTTTGTGCTCATTGAACTTGTGGTGGGATTGCATCCTGTTTTGAATATCGTAATGCTTTAACAAAAAGCCTGTAGTGCGTGTATCTTCAGCAAGAATCAAATCGACTTCTTTGAGTACCCGTATTGCTCTAAATGTCATGTCCTCCAAATTCCCGATAGGAGTGGGGACTACTATTAATTTAGCCATCTTGTTGAGGTTTGGGTTTCCTGATTATAGAAACCGTTTTTCGATTCTTTGAATGAAATCATCAACAGCCGGATTCTCAATATCCCAATTGAATTCAGCCTTTATGTAGTTAATAGAAGCCTCGTATGAGTCAAGGTCGTTTAATTGATTTAATGTATCGCTCATTAAATCCTCACTTCCTCCAAACAATTCCCTTTTGAAGAAGTATTTATCGTTTAAGCTGAATGCCTTTCGGAAATCAGATAGAATCTTTTTCCCTAAAACTTCACTTAATACTGTATGCTTCTCGGGTGTCGCTTGTATTTCCGGTTTGGGCATTTGTATTGGCTGGGCAGGTTCTGCTTGAATGGGTTCTACTTCAGGAGTAACCTCTTCTACCGGTTTTTGGACAGGCATTTCTTCCCGTTCCAACTCAACTTCTTTTCTTATCATAGCTTCATGCTCTGCCAGATTTCTTTTCAAACACTCTATTTGCTCCTTCTCTATTGAGTGAAGAGAAGTCTGTATTTTATGAGTTAGTTCAAAAGAATTATTGAAAAAAGATATGGGATAAATCTCAGTATCCCTTATGCCCGCGATTTGCTTTTCAAGCTCGCGTATATTTGATAATAGGTAATCTATGTTCTCTTTGTTCGTCATCTTGTTTAAGATTTACATTAAATGCAAAAATAGGTTATTCTTTTATATGAAGCCTTTATTATACAATGTTTGTGAATTCTTTAGGAAGATTTACGAGGTATAAACGATGAGTTGCACGAGTAAATGCAGTATATAGCCAGCGGTAAAAATCCTCACCCAACATTTCTTCCGTTATATATCCGATATCCAGAAAAACATTCATCCACTGCCCTCCCTGAGCTTTGTGGCATGTAATGGCGTATGCATACTTTATTTGTAAGGCATTGAAGTAATGGTCTTCTTTCAGTTTCTTTATTTTACCAGCCTTTGTAGTAATGTCCTCATAGTCCTCTAAAACAGAATAGAACAATTTATCGCTTAGTTCCTTTGGTAATGATGGGGCATCTATCTGCAAGGTGTCTAATAGAACCTGAACTTCCATGTCAATATCATAATCGGGGAAATGGACGTTGACTTCCGCAAAGCGGAATCCGTAAAGCTCTCTTGTGCGGCGCACTCTTTGTACTTTAACTATTTCTCCGTTTGCTATAAAGTCAGTTGCTTTCTCGTCATCTTTCCAGAAGTAATTGTTTTTGGAAACCATAAGTCTGTCGCCGGACGACAATTCTTCTTCGCGAAAGAGAATTCTGTTCCTTATTCCATTATTATATATGTTCGCCCTTTTATTCGATCTGGTTATAATCATTGTCTCTTCTATCCCGTCGTGGTTGTATGCTGAGTTGATGGCATCAATCAAATCCTCACCACTAATCTCACGCAGGTCCTTAAATCCTTTTGTCTTAAGTTTTGGAAATATTTCCACAGTATTAGTTCTTAGGCTTTCTCTGATTGCTGTTGCGTTAAACAAGATGCCGGATTGTTCTTCCTGTCTTACAACCTGAGTCAAAGACGCCTCCATAACGATTAGTCCATAACCCTTTAACATCTCAGAGTTTAGAGCCGGACTTTCTGTTTGCATCACAGGAGGAAGCTGTGCCACATCTCCCATAACAATCAGGCGGCAATTCTCTCCTGAATAAACATATTGAATCAAATCGTCTAATAGCCTTCCTGTCCCGAAAGAAATGGAATCGGTATCCTGATTAGATATCATAGACGCTTCATCAACAATAAAAATTGTGTCTTTGTGTTTGTTGAAGCCAGGCTGAAATCCAGTCGGCTCATTGGAAAATTCCTTTTGCCTATAAATCTTCTTGTGTATAGTGTATGCTCTTTGTTCAGCGTAAGACGAAAACACTTTTGCTGCGCGTCCGGTAGGGGCTAATAATATGGTTGATTGTTTTAGTGCATTTAATGTTTTCACGAGTGAACCGATAAGCGAAGTTTTTCCTGTTCCGGCATAGCCTTTCAGAAGAAAAACAGAGTCTTTTTCTCTAGACAAAAGGAAGTCGCAGACTTGATTTATAGCGTTTTTTTGGTTTTCAGTTGGCGCGTGTAAGAAATTTTGTGTAATTTGGATGCGTAAAAAGTTATTTGCCATTCCGGGTACAATATTTTTTTGAGATAAAGGTAGTGTATTTCAGATTCTTTCTTAAATTTGCCGAACGAAATAAAATTAAAATAATATATATACCATGAAAATTGTAATAAAAGTTTTATTAGCTGCTGCGATAGGTCTATTGCTTTATATGTGTTATGAAAGTGTAATGACACCTATACGATTTGAAAAAGAAAGCGATGCTCGTAAAGATGTGATTGTTGCTCGTTTAATGGAAATTAGAAGAGTACAGGTTGAGTATAAGAACAGAAACGGTGTTCATGCTGCGAATTTTGACGAGTTGGCTACATTCTTGAACGAAGAAAGACTTCCTTTTGTTTTAAGAGAGGGGACTTTGACAGATGAACAGCTAGAAAAAGGTATAACAGAACAAGAAGCCGCAAGACAAGGTCTTATCAGACGTGATACTTTCTGGGTCGTGGCAAAGGATACATTGCTTGGTAGAGATTATGATGTTGCAAATATGCGTATTGTTCCTGGAACTAACGTGGAATTTGAAATGGATACAATAACAATCACATCAACTTCAGGTTACTCTGTACAAGTGTTTGAGTGTGGTGTTAAATATGAGCACTATTTAGGTGACTTAGATCCTCAATTGCTTGCAAACATTAAGCTAAAAGATGTTGCTTATGAAAGATATCAAGGCTTACGTGTTGGTTCTTTGACTGAAATTAATAACTACGCAGGTAACTGGGAATAATTTGAATGTATTGTTATGACGGTCAGTTTTCCTGATGCGTTTTCTATAAATACTTCGGAGAAATATATATTGTCCATCCGGCTATTGCCGGGTGGACTTTCTTTTTCGTGTAGTATACCAATGGTTGGAAATACTTTCTTTTTTAGGGAGGTTGTTTTTGACCATTCGAAAACCTATTTATCCTCACTAAAGGAATTCTTTTTTGGGAATGAATTTATGAGTTGGCAATATAAGAAAGTCAATATTTTGTGCTTTACTTCCCACTATGTATTCGTTCCTGCAGATATGTATGATGCATCAAGNAAGCAGGAGTTAATACAAGGTGCATTTCTTAAGCCGGAAACAATGTGTTTGGATAATGCTTTATCCGATAAAGGGCATATTGTCTTTAGTCTAGAGCGAGATATCTATGAGTTTTTGTGTCGCTCTTTTGTTAATCCTTCNTTCTTGCATCATCTTACTCCGGCGTTAACTCTTTGGAATAAACAACAACGGAAGCACCTGAATGGACAAATGTTTGTCCTTCTGAATAGTAAAACTATTGATGTAGCATGCCTAAATAAGGGGGAACTTCTTTTCCTTAATTCTTTTGAGTATAGNAAGTCTAAGGATGTTTTCTATTTGCTGGCTTGCATATGGAGGCAGGTTGGTCAGGATCAGTTGAAGGACGAGATGTCTGTTTTCGGCAATCCTGATGATTGCAATAGTCTTATGACGGACTTACGAGTTTATATACAAAATGTGAAGGCTATGGATATGCCATTAGAATTTTATTTATTAGGAGATGAAGCAAGCAAGGCTTCTTACGATATAATATCATTGTCATTATGCGAATAATTAGTGGAATATATGGACGTCGCCGTTTCAGCGTTCCAACATCATTTAATGCACGTCCTACAACAGACTTTGCAAAAGAAAATCTCTTTAATGTTTTGAACAATCTTATTGATTTAGAAGATATTGATGCATTGGATTTGTTCTCAGGAACAGGGAGTATTTCTTTTGAGTTGCTATCCCGTGGCTGTAGGAGTGTAACTGCTGTTGAGAAGACTAATTCTCATGCGGCATTCATATCTAAAGTTGCGAAGGAACTGAAAACGGATTCATTACACCTTATCTGTGGCGATGCGTTACGCTATCTGAATTCTGCTCCTAAGAAAACCTTCGACTTCATCTTTGCAGACCCTCCATTTGCTTTGTCAGAGTTGAAGGATATACCTGAAATGGTTCTTAAAGGAAACTTCCTTCGTGATGAAGGAGTCTTTGTGATGGAACATTCTAAGGATTATGACTTCTCGCACTTACCATTCTTTGATCAGCATAGAGCCTATGGCTCGGTCAACTTCTCTATCTTTATTAAAACAGAGGAGAAAACAGACGCATAAACGATTCGGCAAGCCTTTGCTTTAATGGTCTTTTAAGCCAGACAGAAGGAGCGATAGGTTCACAATCCTTTTGGTCTTTGAGGAATACCTCTTTCATTTGTAGTGCGAAGTCATTCTGATATACGAATGCGTTATTCTCGAAATTATGCTCGAAGCTTCTGAAGTCCATATTTGACGAGCCTATTACTGTCAGATAGTCATCGGTAACAATCAATTTGGAATGTAGGAATCCTGCTTTGTAGAAATATACTTTGACGCCAGCCTTTATCATCTCATCAATAAAAGAATGGCTTGCCATGTTTACTATTCGAGTATCCGACTTAAGGGGAATCATCAACCGCACATCAACCCCTCCCAATGCTGCTATTTGTAGCGTTTGATTTAATCCTTCCGTTGGCAGGAAGTAAGGCGTTTGTATATAAACGTATTTCTTTGCATTTGCGATGGTGAATATCACAGCTTGCAATAATGTTCTCCATTGTCCGACGGGGCCACTTGTCACAATCTGCATAAGATTATTATTGTATGATTCCGTTTCCGGATAATACTCTTCTGTGTCAATCAGGTTTTTGCTGACGATATACCAGTCTATCAAGAACGCAGCTTGTAGTCCATAGACACCTTTGCCTATAAATCTGAAGTGAGTATCCCGCCAGATTCCGAGCTCCGAGCCTGTTGTGTATCTGTCTGCAATATTCATTCCGCCCATGAATCCTACCTTGCCATCGATAACAACTACCTTTCTGTGGTTGCGATAGTTTACTTTGCTTGTGAATCTCGGTAGGGCAGCTTTAAGGAAAGCGTAGACCTCTATTCCTGCATTCTTCATTTCTTGGAAGAACTTATCTTTTACTTTCCATGAACCTACGTCATCATACAATATGCGTACTTCGACACCCTCTTTCGCTTTTGCTATTAGAGCATTTTTAATTCTTGTACCGATATTGTCATCATTAAATACGTAGTATTGGATATGTATATGATGATTTGCCTTTTCGATATTATCTAATAGCACATTAAACTTTTCCTCTCCACCGGTATAAATGCTGATATCAGTTCCATGCAGGAGAGGTGCTTGATTACTATTCTCAAGTAGACTTTTAAGTGGTCTGTATTGCTCGGGTAGGGAAGTTATTTGACTTTCCTCTTGTAGAAGTCTTTGTTTTGGTTGCTTCTTTATCTTTTTCGTTGTTCGTTTAGAGATTATTCTCTGTTTGCGGTTGTCTTGTCCTAAGAAGAAATAGAAGATAAGTCCTACGGCAGGAATGAACAGCAATACAATTACCCATGGGATTGTCTTTAATGGATTTCTGTTTTCCGTTATTATGACTAAAACCAATCCAATAATTGTGATTGCATATAGTAGCAGAAATACCGACTGCAATACTGTGTCAAACTGCATGAACGAAGCCATTTCCTATCTTCAGTTTTATTTTATTAAACCTAAAGATAGGAAATGTATTCTAAAGAACAACCTCATTCAGTGTTTCTTAGAAGCGTACGGGACCACCAGGGCCTCCAGGGCCCGGTCCGCCAGGTCTTCTTCCTCCCGGTCTCATATCCTGAGCAGAAGCTCCTCCTTTGAATATGCTGAAGCGATAAATGAAGTGAACCATAAAGTAGCTGCTAAGAGTGTTTGTCTCGGAGAACTGAGTATAGTTCGCTGTCTGGCTTTGAGAGATATTACTACGTTGTTGTAGAATATCATATATCTTGAAGCGTAAAGTTCCCTGATTATTTTTCAAGAACGTTTTAGATGCAGATGCATTCCATAGCACCTCGCTTTGTTCGTATCCTGCAGCATATCCTGAATTTGTTGAGTAGTTGATGTCACTCTCAATTCTGAAATTTAATGGTAAATAAATGGTTGTCGTTCCTCCGACTCCATAATTATATGTCTCACGATTATTTTGTGCTTGAAGAGTATTCGTTGTTTTGTTGTAACGAATATTCCCGTTTACACCTAAGTCAAAAAGATCCGAACGATAGTCAAGACCAAGGCGCTCCATCAATGTAAGATTATTATTCTGGTTCTTCTCTGCATTAGAGAATCCGTAAGAATTGCTGTGCGAAGCCATCGACATTGAGTTGACGGTGAACCTCTTGTTCTTTAGCGGAGAGTTCATGATCATTCTTACATTACCATTATAATTACCATTTACGTTTTCGTAAGTCGTTTCCCTTCTACCACCTTGCAATGTTGTTGTAGAGCTTACGATGTCGTTTACAACATAATTACCATTTGCAAAAATCATAAATGCAGTCTGGCTCTCAGGTTGGAATGTTTGAAGACGAACAGATAGATTATTTGTATAGCGAGGTTTAAGATCAGGATTACCGATTATTGTATTGATAGGGTCTGATAAATCTGCGACAGGTTGTAGCTGAGTCATACTCGGCTGATTTGTACGACCATTATACGATATCCTTAAATTGGATTGTCTGTTGAATATATAATTAAACTGAGCATTTGGAGAGATATTTATCACATCGCGTGAGATTTTCTGTAATACATCATCACCTACGAAATTCTCACTACTGCTATATGATGGGTCGACATTCAATCCGATAGTATAATTATACTTCTCACGTTGTGCCCTGAAGCTCAAGCCTGCGCGCTGAGTTATGAAGTTATTGCGGAAGCTCCTGCTGTATGCTGTATCCAACAGATTGTATTCTTCGCTATCAAGTCCTCTTGAATAAGTGCTTCTCAATGACTCTTGTTGGCGTTGGCTGAAGCTATATGTCAGCTGTATAAAATTGTTTCGTCCGATAGGCTCTACCCACGATGCGAATGCTCTGTAGTTAGAACCGGTATTATCGTAGCGGTATCTTTGGTCGAGGAGACTATCCCGTCCAAGATAATATTGTTGTTCAAGATTATAATAACTACCGTTCGTGTATGAATCATCTAACGAACCTGACAGAGAAAGACTGAGCACACGTCCACTATTATTTAGTCTTTTGCTTAATTCAAGACGAGCACCTACATTATAACCCTCGCCATCGGATGTGTTTAGAGAGTTTGTCATACTAATTGTATCCATATTACTCTCGAAAATATCAATATCTCTATTATCGTAGCGTTGACTTCTGCTATAGCCTATCTCTGGGCGAAACAAAATCGTTGTCGTTGTGTCGGGCTTCCATTCCAAACGGAACTCTGCTCCGATATTGTCACTTATAGAATTGCTCACACTTCGCTCGTTCTCTAATGACGTGCTGTCCATCGACAGGATATTCTCTCTGTATATTTTTCTTTCCGAATCATTGTCGGAGTGAGAATAACGAGCATTACCAGACAATGTGGACTTAGGACTGAATTCCTTGCTGAAGTTAAGTCCGACATTACCCGAAGATGTTATACCACTTCCCGGTCCGCCGAAGAATCGTCTTCCTCCTCCTTCAGGCATCATTGTTGACGAAAGGTCGGAGAATCCCATATTGTTTGTATTGTTCAAGCCGCCCATAACCGTTATCTGGTCATTATTGATAAAGCGGTTCACCATTGCGTTTCCTTCATAGCGATCCTGACTTCCGTAGCCTGCGAATGCATTTCCGAACCAGCCTTGTTTCATACCCGGCTTTATCGTCAGATTTATTGTCGGCTCTTCGTTTCCGTCGTCGAAGCCTGTCATTTGTGCCATGTCACTTCTACGCTCGAACACCTGTATCTTGTCTACTATATCGGCTGGCAGATTCTTTGATGCAACCTTAGGGTCGTTCGTAAAGAACTCCTTGCCGTCTACCATTATCTTTGTTATCTCCTTGCCGTTCACGGTCACCTTACCGTCTTCGTCAATCTCTACTCCCGGCATTTTCTTAAGCAATTCCTCCAACGCAGAGCCTTCAGCAATCTTGTACGAGCCGGCGTTATATTCAATAGTATCATTCCTTACAGTGACCTCTGCCATTTTTCCTATTACAACAGCTTCGCCTAGTGCTATCGAGTTGTCCGCAAGTTCAATCTTTCCCACGTTTATCGTGCTTTGTTGTCCTCTTGCCTGCACATTTTGAAAGACAGACTTTAGACCAACAAATGACACATTAAGGATATACTCGCCTTGTCTTATATCCTTCAAGGAGAAAACACCGTTGTTCGAACTCACCACTCCACCAACAAAGGAGCTATCTCTCGCACTTAGCAGTCTTACTGTCGCCTGCTCTATTGGCTCTTGGGTTTCATGTTCAATGATTGTCCCTGTGATTTCCACTCTTGGTCTGTTGCCAGCCTCACGGTTTTGTTGGGCAAATATTCCCATTGGGATAACAAGAGAAAGAATAACAATTAATGCGCCTCTACTTAATACCATACCTATTTTATAAAATTCGTTTAGTTTCTTTATGATAATTGCATTGATAGACTACAGTAAGCGGCATACGTTTAAATCCGCGTTGATTTATTTGCATTTATTAACACCTTTGTGTTTGATCTGTATCAACGCGGCTTATTTTTCATAACATATTATTATTATTATTATTAAAATGGATAATCCCAAACAAACATTCGTGTATAAAAATAAGCATTGTTTCGTTGAATCAATAGATTTTCAGTATCTGAATAATTAAACTTATCTTTGTTAGACAAACAAAAAAGAAGAAAAAGTGGGAAAGATTGTTGAGACACCGTTAATGAAACAATATTTTGATATTAAGGCAAAACATCCCGATGCCATATTGTTATTTCGCGTAGGAGATTTTTATGAAATGTATGGAGAGGATGCTATTGTAGGATCGGGTATTCTTGGTATAACGCAGACTCGCCGTGCCAACGGAGTGGCTCAATATGTTGAAATGGCAGGCTTTCCTCATCATGCTTTAGATACTTATCTGCCGAAACTGGTTCGTGCCGGAAAACGCGTAGCGATTTGCGACCAATTGGAAGATCCTAAGGCTACAAAGAAGCTGGTGAAGCGTGGGGTGACGGAACTTGTGACGCCGGGTGTCTCGGTAAGCGATAATATACTTAACCACAAAGAAAATAACTTCCTCGCTGCTGTGCATTTCAGTAAAAGTGCGTGTGGCGTTTCCTTCTTAGATATATCAACAGGCGAGTTTCTTACGGCAGAGGGCACGATTGATTATGTGGACAAGCTGTTGAATAATTTCTCCCCCAAAGAAGTTCTTATCGAACAGAAGAATCGCAAATTGTTTGATGAGAGTTTCGGCTCGCGCTTCTTTACTTTCGAGCTTGAAGATTGGGTGTTTACCGCTGATACTGCCGAAGAACGTTTGCTGAAACATTTTGAGACTTCTAATCTAAAAGGCTTTGGTGTTCAACACCTCAAGCTGGGAGTGGTTGCCTCAGGAGCAATTTTGTATTATCTTGATGCTACTCACCATTCAAACATATCGCATATAAACAATCTTTCGCGTATTGAGGAAGAACGTTATGTGCGATTGGATAAGTTTACGGTAAGGAGTCTGGAGTTAGTAGACTCGATGAACGAAGATGGCAAGAGCTTGCTTAGTGTAATCGACAAGACTGTGTCGCCGATGGGTTCGCGTATGTTGCGCCGTTGGCTATTGTTCCCTCTAAAGGATGTGAAACCAATTGAAGAACGCCAGAATGTGGTGGACTATTTCTTCCGCAACCCTTCAACAAAGAATTTATTTGATACTCAGATAGCACAGATAGGTGACTTAGAACGTATAATCTCGCGCGTGGCAGTGGGGCGTGTGTCTCCTCGCGAAGTAGTGCAACTAAAGGTTGCCCTTACGGCAATTGAACCAATCAAGGAGACGTGCATGAAGAGTGACGACCCAAGCCTGGAGCGCATTGGCGAGCAATTGAACGTATGCGCTATTATACGTGACCGCATAGCTAAAGAAATAAGCCTTGACCCGCCTGCCCTATTAAATAAAGGTGGTGTAATACAGGCAGGAATCAATGAAGAACTAGATCAACTCAGAAATATAGCATTCTCAGGCAAAGACTATCTTTTGCAATTACAACAACGTGAAAGCGAACGCACAGGCATACCAAGCCTGAAGATTGCCTTTAATGGTGTATTCGGATATTATATCGAAGTGCGCAATGCACACAAGGACAAGGTTCCGCCTGAATGGATTCGTAAGCAAACTCTCGTAAATGCTGAGCGTTTCATAACCGAAGAGTTGAAAGAGTATGAGGAAAAAATTCTTGGCGCAGAGGATAAGATTCTTTCTCTCGAAAGTCGCATCTTCAATGAGCTTGTTCTTTGTCTGATGGAGTATATCGCTCCTATACAAATGAACGCTAACCTGATTGCGAGGATTGATTGTCTGTTATCATTTGCAAAGGCTGCAGAGCAGAACAATTATATCCGTCCGGTTGTAGACGAATCGGATGCTTTGGATATATCTGCCGGTCGCCATCCTGTAATCGAGAAGCAACTTCCGGCAGATGTTCCATATATAGCAAACGATGTTTACCTCGATAGTGAGAAGCAGCAGATTATCATTATTACCGGCCCGAATATGGCGGGTAAGTCTGCCTTGTTAAGGCAGACAGCATTGATTACTTTGCTTGCACAGATAGGATGTTTCGTGCCAGCCGATAGTTGTCATGTTGGTATGGTAGACAAGGTTTTCACACGCGTAGGAGCTTCGGATAATATCTCGGTCGGCGAGTCTACATTTATGGTAGAGATGAATGAAGCTGCTGATATCCTCAATAACCTTTCGTCTCGCAGTCTTGTATTGTTCGACGAACTTGGTAGGGGAACAAGTACTTACGACGGTATCTCAATAGCATGGGCAATCGTAGAACATATACATGAGCATCCATCTTCACGCGCTCGTACTCTATTCGCAACGCACTATCATGAGTTGAATGAAATGGAGCGTTCGTTCAAACGAATAAAGAACTACAACGTCTCTGTTAAGGAGGTCGACAATAAAGTAATATTCCTACGCAAACTTGTTCGCGGTGGTAGTGAGCATAGTTTTGGTATCCACGTTGCAAAGATGGCAGGTATGCCACGCAGTATCGTGAAACGCTCGGGAGAAATCCTTATACAACTCGAAAACGAGAACAGGCAGGAAGGTATCAACAGCAAACCAATAGGACAAATTGCTGCAGCAGCAGAGGGATATCAACTCAGTTTCTATCAGATGGACGACCCTGTGCTTAGTCGCATTCGTGATGAGATACTCAATGCCGACATCAACAATCTCACTCCAATCGAAGCACTGAATATGCTGAACGAAGTCCGTAAGATTATTACAGGGAGATAAGTTCAACAATTAATTCGTCCTTCGTCGGCATAGCTGTAGTATTTAGTGTCTGCTATTATTATATGGTCAAGCAGATTAATGTCAAACAGTTTAGCTGCCGAATATAGCTTATTAGTTATATGATCATCCTGAATGCTTGGAGCAAACGATCCCGACGGATGATTATGGCAAAGGGCAACCCCTGATGCAAGCGATGTAACCGCTGCTTTCATTATAATACGTATATCGGCAACCGTGCCCGATGTGCCTCCCTGACTTATACGTGTTTTCTCGATTACTTTCCCTGAACGATTCAGCAAGGCAATCCACAGTTCCTCGTGCGGCAAATCGCATAGCAATGGATAGAAGATGCGGTACAGATCATTGCTGCATCGTACAATATCCCTCACAGCCGGCTCGGTTTGTCCACGTCGGCGACCAAGTTCGAGCGCAGCATTTATGGATATTGCCTTCGCCATACCAATCCCTTTAAAGCCTGCCATAAGTTCCTTCACGGAAAGCTTTCCTAATGTATTCAGATTATTATCTACAGAATGTAGAATGCGTTGGGAGAGTTGTACTGCCGTCTCGGAGCTATTCCCCGAGCCGATAATAATAGCGATGAGTTCGGCATCACTCAGAGAAGAAAGTCCCTTGATCATCATCTTCTCGCGCGGACGATCCTCCTCTGCCCAGTCTTTTATACTGAGAGTTTCTTGTTTCATAGTAAATGGTTTTGATAAAAAAAACTCCTATCCGAATATCGGATAAGAGTTTTGCGTTTTTGTTTAGAATATAGTTTTTATAGTATTAGCGAACACGGCCTAAATATGCGCCGTTGCGTGTGTCAATTTCAATTTTCTCACCTTCGTTGATGAACAGAGGAACGCGTACTTCAGCACCGGTTTCCAATGTAGCAGGCTTTGTTGCATTTGTTGCGGTATCACCTTTAATGCCAGGCTCTGTATAAGTTACTGTCAAGACAACGTGAGCTGGAAGCTCGCAAGTCAACACTGTTTCACTTGCAGCGTGTACCATTGCTTCAACCATATCACCATCTTTAAGGAATTGTACTCCATCGATAGTATTACCGTCTATTGAGATTTGCTCGAATGTCTCAGGGTGCATAAAGTTGTAACCCAATTCATCCTTATAAAGAAATTGGTAAGGGCGACGTTCGATGCGTACTTCCTCAACCTTCACGCCAGAGTTCCAAGTCTTATCAAGAACACGACCTGTTGTTACGTTCTTCAATTTCGTACGAACGAAAGCAGGACCTTTTCCAGGTTTAACGTGAAGAAATTCTATTATGAAAAAATATGAGCCGTCAATATCAAGACACATCCCATTTCTAAAGTCAGCAGTTGATGCCATAATTCTTTTATATTATTTTTATTTCTATGCGCAAAAGTAAGACATTCAGCTCAAAGATACAACTCGACAGAGCACTAAATGATAATCGTACTACAGTTTGAGAGTGTAAAATACGACAATAAAAGAGGCTATCCCATAATGAAACAATAGTGGTAAAGATGTAGTTTAGGTTCACTTTTATGAAAAAGTGAGATGCCCTTTTGTCTCATCGTAATGTCACGGTCGTTTCCATACATTGTCACGGCCGTGCCATTACTTTGTCACAACTGTGACATTGTGTTGTCACAAGCGTGCCATTACGTTGTCACAAGAGG
>JGI994J12354_10001296_pt1 | contig 25267 bp, 28 predicted proteins | sample IntmicLarv3ML3BL_FD_12354 | JGI IMG/M metagenome (IMG submission 12354)
TGTATTTTACAAGTGGAACAAAATGGTTTCAACTGTAAGACAACGGGCGCAGGAATAATTCCTGCGCCCGTGCTATTATTCATGTTTGATTGACCCTATGGTTCAAAAAGCAACCATGAAGCGTATAAATATTTTATATTTCTTGTCTGTGATAATAACGAATATGACCGCAACTTCTCTGCGAGTGCGCTTTACTGCGTGACTGAAAAGCGTATTGAAAAGATGTTTACATTGTTAGAACCGCTCTATTTTTCCGGCAATGCCATAATCGGATATTCCAGAAAAAATAGTCAGTGGGAGGCTATTATGTTAGCCGAAGAGGGGGCAAAACAGATTAAGAATGTAATTTTGCTTTTAAACAAGTGGTGTAAGAATGCGAAGGTTCAGCTTTCATCTGTTCGGTGATTCTGCTGTTTAAATCACAATAAAAACATCCTTAGAAATTTGTGAATTTGGAGGGTGGCTATCTCAACATCATCCGCTATTCAGACCTATGTCAATGACTTCCCGGACGACGAGTTCAAGGTGGAGGAAAACGTAACTCGTGAGCAGGTGGCAGAGATGTTAGCTGTGACGCTGGAATTAATGGAATATCTTTACGGCTCTCGCTAGTATTGTTTCTTACAACAACCCTACTGCGCATATAGCAAGATAATTTTTACGATTCCGCAGCGGCGATAAAACGGCGTGCCATAGCCCTCATTGGAGGTCTATGGCATGTCGTTTTTAGTAGAGGATTTTACTCTGGAGTGTCATATTCTCTCCTTTGCGGACATACCATGTGACAGAAATACCACCATAGTGGTGTGAAAGGAAGGGTCTGAAAGTGGAAAATCGAAGGATTTATGAGGACATTGCACAGCGCACCGACGGTGATATTTACATCGGTGTTGTCGGGCCGGTGAGGACAGGAAAATCAACGTTTATCAAGCGGTTCATGGAGACCATGGTTATTCCCGGCATTGAAAATGCCTATCGGCGAGAACGGGCGAGGGATGAACTGCCGCAGAGTGGCTCGGGGCGAACCATTATGACGGCAGAGCCAAAGTTTGTACCGGAGGAAGCCGTGGATGTGGTGGCCGGCGAGGGGGCACGCCTGTCTGTACGGCTGGTGGACTGCGTGGGGTACATGGTGGAGGGGGCTATCGGCGCAGATGAGAGTGGTCAGCCTCGCATGGTGAGCACGCCGTGGTTTGAGCATGAAATTCCCATGACCGAGGCGGCGGAAATCGGCACGCGCAAGGTCATTGACGAGCACGCCACCATCGGCATCGTGGTCACCACAGACGGTACAGTGACCGAACTGCCGAGGGAGAATTATGTGGAGGCGGAGGAGCGGGTGATTCGGGAATTGCAGGAGCGGGGGAAGCCATTTTTGGTGCTGCTCAACTGCGCAGACCCATCAGACCCGCTGGCGGAGGCGATTCGGCTCGACATTGAGGATAGATATGGCGTGCGCTGTCTGGCGGCCAATTGTCTGGAGTTGGACGAGGCACAGGTGAGCAATATTATTGGCAGCGTTTTAGAGGAATTCCCCATGCGGGAGCTGGATATTTTCCTGCCATCCTGGGTGGATGCGCTGCCTTATGATCATCCGATTAAGAGCGGTCTATACACGGTGATTCGAGACTGTGCTACCGGAATCCGGCGCATGAGTGACGTGAATCCGGTGATTTCCCTCATTGGTGAGCACGAGAGTGTGGAGACAGTGGAGGTGTCAAGTATGGACATGGGAACAGGTGTTGCGCAAGCGAGGCTGTCCCTGCCGAGGGAGCTGTTCTACGAGACGATTTCCCAGTGCAGCGGGTTTCAAATCGGCGATGACGGAGACCTGTTGAGCTTGCTTGTGGGGCTTGCCAAGGTGAAAACCGAGTACGATAAGGTGGGGACGGCGCTACAAGAAGTGCGGGAGACGGGTTACGGCATCGTGGTGCCCAGTATGCACGAACTAAGCTTGGAGGAGCCGGAGATTGTCCGTCAAGGTGGGCGGTATGGCGTGCGCCTCAAGGCCAGTGCGCCGAGCGTACATATGATTCGGGCAGATATTGAAACCGAGGTGTCGCCCATTGTGGGCAACGAGAAGCAAAGTGAAGAAATGATTCACTATCTGTTACAGGAGTTTGAGGGGGATACCTCGAAAATTTGGGACAGTAATATTTTTGGCAAGAGCTTTCACGATATTGTCAGCGACGATTTGCAGGGCAAGCTAAAACGTATGCCGGAGGATGCCCGCATGAAGTTCCGAGAGACTTTACAGCGTATGATTAATGAGGGCTCGGGCGGGTTGATTTGCATTATTTTATAGCAACGAGCGGGGGCGAAAAAACGCCTCCGTTTTTTGTTCTAAGTGAGGACAAGTTCTCATAGCTTTGTACAAGGGTAGGTGATGAGCTTGAGCTATACATCCATTAAAACACTGATTGATTTTCTGCCAGAGGAGCTGGCGGCGGCTGTTGAGCAGCTAAATCCTGCGCAGTTCGAGGCTGTTGAGGAATTGCGACTACGCAATGGGGGCTTTCTCACCATTGTTACGGCGCAGGGCGACTATACTGTACCCGGCACAAGAGAACGGAGACTCGGAAGCGAGGATTTACTTCTCACACTCGAGCGGGCAACGGGCGCTTCTCTACATACAGCACTTTCCAGTTTGCGGCAGGGGTTTTCGTCGGCACGGGGCGGGCATCGCATCGGCGTTTGCGGAACGGTCGTGTCACAGGATGGACAGACGGTTTTTTTGCGGGATATCTCCTCCCTTAACCTACGTGTTGCCCACGAGGTTGTCGGCATTGCCGCATCAGTGCTGCCGCTGCTCATAGAGGATGGAAGGCTATGCAATACGCTGATTATTTCACCGCCGGGGATGGGGAAAACCACGCTGCTGCGAGACATGCTGCGTAGCTGCTCCGAGGGGGAGGGCGTACCGCCCGTGCGGGTGGGGGTTGCGGATGAACGGGGTGAGCTGTGCGCTATGCACGAGGGTCAGCCTCAGCTGTCGATTGGTCGGCGCACCGATGTGATTTGCGGCGGCACAAAGGCAGAGGGGCTTATGATGCTACTGCGGGGAATGAATCCGGAGGTTTTAGTTGTGGATGAGGTGACGGCACCGGAGGACATACAGGCGATTGAGCAGGCTATCGGCTGTGGCGTGACTGTTCTGGCGACGGCACATGCAGGAAGTTTTGGAGATTTGCAGCGGCGGACAAGTTACCACCCAATAATGGAAAAAGAACTGTTTCGTCGCTTTGTGCTTGTCGGTATACAGCAGGGGCGACGGCAGTATGAAATTTTCAACGAGAGGGGAGAGCGGCTTGCGATTACTGGCGATTAGTCTCATCGCCGTCGGCCCTGTCCTGGCGGGCTTTCACCAAGCACGGCAGGGCGGACAGCGGGTGGCACAGATGCAAGCGCTGATTGCGGTGCTGGACGAGCTTGGGCGAGAGCTGGCATTTCAGCAGGCGCAGTTGCTGGTGATTTTCCAAAGGTCGGAGCATGAGCTGCTGCGATGCTGCGCCGAGGCGTTGGCGCAGGTGAGGCCGCCGTCGATGCGCCAGATTTGGGCGACGGGGCTGGAGGGCTGTTTTCCGTTGTTAGATGGGGTCGAGCTGGAAATGGCAAAGCAAGTGGGGCAGGTGCTGGGTCGCTACGATGCCCGGCGGCAATGCGAAGTAATTGCGCAGGTGAGGCAGGCTCTGTCAATAAAAGAGCAGGCATTGCGGGAGGAAAGTCAGCGCAGCGGCAAGGTCAGTTGGTCACTGGGGATGTCGGCGGGAGCATTTATTTTCATCATCTTGATTTAGAAGGAATGGTTTCACATGGATATTGATTTCATTTTCAAAATTGCGGCCATCGGGATTCTGGTTTCTGTGCTCAACCAGGTGCTCAGCCGTTCGGGGCGGGATGAGCAGGCTACCATGATTACGTTGGCGGGCTTGGTGGTGGTGCTGATGATGGTCGTAACAAAAATCGCCGAGCTCTTTGACCTTGTGAAAGTTCTCTTTGGGTTATGAGTGAGATTGCAAAGCTTGTTGCTGTTGCGCTTGTGGGCGCTGTGTGCTGCGTGATGATCAAAGAACAACGGCGAGAGATTGGCCTTGCGCTGAGCATGGCGGTCGGGATACTTTTGCTTGCTATGAGCCTGAGCGGTATGGAGACTGCTTTGGAGAGCGTGCGAACTCTCGGAGAGCTGGCGGGGCTGTCGTCCAGTGTGCTACTGCCGATTGTGAAAACCGTGGGCATCGGAATCTTGACCAATATTTCGGCGGAGCTGTGTCGGGACGCAGGGGAACGGAGCTTGGCGGCCATGGTTGAAGTCGGCGGTTCGGTGGCTGCGTTACTGGTTGCGCTACCGCTGTTATCGACAGTTGTGATGGTGATTACGGGTTTGATGTGAGGGATGGGTTTGAGGCGATTTTGGATTGTATTTGCGCTGGCACTGCTGCTGCTGATTGCGGTTTGTACGGCGCAGGCCAGCGAGTTAAAAGCCTGGGAGACGGATGGAATCCGGCTTGAGGAAAACGTGGATTTAGGCAACGGATTGACGCAGGTGCTGCGCTCGGCGCTTGCACAGCTTGACCGGATTGTCAAAGCGGGGATGCGCAGCGGTTTGACGCTTTTGGCGATTGTCTTGCTTTGCTCGCTACTGGAGAATATGAAAGCAACCGGGAAAGTAGAGGGCAGTTTGGAGGTGGGCAAGATAACCGGCGTACTGGCTGTCCTAAGCATTTCCATTGCGGACATTCATGCGCTTTTGGGCTTGGGGCGGCAGACGCTGGAAAATATGGAGCTGTTTTCCAAGGCGTTGCTGCCCACGATTACCGCCGCATCGGCGGCGGCGGGTGCGCCAACGGGAGCTGCTGTGCGGCAGTTGATTGTGGTGTTTTGCTCCGATTTGCTGCTGACCTTAATCAATCGCCTGCTCGTTCCAATGACCTTTGCCTATATTGCCGCCGGAGCGGGCTTTGCGGCGACGGGGAATGTGGGGCTCAAGCAGATTGGTGCAAGCCTCAAGTGGGCCATCACAGCGATTCTCATTGGTGCGCTGGCCTGTTTTTTGGGATATTTGGGTATGAGCGGTCTCATCTCCGGCGCTGCGGATGCCATGACAGTTAAAGCGGCGAAGTTGACTATGGGCGGCATGGTTCCTGTGGTGGGCGGCATCATCTCCGATGCGGCGGAAACTGTGCTGGCGGGAGCGGCCATGCTACGCAACTCCATCGGCATTTTCGGCGCAGTGACGATTGTCGGGCTGTGCCTGGTGCCATTTCTTCGTTTGGCAGTACATTATTTGTCTTATAAAATGGCGGCGGCTCTGTCCTCCACTATTTCCAGCGGACAGGTTGGAGGGTTGATTGAGCATCTGGCGGGAGCCTTTGGTTTGATTTTGGCAATGGTCGGCTCCAGTGCTTTACTTTTACTCTTTGCTATTATCTCAGCTCTGGGGGTGGTGCTGCCATGATAGACTTGATGCGAGCGTGGATTACGGGCATCACCTGCACCGCCATGCTCCTCGCTGTGGCGCAAAGCCTTGTGCCGGATGGAGTCGTGAAAAAGGTGATGGGTTTCACAGGCGGGCTGCTGCTCATTACGGTGATTGGCCTGCCGCTTTTGCGCATTGACGGGGCGGCGCTGTCGAACTATTTGCTGGAGTACGAAATCAAGTTCAGTCAGTCCAGCGCAGAGCTTGCGGAGGAAAATGAGTCCATGATGAAGGAAATCGTCGCTGCCCAATGTGAGAGCTATTTGCAAAATCAAGCGGAGGAGATGGGTTTGGAGTGTCGATTCGAGGTATATTGCGCCATGAACGGGGAAGGGTATCCTGTTCCCTATGTGGTGCATATCAGCGGTGTACTTACGGCGGAGGAGCAACAGGCACTGACATTGCTCATTGCACAGGCGCTGGCTGTACCCATAGAACGGCAGTACTGGAACGGAGGAGAGCATGAAAACACTTGATTGGAAGGCGCTGTTTGAGCAGTACAAATTCATGCTGCTGGTCATTGGTGTAGGCGTTTTTCTACTATTGCTTCCCACAGGGAGCAAGGGAAAGCCGATAGTTGAAGCGGCTATCAGCCAAGAGCATTTTGATTTGCCGGCCTTTGAAGAAAAGCTGGGGTTGATTCTCTCAAATATCAGCGGTGCCGGGCAAGTGGAGGTTATTCTCACAGTGACCGGCACAACACGGCAGGTTTTTGCGCAGGATAATCGGGAGTCGGTGCGGGAGAGCGGCAATGAGCTGACGGAGAGTACGGTGGTGGTGTCAAAAGGCTCGGGGGCACAGGAGGCGCTTTTGGTGGAGACTGTGTATCCGAAGTTTCAAGGAGCAGTTGTCGTTTGTGATGGCGGCAACGACCCGGCAGTGAAGCTCAAGCTCATTGAGGCGGTGTCCGCTTTGACGGGACTGGGTGCGGATAAAATCTCCGTATGTATGAGCCGATGAAAAAAGTTGTCATGATTGATTTCAGACAAGCATACTATGCGGTGAGAGAACCCATCAATAAGGAGGATTACGGATGATGAAACTATGGAAAAGAAATACTGTGGTGGCAGCGGTGATTGTGTTCGTGATGGCGGCGGTTTATTTTAATTGGAGCTACAACAAGGATACGGAAACCGTCGGCGGGAAAATGCTGGGGCAGGCGCAGCTGGTGAGCCGTCCGACGGACGATCCGCTGGCAAGCGAAGAGGGCGCAGGGGAGAGCGAGAGCAAGACCACGGCGAGCAGCAGCTATTTTGCCTCTGCCCGACTCAACCGACAGCAAGCCAGAGATGCAGCGTTATCGCTCTATCAACAGTCTATCACCGGCGACGTCGTTGACGAGGCCATTCGCACGCAGGCGACAACTGCGATGCAGACACTTGCAAACTTCACCATCAGCGAGGCGCAAATTGAAAATATGGTTGTGGCGAAGGGGTATGCCGACTGCGTGGCCTTTATCAGCGAGAATAGCATCAGCGTGGTGATTTCTCCGCTGGAGGGCGGGATTAGCGATGCGGACATTGCAAAGGTAAATGAGATTGTTCACGAGCAGACGGGCTTTACCGCCAGTCAGATTAAATTGCTGGAGGTTTCGTGAGCTTTGGCGCTTCGCTTGCGAGGAGGAAATTTGAAAAACAGTTGTCTTTTTGCGCTTGCTTATGCTATAATATGATAAATAGATATTATAGCAAAAAGGAGCGAGAGCATCATGAGTGAGCAGAAAGAGTATTTTTCCTGCCCGGAGGAGCATGGCAACATCCATATTTCTGAAGATGTGTTGAGCGTGATTGCTGCTTCCGCCGCTATGGAAGTTGACGGCATTGTGGGTCTTGGCAACCAAGCTTCGGATTCTAATGATTTGCGCAACCCCCGCACCATTTCCAAAGGCATCCGTATTCGTCTCAACGAAGGTGAGGTTACGGTTGATGTGGCTGTGAAGGTGAAATACGGTTGCGTAATTCCCGAGGTGTCGAAGGCGGTTCAAGCCTCAATTGAGTCTGCCGTGGAGAGCATGAGCGGGCTAAAATGCGAAAGCGTGAATATTCATGTTGTCGGCATTGCCTTTGAAAAGCAGACAAAGAAGGGGAAGTGAGCCCCGCTGCATCATCATTTTTGAAAAATGCTTTGAAAAGCATCCTTGCGACAGCGGGGCTGCTTTTCTTATTTTCTACATACTTTTCTTGAATTTCTTTTTTTGACTCTTTTCTTTTTGTGAATATTTAGGTATAATATGCATACAAGATTAAAATGGAATGTTGTCGCCATCGCAAACGCTGCGATTGTGCGCCCGAATTGAGGAAGGATTACAACAATGAAACGAACCGTTGCCCGCGAGCTTGCTGTGCACATGGTGTATGCCATGGGCTTTGGCGGTCGGGATGCTGAGGAGACCCTTGCCCATCACCTTACCAAAGAGCAGTTCGCTTATTTTCTCCCGGATGAAGTGCAGGAGGCGCTGGAAGAGGAATTTCCGGATGACCGCCATAAAATTTATCAAGAGTTTCCCGACAAAAAGCAAGAGGAATATATCCGCTCTGTTGTGAGCGGTGTTTACGGGCACTTCGCCGAGCTGGACGAATATATCAGCCGATATGCCATTGGGTGGAGCTTTCATCGCATCCCCAGGGTTGCCGCTGCGATTATGCGCGTGGCCATGTACGAGATTCTCTATCGCAGCGATATTCCCAACGGCGCCGCCATCAATGATGCAGTGGAGCTCTCGAAGTCCTATGAAGACGAGGAGCTAAGCAAGTTCATCAACGGCATCCTCGGCAGTTTCGTGCGAGGTGAACAAATTCCGGAGAAAGATATTTTGGAGATTGACGATGCAGATAGCACTGGGCTTTGACACCAGCAACTATACAAGCTCCTGTGCTTGGTTCGACGGAGAACAGGGCGGTAATTTCAGCCGTCTGCTTCCTGTGCCCGAGGGCAGCTTAGGACTGCGCCAGAGCGACGCAGTCTTTCATCATGTGCGGCAGTTGCCTGCCCTGCTGGAGGAGCTTTCGGCTCAAGTGCCTCATAAGACTGTCATTTTCGCAATCGGTGCGTCCACGGTTCCCAGGCGAGTGGAGGGCTCGTATATGCCCTGCTTTTTAGTAGGTGCGGGAGCTGCGCAGCAGCTTTGCGCTGTCAAGGAAATTCCCTTTGCAGCGTTTTCTCATCAAGAGGGGCATATTGCCGCTGCACTCTGGTCTGCCGGACGGATGGATTTGTTTGCGAAAGAGCATCTGGTTTGGCATTTGTCCGGTGGTACGACGGAGCTGCTGCATGTGTGCCCCACTGATGCGGGCTTTCACGCAGAAATTGTAGGCGGAAACAAGGACATTTCCGTTGGCCAGCTCATTGATCGCACGGGCAAGCGACTGGGGCTTCCGTTTCCGTCGGGGAAGGCGCTCGATGCCCTGTCTCAGCAAGAGCATGAGCCAGTTTCAGTGCCTCGCAGTGCAAGGAAAGGTTCCTTTTTCTCACTGTCGGGCATGGAGAATCAAATGAACCGCTTTGCCGACGAAGGCAATTCGCCTGCGGCGGTTGCGGCTTATGTTTTTGAGCTTGTGGCGGACGTGATTGCCGCCGCCACGAAGCAGATTCGGCGTGAGTTTCCCGCTTTACCACTGGTGCTCTCTGGTGGCGTAGCGGCAAATAGCTTACTGCGCAGTCGGTTTACTGATGCGATTTTTGCAAAGCCGGAGTTTTCCACCGACAATGCCATGGGCATTGCGATTTTGACTCACCGGGTACTGCTGGGAGGTGAGAGGTTGTGAAGCAGGAGGCCATCACCGTCACTGTCCTAAACCGCTACATCAAGCAGCTTCTGGATCAAGATGACTTTCTCTCTGCCGTCGTGGTGCGGGGGGAGCTGTCGAACTTCAAGGCCTACCCCTCGGGGCATCTCTATTTTTCTCTCAAAGACAAGGAGAGCTCCATTCGCTGTGTTATGTTTCGCAGTGCGGCGGCAAGACTGCGCTTTGAGCCAAAGCACGGTATGGCAGTTCTAATCTACGGCAATGTGTCCGCATTTCCCCGTGACGGGCAATATCAGCTCTATGCAACCCATATGGTGACGGACGGAGCGGGAGACCTACATGTGGCCTTTGAACAGCTGAAGGAAAAGCTGGAGCGAGAGGGCTTGTTTGATCTGGCGCACAAAAAACCAATTCCTAAATTTCCGAAAACGATTGCTCTTATTACCTCCGAAGCAGGAGCGGCTGTGCGGGATATGATTCGCATTTTGGGCGAACGGTTTCCCTCAGCGCAGGTGAAGGTGCTGCCAGTTTTGGTGCAGGGAGAGCGGGCACCGGCAGAAATCGCCGGAGCGATACGCTACGCCAACTGCTGGCAAGTGGCTGATGTGATTATCATCGGTCGCGGCGGCGGTTCGCTGGAGGATTTGTGGGCGTTTAACGATGAGCAGGTAGCTCGGGCGATTTTTGAATCGGACATTCCGCTGATTTCCGCCGTCGGCCATGAGCCGGACATGACCATTGCGGACTATGTGGCGGATTTGCGAGCCTCCACGCCCTCCAACGCAGCGGAGTTGGCCGTGCCCGACCGGCAGGAGCTTTTGTCTAACCTCTCTCGCCAGCGGGCGTACATGGTTCGCTTTATTAGCGAGCAACTCCAGTGGGAGCAGGTGCGCTTGGAGCGACTCTCCCAAAATCGGCATTTGCAAAACCCGATGGCCTATCTCAACGGTAAAGAGCTGCTGCTCGACCACTCTGCCGCTGCGTTGGAGGCAGGCTTGCAGCAGTCTCTGGACGGAGGAAACGCCCGCCTTTCAAGTCTTGCCGCTTTGCTAGACAGTCTGAGCCCGCTCAAGGTACTCGGGCGGGGCTATGCACTGGCGCAGAACAAGGACGGCCTACCGTTTTCAAGCGTGAAGGCAGTGAAGAAAGGTGACAGACTGACCTTGACTGTGCAGGATGGTCAAATACAAACCATTGTGGAAGGAACGAGGAAACATGGCAAAGCAAGCAAAGCCGAGCTTTGAAGAAGGACTCGTGCGTATTGAGGAAATCGTCGGAAAGCTTGACCAAGGCACCGCAACGCTGCAAGAATCTCTGGCTCTATTTGAGGAGGGCTCGAAGCTCATTCGCAGCTGTGCGGGGCAATTGAAAGACTACGAGCAAAAGGTTGTTAAGCTGATGAAGGCAGAGGATGGAACGCCGCAAGAGCTGCCCTTTGAGGAGGCGTAGTTCGATGCAGGAGAAAATGTTACAATACCAGCAACTTGTTGAGGCATATTTGGATGGTCTCTATCAAGGCTCTGATGCGAACACCCGTCTCAACGAGGCAGTGCGATATAGCCTCTTAGCAGGAGGGAAGCGGATTCGTCCGATTCTCACCCTTGTGGCGGCAGACCTTTGTGGCGGCGATTTGCAAAAGGCGCTCCCCTTTGCCGCTGCCATTGAAATGGTGCACACCTATTCTTTGATCCACGATGATTTGCCCGCCATGGACAACGATGACCTGCGGCGGGGGAAGCCTTCTAATCATATCGCCTTTGGCGAGACCACGGCAATTTTGGCCGGTGATGCGCTACTTACAGATGCGTTTATGGTTCTCTCCGGCGCTGACCTGCCCGTTGACCGGATTGCTGAGGGTGTACGGATTCTTTCTAAGGCGGCCGGGAGCGACGGCATGGTGCTTGGACAGGCCATCGACATGGCGCACGAGGGCGAGAGTCTGACGCTGCGGGAGCTGTCCAAACTACAGAGCATGAAAACCGGCGCATTATTCACCGCCTCGGTAGAGCTTGGCGCTGTGGCCGCCGGAGCGGGAGGAAAAGCCCGCAAGGCTCTGGTTACTTATGCCTTGCGCCTTGGGCGGGCATTCCAGATGCAGGACGACATTCTGGATGTGAAGGGTGCAGAGGCCACCGCAGGGAAAACCCTGCGCTCTGATGAGCGCCACAATAAGCCGACCTTTGTCTCAGCGTTGGGCTTAGATGAGTGCTATAAGCAGATGAAAAAACTCACAGAAGATGCCTTGACGGCTTTAACCGCTTTCCCATATGATGAATCAACATTGCTGCGAGAGCTGGCACAGTCGCTGGTGAGCCGCAAAAGTTAGGAGAACTGCATGTACGAACTCAACACAGTATTAGGCAATCTGACCTTGGCTCTCGGCGTGATCTCCTGGGCTATCGCTCAGATGCTCAAGGGCGTGGTTCACTATGTGCAGTTTCGCAAATTCGATGTGCGTATTATTGTGGGCGGCGGCGGCATGCCCAGCTCTCACTCCGCCTTTGTCTGCGCTTGCGCCACCACCATCGGAAAAATCAGCGGCTTCAATTCCATTGCATTCACTATTTCTGCCTCGCTGGCCATGATTGTTATGTACGATGCTTCACATGTGCGCCATGCCGCCGGAGAGCAGGCGAAAATTCTCAACTACATGATTCAGCATTGGAGCGAAATGCCGCTCGAATTAAAGGCCAAGGAGCTCAAGGAGCTTTTGGGGCATACGAATTTACAGGTGCTGTTCGGCGGGCTGCTGGGTATTAGCGTGGGGCTGCTGGGTACTCACCTAGCGCAACTTCATGTCATGGGTTAAGCGCAATCAAAATCAAAGGAGATGAGGGCATGAGCGAGCCGCTGTTGGCTCATTTGAATGACGCCCAAGCCATCGCCTATAGNTNGCGAANNGCGCAAGAAAATACTGGAAGATGTATCGTATACTGGCGGGCACTTGGCCTCTAACCTCGGCGCTGTGGAGCTGACGGCGGCGCTGCACCGGGTGTTTGACACGAGCCACGACCGACTGGTTTTCGATGTGGGGCATCAGTGCTATCCGCATAAAATCATCACTGGCCGAGGGGATAAAATGGGGACGCTTCGCCAATTTGGTGGGCTTTCCGGTTTTCCAAAGCCTTACGAATCCGAGCATGACGCCTTTATCGCCGGACACGCCTCTGCGGCGGTATCTACGGCGTTGGGTATGGCTCGAGCCCGCACTTTAATGAAGGATAATTACCACGTGATTGCTCTCTTTGGTGACGGCGCTATGACCGGCGGTCTTGCCTACGAAGGGCTTTGCGATGCGGGGAGTTCGGGCGAGGGACTGATTGTAATCCTCAATGACAATGGTATGTCCATCGCCGAAAATGTGGGCGGGCTTGCGAGCATGCTTGCAAAACAGCGCTTGAAGCCCCAGTATTTGAGCTTTAAGAAGGCCTATCGTAAATTCATGAGCGTGATACCATTTGGAAAGTCGATTCATCGGCTGACTAGCCGCATCAAGAAGCGTGTAAAGGATCTGCTCTTGCCCAGCAGCATGTTTGAGGGGATGGGCTTCACCTATCTCGGCCCTGTGGACGGACATGATATCAGCGGGATGACCAAGCTTTTTCGCTATGCGAAGGAGCTCAGCGAACCGGTGTTTATCCACCTCCGTACTGTGAAGGGCTCTGGCTTTATACCTGCCGTGGAGCAGCCGGGGGATTTTCATGGTGTCAGTCCGTTTTGTCTGGAGACAGGACAGCCGCTAAAGCAGCCTACGCAGAGCTTTTCTGATGTTTTTTCCCGCAGCATGTGCGCACTTGGAGCGGAGCAGCCACGGCTTTGTGCCATCACCGCAGCGATGGAGAAGGGAACCGGCTTACAGGAATTCCACGAGTGTTTTCCGGAGCGGTTTTTCGATGTTGGTATTGCAGAGGGGCATGCGGTGACGATGGCCGCAGGCCTTGCAAAGCAAGGGATGATTCCTGTGTTTGCTGTTTATTCAACTTTTTTGCAGCGCAGTTATGATATGCTGATTCATGACGTGGCTCTGCTTGGCCTCCACGTGATTTTTGCCATTGATCGTGCCGGTTTGGTGGGCGAGGATGGCGAGACACACCATGGCGTCTTTGACGTGGCCTATTTGGACATGATTCCTGGTATGACTGTACTGGCTCCGGCCAGCTTTGCTGAACTAGAGCAGATGCTACGTTATGCGGTGGAGCAGTTGGACGGCCCTGTGGCCATCCGCTACCCCCGAGGTGGCGAAAGTGATTATCCGGCGGAAAGTCTTTCTCATGTGCCCGCTGTCTGCTTGCGGGAAGGGCGAGATTTGAGCCTGCTTGCCTATGGTCCGATGATTGGTGTCTTGCTCAAGGTCGCAGACAGACTTGGGCGGGACGGCTATCAAGCTGACGTTGTAAAGTATAACCACTTAACCCCTCTGAACTGCGAGGTTGCACTCGCTTCTGCTGCAAAAACTGGCAAGCTGCTGGTTGTGGAGGAAGCGGTGGCCAGCGGGAGTGTGGCGCAACGGCTTGGCTTTGCGTTGGCGCAGAGCGAAATCAATGCTCGGCTCAAGGCAATTAATTTAGGTGATTCTTTTACTACACACGGTAGTGCAACGCAGTTGTATGGGCTGCATGGTTTGGACGAAGAGAGCATCTATCAGACGGCAAAAAATTTTATTTTGGAGGGCCGGCATGAGCGGTAATCATCCTAAAGTACGGCTGGATGTGGCCATGGTTGAGCAGGGGCTTGCGCCCACTCGTAGTAAGGCGCAGGCACTGGTCATGAGCGGTCAAGTCTATCAAAACGAAAAGCGACTAGATAAGGCTGGACTCCTTGTGCCACAAGATATTGCGCTCACACTGAGAGGGGAGACGCTTCCCTTTGTCAGCCGGGGCGGACTCAAGCTGCAAAAGGCGATTGCCGCCTTTGGGTTAGATTTGAACGGAAAAATCTGCATTGATGCGGGTGCGTCCACCGGCGGATTCACCGACTGCATGCTTCAATCCGGAGCGACAAAAGTCTATGCGGTGGATGTAGGTTACGGGCAACTGGCTTGGAGTTTGCGCACTGATGAACGAGTGATGGTTTTGGAGCGCACCAATGTGCGATATCTGGATGAGAGCCACGTGCCGGAGTTGGCGGATTTCGCCTCCGCCGATGTTTCTTTTATCTCGCTGCGGCTGATTCTCCCAGCAATCCGTGGACGACTGAAAAATAGCGGTGAAGTAGTTTGCCTTGTCAAGCCACAATTCGAAGCGGGACGGGAGTTCGTTGGAAAAAAAGGAGTTGTTCGGGATGCAAAGGTACATCTGGCGGTTCTGGAGCAATTTCTTCTGGATGCGGAAATAAGCGGCTTTACTGTAAAGGCATTTGACTTTTCACCCATTCGAGGGCCAGAAGGGAACATTGAGTACCTGACACATTTGACGGTAGCGGCCGGCGAGAGATACACGGGGGATTTATCCGCTTTGGTTGAAACGTCCCACGAACATCTGGAGGACAGAGCATGAAAGTGATTCTGGCTCCCAACCCTTATCGGGATTGGAATTTGAAAACAGTGCGAGAGGCGGCGCAGATACTCAACTGCGTTGGTGTGGAAACCGTGGTTTGTCTGCCATTTTCCCTCTCGCCAAACAGCCGCTTGGATTTGCCTAAGGACGTGCAGCTTTTTGATTTGGAAACGGAGTTGCCGAGAGCCGACTTACTCATTTGCTTTGGCGGAGACGGTACAATTTTGCACGCAGCGAAGCGGGCGAACCAGTACAACAAGCCGGTTTTGGGTGTGAATGTTGGCAGCGTTGGCTTTATGGCCGATGTGGAGCATACGGACTTGGCTGCGCTGAAAAAAATTGTCCAACCGGATGCGCTGCACATGGAAAGCCGTATGATGGTTGAGGCAAAGGTGCTACGGGGCGGACGAGTTGTCTTTGAGGATTTGGCGCTCAATGATGCGGTGGTCACCAAGGGGGCGATTGCCAGAGTGATTGACGTTTCAGTCACCAGCAACGGGCAGGAAATTACCACTTTTTCCGGCGACGGTATCGTGGTTGCCACGCCAACCGGCTCAACGGCCTACTCACTCTCAGCAGGCGGGCCGATTATTGAACCAACAGCTCACAGCATCGTACTCACGCCGATTTGCGCCCATGCATTGTGGGCGAAAGCCTTTGTTTTTGACAGCAATCGGGAGCTGGTGATAACCCTGCCAACCCGCACAAATAAGATTGCCTACCTCTCTGTCGATGGCGGACAGGCCTTTAAGCTCACCTCGGCAGATAGAGTTATCCTGCGCAGAGCAGAGTGCTATACAAAATTCGCCCGCCTTGGAAAGCGAAATTTCTATCAGCTACTCAATCAGAAGCTAGGAGGTTCCTCCCATGAAAAGTAAACGGCAAAACGAAATTCTGACCATCATTTCAGAGATTGATGTGGAAACACAGGACCAGCTTTTGCTTGAGCTAAAAAAGCGGGGACTCTCTGCCACGCAAGCGACAATTTCCCGCGATATTCGAGAGCTGCATCTTGTCAAGGAACTGAGTAGCTCCGGCATGTACAAGTACGCCGTGAGCGAGCGAAAAGCTTCGAACAGAGTAGCTGACCGGCTGCGCAGTATCTTCAAAAACGGCGTTTTGAGTTTTGAGGCGGCACAGAATATCGTTATCATCAAGACCATGCCGGGCTTAGCTAGCGGCGCTGCGGCTACCATTGACGGCATGAATATCACCGGCGTTGTAGGAAGTTTAGCCGGAGACGACACGGTGGCGTTGTTTATGCGCAACAATGCTGATGCGAACCAGCTTTGCAACGAAATTGAGGAAATGCTCAAGTAGAGGAGGGTGGCGTATGCTTTCCACCTTGCATATCGAAAATATTGCGGTGATTGAATCGGCGGATATTACCTTTGGTCGTGGTTTTCATGCGCTCACGGGCGAAACCGGCGCAGGCAAAAGCATTGTCATTGATGCAATCAGCGCTGTCATTGGCTACCGAACTAGCCGGGATTTGATTCGCTCCGGCGCACAGCAGGCCTATGTTTCTGCGCTGTTTCAAGATTTGAGGCAGCTGCCGTGGATGGTGGAGGCGGGGATTCCTCTTGATGAGGGCGGCTCGCTGCTTCTGGAGCGTTCCATCGGTGCAGACGGAAAAAACGTTTGCCGGATTCAAGGGCGGCCTGTGACGGTGAGTCAGCTGCGAGAACTGGGCAATCAGATTCTAAACCTGCACGGCCAGCACGACGGTCAGCTTTTGCTGGACGAGCGTAGCCATCTAAATTATTTGGATCAATTTGGTAATACAACCTGCTTGTTGGGCGAATACGAGACGGCTTATCATGCGTACAAGGCTCTACTGACGGAGCAGGCAACCCTCAATCTGGACGAGGCGGAGAAGGCTCGTCGCATCGACATTTTACGCTATCAGATTGATGAATTGGAGCAGGCCGAGCTGAAGGATGGTGAGGCCGAGGTGCTCAAGGAGCGGCGCAAGCTACTGCGCAATGCAGAGCAGCTGATGGGCGCCGTGGGCGAAGCTTATGCGCTGCTTCAAGGTGGCGAGGATACGGACGGCGCACTATCTATGCTGGATTTGGCCGGGCGATCACTACGTGGCAGTGCAAGGCTCAGCGAGGAGCTGGGGACGCTTGCCGAGAAAGCGGAGGAACTGCGCTATCAAGCGCTGGACTTGGCCGAGCTGCTACGGGATATGCGGGATTCGCTGGAAATGACCGATGGCGAGCTGGATGCAATTGAAGAGCGGCTGGATTTACTGACAAAACTTCAGAAAAAATATGGCGCAACTACAGCGGAGATACTGACCTATTTAGAGCGAGCCAAGGCAGAGCTTGAAAGCATCAGCTTGGCCGAGGAACGGCGGGATAAGCTAGCTGAGCTTTGCGCAGAGGCCTTGCAGCAGGCGGAACGTAAAGCAGAAATACTTTCCAGCGAGAGAGGAAAGGTCAAGGCGCTGCTGGAAGAAAAAATCTATATTGAGCTGGCTGATTTGGATATGCCAAAGGTTCGTTTTTTTATTGAAATACTCCCGATTCCGCTGGGTGAAACCGGCGCAGACCAAGTGCGATTTTTCATGAGCGCCAACGTGGGCGAGGATTTGAAACCGATTCACAAAATCGCCTCCGGCGGCGAATTGTCTCGCATCATGCTGGCGCTGAAAAATGTGTTGTCGGAGAGCGACAGCGTGTCTACTATGATTTTTGACGAGGTTGATGCAGGCGTTTCCGGTCGGGCGGCGCAGAAGGTGGCGGAGAAAATGAGCAGCCTGTCGAAGAATCGGCAGGTGATTTGCGTGACGCATCTGCCGCAGCTTGCTGCGATGGCGGATGTGCATTTTTCCGTAGAGAAAGACGAGCGCAATGGGCGCACCTTCACCAATGTGGAGAATCTCAGTCGAGAGCGGCGCAGAGAAGAGCTCGCCCGTCTCACCGGAGGAAATCACATTTCGAAAACCCTGCTCAATTCAGCAGAGGAGCTCCTTCAAGCGGCGGAGCAGCACAAAAAACAGGCTTGACATAGGAATGGCTTCTGTGCTAAACTAAGCACAATATCACATGGCTTTGATGGGAAGAAGTATCCGAAGCCGCACTGCAAAGAGAGCCTCTGCTTGCTGGAAGGAGGACGGTGCGCTCGGTGAAATACATCTCGGAGCCGCCCTTCGAACCCTTGCGGCAGTAGGAGTGTGCCGGGTGCGCCCGTTATTGCGCAGAGTGTGATGCACTCGTCGAGGCGCAGATTGCGAGATCTGCGCATACCAGAGGTGGTACCGTATAAATGTTTATGCCCTCTGTCCAAACGGACAGAGGGCATTTTATTTTGGAGGATAAGTAAATGGGAATTTATGAAGAATTACAGGCTCGTGGACTCGTGGCTCAGGCAACAGATGAGCCAGAAATTAAAGAGCTGCTCAACGCAGGCATGGCGACGTTCTATATCGGCTTCGATGCCACGGCGGACTCGCTCCACGTGGGCCATTTTATGGCGCTCAACCTAATGAAACGTCTGCAAATGGCGGGCAATCGCCCCATCGTGCTCATCGGCGGTGGAACAACCATGGTGGGCGATCCCACCGGGCGCAGCGATTTGCGGCAGGTGCTCACGAGAGAGCAGATTGACTACAATGCGCAGTGCTTCAAAAAGCAGATGGAGAAGTTCATCGACTTTAGCGAGGGAAAGGCGCTCATGCTCAACAACGCCGACTGGCTGTGTGAGCTCAACTACATCGACATGCTGCGGGACGTGGGCGCTTGTTTTTCAGTGAACCGGATGCTGTCAGCGGAATGCTACAAGCAGCGGATGGAAAAGGGCTTGACCTTCATTGAGTTTAACTACATGATTATGCAGAGCTATGATTTCTTCCACCTGTTCCAGCACCACGGTTGTCAGCTGCAATGCGGCGGCGATGACCAGTGGAGCAATATGCTCGGCGGCACTGATTTGATTCGACGGAAGCTTGGCGAGAACGCCTATGCCATGACAATCAATCTGCTGCTGACTAAGGACGGGAAGAAAATGGGTAAGTCGCAGGCAGGTGCGGTCTGGCTCGACCCCAAAAAAACCTCGCCCTATGACTTTTACCAGTACTGGCGCAACGTAGACGACGAGGAGATTATTGACTGCTTGCGGATGCTCACCTATGTTCCGGTGGAGACGATTGACGCCATTGATATGAGCAGCGGGGCGGAGATTAACAAGGCCAAGGAGCTGCTGGCCTTTGAATTGACAAAGCTCGTTCACGACGAGGAGGAAGCAGTCAAAGCGCAGGAAACTGCCCGTAGCCTGTTTTCCGGCGGCGGAAATCTGGAAAACATGCCCGCCACCGTCCTTGCGATGGAGGACTTGACAGAGGGCGGCATGAATGTGTTGGATTTGATGCTCAAGTGCGATTTGATCCCTTCCAAGTCGGAGGGGCGGCGCTTGATACAGCAGGGCGGAGTGAGCATTGATGATGTCAAGGCGACCGACCCCAGCGCAGTGGTGGCGACGGAGGCTTTGCAGGCGGGCGTTATTATTAAGAAGGGCAAAAAGATATTCCATCGGGCGTCGCTTTAATAATAAAAAACCACCGACTTCGGTCGGTGGTTTTTCTGTTTATGCTTGGAGCATGTCGCTCATGTTGTGGTGTCCGGCTGGTTTTCCGGCCAGATAGCGAGCCGCATCCAGCGCTCCCTTTGCGAATATTTCACGAGAGTAAGCTTTGTGGGTGATTTCGATAACCTCGTCATGTCCGGCGAAAATCACGGTGTGCTCGCCCACGATGGTGCCGCCGCGAACGGCGGAGATACCGAGCTCCTTCGGGTTGCGCTCCTGCCGGCGGCTCTCACGCTCAAAGATGTAGTCGCTCTCGTGGGGCCGCCCTTCAGCTACGGCATCGGCCAGCATCAAGGCCGTCCCGCTGGGGGCATCAAGCTTCTTTTTGTGATGCCGCTCAACGATTTCTATGTCGAAGTCATCACCCAGCAATGTCGCTGTGCGGCGGAGCAAGTCCATGACCACGTTGATGCCCAAGGACATGTTTCCGGAGCGGAAGAGCGGGATTTGTTTTGCGGCTTCATCCAAGTCGGCGAGCTGGGTTTCGGAAAATCCGGTGGTACACAGCACCAACGGCAGCTTTTGACTCACGCAGTAGGGAAGAAGGTTGTTGAGCACAGCGGAATTGGAGAAGTCAATGACCACGTCTGCCTGCTGCGTGCAGGCATCGGGGCTGGCATATACTGGAAAGGCTCTGTCGGCTGTCTCGCACATGTCAAAGCCGCAGACAACGGTCATATCCTCTCGCTCGTCAATCATACGGCTCAAAACTTGACCCATGCGCCCACAGCAGCCGGAGAGAATGATTCGAATCATTTCAGCAACCCCATTTTAATCATGCGGCTCTTCAGCGTGCTTAGATATGGCTCGCTCATGTCGCACAGCGGCAAACGGAGCGGGCCTGCGTCCATGTTCATTAAATTCATGGCCGCCTTGATGGGAATGGGATTGACTTCTAAGAAGAGAGCGTCAATCAAATCCATATAGGCGATTTGCACACGGCTGGCCTCCTCGAACTTACCCTCGAGGCAGAGGTGCGAAATTTGCACCATGGTTGCCGGAATGAGGTTTGAGGCCACCGAGATAACACCCTTAGCGCCCAGGCTCATCATGGGTACGACTTGATCGTCGTTGCCGGACCAGATGTAGAAATCATCGCCACAGAGCAAGCGGGTATGAGCAAGCAGGGAGAAATCACCGGAGGCTTCCTTGATGCCGTTGATTTTTGGATTTCTCGCCAAAATCTCATAGGTTTCCGCCTTGAAGGAAACGCCCGTGCGGGCGGGAACATTATAAAGGATGATGGGGATATTCACCCGGTCCGCAATGTACTCGTAATGTTTGACGAGGCCGATTTGAGATGCCTTGTTATAATAAGGAGTGACGTGGAGCAGGGCGTTAGCGCCGGACTCTTCGGCGTGCTGGGAAAGATAGACGGCGGCAGAGGTATCGTTGCTGCCTGCGCCGGCGATGACCTTCACCCGACCGGCAACCAGCTTCACCACAAACTCAACCGCCGCAATATGCTCTCGAATGGAGAGAGTCGAGGTCTCGCCGGTCGTTCCGCAGACGCAAACCGCATCTACACCGTTTTCAAGTTGAAATTCAATCTGCCGCTGGAAAGCGACATAGTCAATGGCACCATGGCTATCAAAAGGAGTGACCAGTGCCGGACAGCTTCCTGTAAAAACCGGAATTCGAGCCATGAAAGTTCCTCCTCAATTTTTATTTAGCTTATATAACCCTCTGCACAGAGCAGCTCGGCAAGCAGAACTGCGCCGCCAGCGGCTCCCCGCAGGGTGTTGTGTGAGATGCAAACAAATTTGTAGTCGTAAACCGTATCTTCACGGAGGCGGCCGATGGAGACAACCATGCCACGCTCCAGATTACGGTCAAGGTTTGATTGAGGACGGTTGTCCTCTTCAAAATAGTGTAAAAATTGGACGGGCGCCAAGGGAAGCTTTAGCTCCTGCGGGCGGCCTTGGAATTCCTTCCACAGCCGGAGGATTTCCTCTTTGGAGGGCTTTTGCTTGAAACGAACAAAAACCGCCGCCAAGTGGCCGTCCGTGACAGGCACACGAATACACTGTGTGGTGATTATCGGAGACGTGGCGGCAACAATTTGGCCGTTTTCCACGCTGCCCCAAACCTTCATGGGCTCCTGCTCGCTCTTTTCCTCTTCACCACCGATATAGGGAATCACGTTATCCACCATTTCGGGCCAGCTCTCAAAGGTTTTTCCTGCGCCGGAAATGGCTTGATAGGTGCAGGCGACAACTTCTTGAACCCCGAACTTAAGCAGAGGGTGAAGGGCAGGCACATAGCTTTGAATGGAGCAATTCGACTTCACTGCAATAAANCCCCGCTTGGTGCCNAATCGTTTTCGCTGTGCCTCAATGANGGTGAGGTGGTCTGCGTTAATCTCCGGGATGACCATGGGGACATCAGCCGTGCCTCGGTGAGCACCATTGTTGGAAATAACCGGGCATTCCAATTTGGCATAACGCTCTTCAAGAGCCTTAATTTCCTCTTTTTTCATATCCACTGCGCAGAAGATAAAATCTACCTCCGCTGCAATTGTTTCTGCGTCCTGTTCTGCATCCAAAACCATCAAATATTTCACCATTTCGGGCAGGGGAGTCGTCATTTGCCAGCGACCGGAAACGGCCTCGCCGTAGGGTTTCCCGGCGCTGCGGGAGGAAGCAGCAAGCGTGGTCAAATTGAACCAGGGATGGCCTTCCATTAGGGTGATAAAGCGCTGTCCCACCATGCCGGTTGCACCCACAATTCCCACATTATATTTCTTCAAAGTGATTCCTCCCAAAAACAGGTATTGAAAACCTGTCGCATTTTGTATTATAATGGTACAGATAAACCTTTATTTTCCCTGTATTACTTAGTAAAGAAGTGTATCACATTTTATAATCTATGTCAATTTTATTCCATCTCATTCGGAGATTATTTCTAAAGTGTATGATTTGATTGGCGCTTATCAAGAAAGGTTGATTTTACGACATGAAAAAACAACGCATTTTGGCAGCTCTACTCACAATTCTTTTGCTGCCGGTGCTTCTGCTCACAGCCCCGAAAGCGGCTGCAACTGAGGATTTGGGGCAGATTCTGCGCATCGGTATAAAATTCGGTAGCGGTGTCATGCCGGGAGCGAACCTACTCAACCGAAGCGGTAGCGGTTATCAGTTTGGCTACTACAACAATAGCCATAGCTTTGTGCAGCTGGGTTATACTGCGGAGAAGGCCGTTTCAACTGTTAAGACGCAGAATGTGAGATACGACGGCAGAAACTATACAGACAGCGGTAGCGGCGTTATGGTGGGCTGCTATCATATCGGTGTGGGCGGAAGCTATGGAAGCTTCGAGGAGGCTAAAGCCGTCGCCAATCAGTACAACAGCGGTTTTGTGGCCTATATTCGAGGGGCTTATCAAGTGCGGGTGGGCAATTACGCCTCCAACGCCGATGCCAACGCTGCGCTGGCAAATATTCCGAATGGCAACATCGTCGGCACAAGCGCTTATGGCGTTTCTGTGGTTGCCACGGGCAGCAACACCATCCTGTTTCAGTATGATTCCGGAGATGAGACCGGCTTTGGTATTCGCCCCGACAGCAACGGCGATCCTTATGCTATCACTTGGTTCGCCGATTATAGCTACTACGGCGGTTTCCGCTACACCCGTATCGGCGGCGGAGACTTGACGGTGGTGAATATGGTTCCATTGGAACTCTATGTGCGGGGGATTGTTCCCTACGAAATGAGCAACACATGGCCGCTGGAAGCACTGAAGGCGCAAGCGGTTTGCGCCCGTACCTATGCGGTACGCAACACAGGCTTGAGCAAACATCGCAGCAGCGGCTTTGACCTGTGTACCACCACCTGTTGCCAGGCTTACAGGGGCACAGGATTGGCAAATGCGCATAGTGACAGTGCGGTAATTGAGACCGCCGGTGAATTTGTTATGTATGAGAACAGCTATGCGGAAACTTATTATTTCTCCAGCAGTGGTGGTGCCACCGAGGACGTGCGCAACGTTTGGAATCCCAACGGAAATCTCCCGTATCTGCTTGGTGTTTATGACCACTATGAGACCAGCTATGCGGATAAAATTCCCGGTTATCGTTATACAGTCACTTATACAAAGAGCGATTTGCAGGAAATTGTGCGCAAACAGGGTGGCAATTGTGGCGAGGTGGCCAATTTCTATATCGCTGAGTTTACGCCCACGGGCAACGTAAAAACTGTGACTATCGTTGATGTGAGCGGAAAGCGGTTTTCCTATTCTCGGGATAATGTGCGGATTTTGTTCCCCGGCATCAGAAGCCTGCGTTATACGGTTTCCGGCGGCGGCACCTACTTCGTCAATCAAGGCGAGGCACTGGGCTCGGTGGATGGCGCTTACGTCATCGGCGGCACAGGCAACATCGGGCAAATCAGTGGCAGTAGACCTTATGTCATCACCGGCAGCGGTACGCAGCAGCTTGCGCCTGTGACAGCAGGCAACACCTTCACAGTGACCGGGACGGGCTATGGCCATAATGTGGGTATGAGCCAGTACGGTGCAAGGGTGATGGCAGAAGAGGGATTAAGTTATCGGGATATCATTGCATTTTATTACACCGGTGTGAGGGTTGGCAGTTGAGCAAGACAAGAGATTATTATTTTGATTTGCCGCCGGAGCTGATTGCGCAAACGCCGCTGGAGCAGCGGGATGGCTCCCGCATGCTGACGCTTGACCGAAAAAACGGGGCAGTACAGCATCGGCAATTTAGCGATTTTCCATCGTTTTTACAAAGCGGCGACTGCTTGGTGCTGAATAATTCCCGGGTTTTGCCTGCAAGGCTTTTGGGAGAGCGCTTGCCCGGCGGCGGAAGCTGTGAAGTGCTTTTGCTTGTCGATAAGGGCGAGAAAATTTGGGAGTGTCTGGTCAAGCCCGGCCGCAAAATGCGGGTGGGAAGCCATGTTTCTTTCGGCGATGGAGCACTTATTGGTGAGGTTCTCGAAGTGCTAGAGGACGGGAATCGTTTGCTGCGATTCGAGTATGAGGGTATTTTTCTAGAGGTGCTGGAGCGATTAGGGAAAATGCCGCTGCCGCCTTATATACGAAAGCGTTTGGCGGACGGGGAGCGGTATCAAACCGTCTATTCCAAACACAGCGGCTCTGCTGCAGCACCGACAGCGGGGCTTCATTTTACGCCGGAGTTGCTGGCTCAACTGGTGGAAAAAGGAGTTAAGCTCGCTTACGTAACACTTCATGTTGGTCTGGGCACATTTCGTCCTGTAAAGGCGGATGACTTTACGACGCATCAGATGCATAGCGAGCTATGTATGGTCAGTGAAGAGACTGCTGCTGCTATCAATGAGACGAAAAAACAGGGTGGACGGGTTGTTTGTATTGGCACGACCTCCTGCCGCACCATTGAGTCTATGGCAGATGCGTGCGGTGCGGTGCAGTCTGGCTCTAAATGGACGGATATTTTCATTTATCCCGGCTATAATTTTAAGGTAATGGACGGCTTGCTCACCAACTTTCATCTGCCGGAGAGCACCTTGATAATGCTGGTTTCGGCTCTGGCCAGGCGGGAGCAGGTGCTCTCGGCCTATCAACAAGCGGTGGCGGAACGCTACCGATTCTTTTCGTTTGGAGATTGTATGTATGTCTTTTGAAGTGCTGAATACCGACGGGCGAGCCCGTCGGGGTCATTTTACTTGCGCACATGGCGCGGTACAGACGCCGGTTTTTATGAATGTGGGCACGCAGGGGGCGATTAAGGGCGGTATTTCCGCCTTTGACCTAAAAGAAATTGGCTGTCAAGTAGAGCTTTCCAATACCTATCACCTGCATCTGCGGCCCGGCGATGAGGTTGTAAAGGCTCTGGGCGGCCTCCACAAGATGATGTGCTGGGACGGCCCGATGCTCACTGACAGCGGCGGTTTTCAAGTGTTTTCACTGTCGAAGCTGCGGAAAATCAGCGAGGAGGGCGTTCAATTCGCCAGCCATATTGATGG
>JGI994J12354_10001297_pt1 | contig 25265 bp, 25 predicted proteins | sample IntmicLarv3ML3BL_FD_12354 | JGI IMG/M metagenome (IMG submission 12354)
GCTGCCGATATGTCCCTCGCCGATGGCAATGCCCACCAACGCGGATACCACCGATTTTGTGACGGAATGCATCGCGTGGGGTTTTTCCTGATCCCAGCCGTCGGCATAGTTCTCATAAATCATTTTGCCTTTATAAAGCACAAGCAGCCCGTCGGTATGCACCCCGCCGTCCCACAACCCCTTGCTGGTATAGAGCGCTTGCAGCAGTTTTTTTGAGAACCACCAGGGCGCGCCGCCGGGGGTCATTTTCTCTGTGGGCCAAACCCCGTAGCGGTCCTCTTGCAGCGTCATGTCCATCAGCTCGCCCGCGATTGGTGCGCGCCGCGTTTCCGGTATGTTATTCGGCTGCGCCTTGGGGTTGAAGGGAATCAAAAACAAATATAGAATGCTAACGATGGATGCGATGAATTTCATTGATAATCCTCCCATGTTGTTATAATAAATGCCCAATCACATAATTCGACACCAAAAACCCATCCCTCGTCAATCGAATGCCCTCTTTGTCCATCACAAGCAGCCCCTGATCTGCAAAGCGCTCTGCTTTTTTCAGCATCTCCGGCGGCGGATTTTTCAGCCCCTCCGCAAGCCGCAGCGCAAGCATCGCCCGCTCCTCAAACTCCCCGCCCGGGCCGTCGTCAATGGCATCGCCGCCCTGCAAAAAATAGTCCAAATCACGCGGATAATACCACCGGCGTCCCTGCGTGAACCCATGCGCCGCAGGTCCCACGGCATAATACTCCTCGCACCGCCAATACGCCGAATTGTGCCGGCTCTCATATCCCGGCAGCGCAAAGTTAGAGACCTCGTACTGCTGATATCCCCATTCACCAAGCCATTCGCAGCAATGCAGATACAACTCCGCCTGCGCGTCCTCGTCCGGCAGGTGTTCCGGCGCATGCCGCCCAAAGGGGGTTTCTTCCTCAATTTTCAGCAGATACGCACTCACATGCTGTGCCCCGGCTTCCGCGCAAAAAGAAAGCGTCTCATCCAAGCTCCGCACCGTCTGTCTGGGTATCCCCAGCATCACATCCAGCGAGATATTCTGAATCCCCACAGCGTCCAAATATTGCAATGCCCTCTTCGTTTGATCAATATCAGCAGTTCGTCCAAGCGCGGCACGCTCCCCCGCAACAGCCGATTGCAGCCCCATGGAGACCCGGTTGATCCCGCCTGCCGCAAGGGTTTCGCACAACTCGGGCGTCACGCTGCCGGGGTTGCATTCCATCGTGGCTTCCGTGCCGGGCAGCAAGCGTTTCCCCGCCGCCGCAAGCAATTCCGCAAGCAGCGCAAGCGGCAGAACCGAAGGCGTCCCCCCGCCGAGATACAGCGTTTTCCAGCGATAGTTATCTGCCAGGCTATCAGCTAAAAACACTTCCGCGCATTTTTTCACATAGGCCGCCATGGCATCCCGTTCCGCCGGCAGCGAAAAAAAATCGCAGTACGGGCATTTAGAGCGGCAAAATGGCACATGAATATAGCAGGCAATCTCTTTCATGGCATTAGTATACTCTTTTTTGGCGCGGATGTCAACACAAAAACGCCCAGCACATCAGCACCGGGCGCTCTTCATAGCACCTTATTTCATCCAGCTCCATCCGAATCCAACAAACCAGTGTGTTTGCCGTTATGTTCCGCACGGCTTGCGCAAAACAGGGTTCATGATGCGCGTGATTGTTGCATATCCAACAATCTTGCTTGCCTCCTGGATGTTGATTTTTTTGCCCGCCCAAAGGCACGCGGGATATGCCTCCGGCGTGATGAACGTGATGGTGCCCGTTGCCGTGCCGTCCGGCGGCACCTCGGTTACGCCGTCATAGTGATGAACCCCCGTCGTCAGATAGCCGTTCTTCACCAAATGGGCAGGCCGGTATCCGTCAACGGCGGGTTTTTGGCGCGCGCCGATGAACTCGAAGATCACCGCAACGTCTGGCGGAGCATCCAAACAGTTTCGTTCAACCAACACACCGGCATCCGGCGGTGCGTTCATAATTCCCGCTCCCTTCGTTTGTGTTTTTGTGAATCTCACGGAGGCGAACCAATTCCCCTCCGTTGGAGGGGTGGCCGCAAAGCGGACGGGGTGGTCATAGTGCGTATACACGTGGTCATGGTGCGTATACACAAAGATAACCGCATCACTACAATCGTCTGAAAGCGCCAAAATCTTAATCAACAACCATTAAGTGACCGCTGATTAACTCGCCTTTTGTAGGGGCGAACTGTGTTCGCCTACAGAAAAACCTTCATTTTCTCGGGTTTGCGGGCGAACACAGTTCGCTCCCTACAATTGCGTATGCACTTAATCAGTGCTTACTTAAGTAATATGACTATCCCTTTCCGCCCATGCCCGGCAAACTCATTACCCCAAAAACTTCTTCATCAAATCCGGCCCAAACTCCACAACATTGCCCGCAGCCGCGGCGCTTTCCTCGCAAACGCAGGCAACGCCGCGCCCGCTGCCCGCCCACGCCTTGCGATAAATCATGTAGGGCACAGGGCTGTTGGAATGCGTTTTTGTGCTCAGCGGCGTCGGGTGGTCCGGCAAAATCATCACGGCGTAGTCGTCAAGCGTATCAAGATATTCCTGCAAAATGGGCCACACCCGCTCGTCAATCAGCTCAATCGCGCGGATCTTCGCGGCAGCGTCGCCCCGGTGCCCCGCTTCGTCGGACGCCTCAAAATGCACAAAGACGAAATCCTGCCCGTTTTGCAGCTCTTCCACGGCGGCGCGCGCCTTGCCCTCGTAGTTCGTGTCGATCCAGCCGGTTGCGCCCTCCACCTTCGGTGTGCGCATGCCCGCAAGCGTGCCGATACCGGCCAGCAAATCCACGGCGGAAATCACGGCGCCTTGTTTGCCCGTCATCTCTGCAAACGCGGGCAGCGCAGGGCTTGTGCCCTCGCCCCAGAGCCAGATGCAGTTGGCGGGCGGCTTCCCCTGCGCCGCGCGGGCGAGGTTCACGGGGTGCACGCTCAAAAGCTCATAGCTTGCCTGCATCATGTGCAGCAGCGGTGCCGACGAGCGCGAATGCGGCAAGCTGCCCGGCAGATGATCTGTCACGGCTTGTCCGGAAATATCGTGCGGCGGTGTCAGCGGCGCCAGCTGTTTCACAAGCCCTGCCGCCCCGCGCCACAGCATGCAATGCCGGTACTGCACGCCTGCGTAAAACGAGAACGTCATGTTGCCCATGCGCTCTTCCACCGCCTGCATGAGCTGCGCCGCTTCTTCCGTCGTGATTTCCCCGCCGGAATAGTCCAGCATTTTTTTCTGCGCAAAGGGCTCGTCCGCCGAGAGCGTCACGAGGTTGCAGCGCAGCGTGAGGTCGTTTTCGCCCATGGGCACGCCGATGTTCACGGCCTCCAGGGGCGAGCGGCCCGTATAATACCGTTTGGGGTCGTAGCCCAGCACGCTGAGGTTCGCCACGTCGCTGCCGGGCGGCATTCCGGCGGAAACCGTGCGCACCATGCCCACCTCGCCGTCCTTGCCCATGGCGTCAAAGCGGGGTTTGTTTGCGGCCTGCATGGGTGTTTTGCCGCCGAGTTCGGGCACGGGCAAATCCGCCATGCCGTCGTATAACACCGTGATATACTTCATAGGCGTTCTCCTTTTCTTTGCACTATAATTTGCAGGGGACGATGTCCGCATCGTTCCGCTGATAAGTAAATTCCAAGAAGATATTCAAGAAGATATTATAGTATATCACATTTTAAAAGTCACGTCAATGTTTGCGCTGTGAATTTATTTCTATCCGCGTATTCGTTCCACCCCAACATTTTCATACGCACTCCCCTCCAGGCTCACCTCACACGCATCTTCACCAAGCGCAACCGCAACCGCCTGCCGCAAAAACTGCGCCGTGTGCAGCGTACAAAACCCCTCGTCAAACAGCTTTTCAGCAGCAGCAAGCCGCAGCTGCACATCGCTTTTCGCCCGCTCCTGCGGATGATACCCCACAAAGCTCACCCGCTCCAGCGCCAGCGGCAGTGCTCTCCCAGCAGGTGCATACACAAACGCTGTCTCCCACGCTTCCATTGCATCACCTTTCGGTCTTCTCCCCAATGGAATCCGAACAGTCAAAAACCGCAGCGCGTAGTGCGTCTTCAAAATCTCCACACGGTCAATATTTTCCCTGCGCGGCACAACAGCGCTCGCTTCAATGTGCGTGCGTGCCACGGCATAGGCCTCCGCGCGGACATACCGCATGGTTTTGTCCGCGTTTTCGATCGCCCCGCCCGCAATCACGCCGCCCTCCAAGATTGCATCCCCCACCCCGGCATGCGGCTTCCCGCGATACACCTCAAGCACACGCAGCTGCCCTGTTTTCCGCGCGATAATATCCTGCGGCGTATTGTCTTTTGCCCTGTCGAGCGGCAGCTCCTCCCGCACCTCAATCACGGCGCTCGTGCCCCGTATGTTCACGGAAAGCCAGCTGATTCCATCCAGTGTTTGCAGCAGGCTGTTGTTGATTTCCGTAACAGCCAGGTCCTTGCGCTTTGCCCCCTGCCGCACGCCCTCTTCCTGTGCCGCCTGCAAAATCAGCGATGTCTCCACGCGGTGATTGCCCGCCACCTCAATCGTCCAGATCCGGCCCGAAAGCACTGCCAGCGTGATCACGAACACTGCCAGCCCCGCCAGCATTCCCGCCCGCCGCCGGTAGGCACTGATAAAAAACGGCAGCCCCACCCGCCGCAGCACCTCCAGTTTTACGCCCGCGGGTTCGGCGCAGGCTTGCATCAGCGCAAAGCCGCGGCGGTCGGTTTTGCCGTGCATCGTCTCGCCAGACCAGTCGATCTCCCACACCACAGCCCCCGCCTGGTTGCACAAATTCAAAAACCGCTCCGGAAATCCCTCCGAAGCCGCAAAGCAAAGATACCCCCGCAGCAAGCGGATCAATCGAATGATGAGCATAGCCGCTCCTGTTCTCCGTGTGTGTTACTTTAGCAAGTGATGATTAAGTGCATATGCAATGGTAGGGGCGAACTGTGTTCGCCCGCATTTTTTTGCAGCCTGCATTATTACTTGCCCGCTGCCTATTGCACCGAACCCTGCCCGCCCTCACGAGCCAAAATGCACCTCCGCAATCGTCCCCGTGAGGATCAGCTGCTCCATTTGATACGAGCGGATGCACAACTCAGCCCCTTTAAAAGTCAGCACCATTTCGCCGATGTTCAGCTGAATTTCCGCGTCGCTGTAGCCGAGCACGCCCTTTACGCCGTCCACGGCTGCCTGCCGGTTTTTAAACAACTCCACATGGCTGAAGCCGGGCAGCAGCTGTGCGGGCAGGTCCATTTGCTCCCCCAGCTGCTGCACCCGCTCGCCCAGTGTTTTGCGCGGTTTTCTCATGCAAATCCCCCCTGCGTCCGTTGCTATCCTATGATTCCCTGCCGCAAATCATGCTTCCTTTTCCTCCTCCAGATGCCCTATGTTCACTTTCATGATATGCCATTTTGCTGGATGCAGCAGGTCTTTGCGCAAACTGCATTTACGTCAATATTGACGAAGCATATCTGGCAGAGCAGAGAAAACCGCTGCGAAAAAGGCAACCGCAACTCATTCCCCTCCAGTGGAGGGGTGGCCGCGAAGCGGACGGGGTGGTCAAAAAGCCAGCGTGGCCGCGAAGCGGACGGGGTGGTCTGGCGCGCCCATAAAAAACCCCATCGTCCCGCCATAAAAAACCCACATCGTTCCGCTCTTTGAATTCCCCGCCCCTTGTAGGGGCTGCCATCGGCCGCCCGCAACCACCCAAAAAAAACAAACACCAAAACGCCCCCGGAACTCATCATTCCGGGGGCGTTTCATTGCTGGATTCATTTCGCCGGCTAAACCATCAGGCTGACTTCGCATTTCTGCAAAACCAAGCCAAACATTAGGCCAAGTTAAATTTATCCATTCTCCTTCTGCCGGGCAAAGCAGTCGCTGCAATACACCGGACGGCCATCTTCACGCGGGCGGAACGGCAGGCGGGCGATGCCGCCGCATTCTGCGCATGTGGTCTCGAACAGCTCGCGCTCACGGTTGCCGCCGCGCTTGCGGGCGTCGCGGCAATCTTTGCAGCGTGTCGGCTCGTTTTCAAAGCCTTTTTCCGCATAGAATTCTTGTTCACCGGCGGTGAAAACGAATTCGTTGCCGCAGTCCTTGCAGATGAGAGTTTTGTCTTCGAACATGGGTTGATCTACCTCGCTATAAAAATATTTTTGCCTTTGGAGGGATTCGCACCCTCATCCTATAACCAAGCTTACGCCCGGTTACGCGCTCTACTGTTGAGCTACAAGGCCAACTCGCTATTTAATAAATTCATGTGCCCCGCACACAGGATATCACCCCTGCAAAAACCCTTTCAGCTTCTTTCTCACGCGCTGCAGTGCATTGTCCACCGCTTTGCTCGTGATATGCAGCCGCACCGCAATCGCGTCGTAATGCTCTCCCGCCAGATAAGCCTCCATCACGCTGCGCTCGAGCGCCGTCAGTTCCGTCCGGATCACTTCCCTGATTTGCCGCACCGTTTCCATCGCGGAATATAAATCCTGGGGATCCGTTGTTTCCGCCCCCGGCGGCAAATCGCTTTCCGTCAGCGTCACCTCCGCCGTGCGCTCCCGCTTGCCATAGCGCCGCAGCGCCGAGGTCACATAGTTGTTCACGCAGACAGAAACAAAGGTGCGCACGCTCGCGCCCAGTCCCGGCTTGTAGCAGGAAACCGCTTGCATGAACCCCAGCATGCCCTCCTGCATCAGGTCCTCCGCAGGCTTGTCAGTTCCAAAGGCGGTTCTGTTCAGGGCGTTCACCCGCGCGCGGATCACCGGCAGCATCCGTTCCAGCAGTGCCGCATAGGCCGGCCCAAAGCGTTCCGCCCCGGTCTCGTCCCGCTGAATCATGGCAACCAACGCCTCGTCGTCACATTGCGTGACGCAAGGATCCACCGCCGTAATTTCACGCACTACCTCACACCTAACTATCATATCGCAGATTACCTGTTTTGTCAACCTTTATTTTAATTTTTTTTGGATATTTTGAAAGTTTTTCGTTGCGCAAGCCATGGCAGGCAACGCGCGCGGCGCATTATCCCATTATTTTCCGTTGCCTGTCCAATCCCGCTCTTTATCATTCTATGTCATTGCCTTATCTTTGTCCCTCATGCGCATGGCAAAACAGGCAGGGGAAACTTGTAGGGGCTGCCATTGGCCGCCCGAACCTAAACAATAAATAAACGCTGATTTGTTGCACAAGGCTTGTAGGGGACGCTGTCCTCAGCGTCCCGCCTATAAGAACCAGCGTCCCGCCTATAAAAACCAGCGTCCCACCTATAAAAACCAGCGTCCCGCCTATAAGAACCAGCGTCCCGCCAACAAATCGTCCTCCCGTTTAACGTTTGCATGTGTTTCAGGTTTCGGGCGGCTGAGGACAGCCGCCCCTACCTACCCGCTTATTTGTCTTCCTCACCGCCCGCCGGCGGATTGCTGTAAATCACCCGCCCGGCGGATTGGTTCATGTTCGGTCCTTGTGCCGTCCGGTCATACGATGCCGCCTGCCACACCGGAACCCCAGCTCCCGCGCTCTGCGGAGCTCCTGCCGTTTTGGGTGCCTCTCTCGGCGTTCCTGTAGCTTGCGGAGCCGCAGTTTGCGGAGCCGCCGCCTGCGGCAGTGCCGTGTTTGCGTTCAGAAAATTGATCACCTCGCCGGAAACATCTGTCCTGCCTTTTTCCTCCGCTTCGCGCACCGCAGCCAGATAAGCCTGCGTCACGCCCAGCAAATGTCCTGCCTGCCATTCCGGCAAATTCGATACCAGCTCCGCCAATCGTTCCTTGCTGCCCATGCCTGTTCCTCCTTGATGCTTGATTTTCTTTTTCTCTTTTATAGTAACAACTTTAACCCAATTTTTTTATCTTAAAAGAAATCGCGAATATCCACGCATAAGAGGTCATCAAACAGCACCGCTGCACCGCGCCCGCCCAATCGTGGAGCAGGCCGCTCTGCAGCTGGCCGATTTTCATCAGCACAATCAAAATCGTCATCACCACTCCGGCGATGAAAGAAGCGGCAGACATCGACCGCCATTTCTCATCTATACGAAACCTTTGCCATAGCACAAAGCAGCTTGCGGCGGAAAGAGAAAACACCAGTGCCCCCGCAATGCCGTGCACCATGCCGTGCGCCGTTTGCTGGTTGTCAAACATCGCCTGCGGGTCGGTTACAAACAGCCCGGATATCATATAGCAAACCCCGATCATCAAAAACATCACCGGTGCCGCCCGCGACGCTTTTCCGGTGCGGAAGGCTGCCCCAACGTCAAACGCGAACCATACAATCGAGGCGCCCAGAACCAGAAAGCTCACCATCTGAATCCAGCCGGCCCGGCCAATGGCCAGCTCGCTGATATAATTCTGAACAGGGCTGTACCCGGTGCGCAACCAGCCATTGATTGTGAACGACAACACAAACAGCGCCGTGCCAATCATGCCGGCCAGGCCTGCGATTTTCTTGTTCATATACATGTAGGCACCCCTTGTAGGGGCGGGCTTCCATGCCCGCCCAAACTTAAAAAATCAACCAACGCCCAAATCCTAACACACATGCAACTTCACGGCGTCTCTCTTGAGCGGCCCCTTCGATTGCGAAGGGGCTGTCATCGCGAACAAACCTGCCTCATAGCAGCACTGTCGCGCGATGACTGGGGAAGAAATCGCGGAGCGACAAACAAATCAACAAATCAACATTCGCCGGTCATCACGGCATCCAAAGCCCAACCCGCTTCATCGCCTTTGCCACTGTTCTTCGGGCAATCCGGCTCGCGGCCTCCGCTCCTTCTTCAGCAGCCTGCTTCAAAAACGCCTTGTCGGCCATGATCCGCTTGCATTCCTCCTGGAACGGCGCAATCTCGCTGATGATAACCTCCGCCACCGCGATCTTGAAATCGCCGTAGCCCTTGCCGTCAAACTCGCGTTCAATCTCCTCAAAGCTCTTGCCCGTGCACGCGGTATAAATGGTCATCAGGTTGTTGATACCATCCTTGCCTTCCGCATAGCGCACGCAGGCTTCGCTGTCCGTCACGGCGCTCTTGCATTTTTTTAGGATCATATCCGGCGTGTCCAGCATCCAGATGGAAGCCTTCGGGTTGGTGTCGCTCTTGCTCATTTTGCGCGTGGGATCCTGCAAACTCATCACCTTTGAGCCAATTTTCCCGATGTAAGGCTCCGGCATCACAAACGTGTCGCCATATACTCCGTTGAAGCGCTCCGCAATGTTGCGGCACAGCTCCAGGTGCTGCTTTTGGTCCGCGCCAATGGGCACATAATTCGCCTGATAAATCAGAATATCAGCGGCCTGCAAAATCGGATACGTAAACAGCCCCACATTGATGTTATCCGCGTGGGCCTTCGATTTGTCTTTGAACTGCGTCATGCGCCCGGCCTCGCCAAACTGCGTGCAGCAGTTGAGCAGCCAGTTGAGCTGGCAGTGCTCTGGCACCTGGCTCTGCACAAACACAACGTTGTTGCCCCGCTTCAGGCCGAGCGCCAGCAGCATGGCAAACATCTCCGCGCTTTGGCGGCGCAAAAACGCCGGCTCCGGGCGGATCGTCAGTGCGTGCAAATCCGCCACGCCGAACAGGCAATCATAGCTGTCCGCCATCGTCACCCAGTTGCGCAGCGCGCCAATGTAGTTGCCGATGGTCGGCACCGCCGTTGATTGAATCAGGCTCAATACCCGTTGCTTGCGTTCTTCTGCCATCATACTTCTCCTAAAAAAATCATTTGTGTTTTTCGCAAACCTCCCGGAGGCAACCAATTCCCCTCCATTGGAGGGGTGGCCGCGAAGCGGACGGGGTGGTCAAGGGCGGCCTCCGCAGAGGGGTGGCCGCAACGCGGACGGGGTGGTTAAGAGCGCCGCGAAGCGGACGGGGTGGTTAAAGAGCGCCGCGAAGCGGACGGGGTGGTCAAGGGTGGCCTCCGCAGAGGGGTGGCCGCGAAGCGGACGGGGTGGTTAAGGGTGGCCTCCGCAGAGGGGTGCCCTCCCTTTGATTTGCGCTCACCCCATTGCAGGGGCGGCGCTTGCTCCGCCCGCAGCAACATCCACAACCCTACTCCGTCGTTACTGCTTCACCCTCATCCTCATCCCCCGTCGTCATCATTGCTTCCAATATCGATGTCACCGGCGCCGCTGTCACCGGTTCGGTCATCGTTTCCATCACAGCCGTTGTTGTTGCAGCAACCGTTGTGATTTCCTGCTGCGGCGTCCATGGCCAGTTCTTCAGCAGGCGCTCCACTTCTTTCACGTTCTCGCTCGCCTTGCTGCGGCCGAACAGCTCCTTCAGCAGGCTTTCATATTCCACGCCCCGCAGACCCCAAAGGCAGTCGCTGCGGTGCACCGCATAATAAACCTCCGCCGCTTCCCGCATATTGATGCCGCGCCCCACCAGATAATACGAGTTATCCACCAGCAGCAGCGAAACCGCGTCCGGATTCCATTCCCGCAGCAGGTCAAACGCCTCCACCGGCAGATCCTTGTCTGTCTTTTGCAGCAGCAACTCCATCGGCGTCGCATAGCCCAGCGGAACGGCATAGTTTTCTTCTGAGGCAACCAGCGCAAACACAGCCCCTTCTTGGTTCGAGGCCTGCACCAGCGAGTCCAGCTGCGAGCGCAGGTTCGTGCGCTCGGCAATGGTCATCGGGCGTTCCGTACCGTCGTCCAGCGCAACCGTCGGATAAATTTTCAGCGCCTCAACCGCCACATAGTTCCCATAAAAATAGGACTGCACGGCCTCCTCCGGCACGCTTCTCTTGCTCGCGGCGTCGTCATATAACGTGCGGAACAGCTGCTCGCGCGCGGAATGCCCCAGCCAAATGCTGGTGACGGTTGGCTTGTCCACGCCGATGGATGTATAATATGCGCCAAACGTGCGCCACTCAAACGCGCTGCGCTCGGCGGCCTCCAGCTTCAGCTGCTGGCTGATGCTCCGGTCGTGGCTGCTCAGCTCGCTTTGCACGGCAACAAACTCCATGCAGCGGCGCTTCACTTCCTCCCGCAGCTGCTTCATGTCTTTCGGCACGCCTTTGTTGTTTAGGGGCACCGCGCCCTCGCTGATTGCCTCGGAGACAAAGTAGCTGTAGATTTCGCGGGATACCTGTGTTTTCCCCACCTTCAGCAAAAAGCTGTTCTCCGCCCGCGCTGTCAGCACGCCCACCAGCACGGCAAGCCCCAGGCCGGCAGCCGCCAGCACGATGGTAATTTGTTTGATCCAGTTCTTGCGTTTCATGTTGTTCTCCAAATAATTTCATTCCGCACTGGGTAAATACCCCGCCCATTTTGGGCGTTCCCCAAGGGGCGGCACGGGTCCAGAGCTTGCCAGGAGCACACTTGCTCCAAGGGTTCATATCATTGATTGGCTGATTCTTCGTTTGTATTTTTTATAAATCTCGCGGAGATGCACCAATTCCCCTCCGTTGGAGGGGTGGCCGCGAAGCGGACGGGGTGGTCCCAAACCCCGCAAACCTCCCGGAGAGAACCAATTCCCCTCCGTTGGAGGGGTGGCCGCGAAGCGGACGGGGTGGTCCAAAGACCGCGAAGCGGACGGGGTGGTTCCGGCGCAGGGGTGACCGGCGCAGGGGCTGCCATTGGCCGCCAGAAACCTGAAACATAGCACCCTGTAGGGGACGATGCCCACATCGTCCCGTAATTTAGTGCCCACATCGTCCCGCCTCTGTCCAGCCTAAATCCCCTTAGCAGCAAAAATCTCCACCGCCTTGTAGGTGATATCCGCGCCGACTTTAATCGCTTCCGGTTCGAGCATATCGGCATCGTCCAAACGTGTATGATAATATTTCGGCGGCGTGGGGTCCATCGCGCAAAAGCCCGTCGCGGGAATCCCGCCCTGGGTGAATGCCGCCGCGTCACATGCGCCGATGTAAATCGAGGCAGAGGGCAAATCCATCCCACAGGCCTTCCCGGCCTCCGCCATGAGCGCCTGCATCCTCACGTCATGCTTGAGTGTACCGCTCAAATCCCGGTCATAAATCGCGATGTCGTTCAAGTCGCGGAAGGTATCCAGACCAAGCGCCACCGTCTGCACCTCCGGGTCGAGCAAATCGCCCTTGTGGCGTTTTACATAAGCCTTTGCGCCGCGCAGGCCGGCCTCCTCCGATCCGCTCAGCAGCACCACAACCTCCGTGTCGTCAAAGCGCACGCCGCGCTGTGCCATCTCGCGCAGCACAGACATCGCCACAAAGCAGCCCGTCAGATTATCGTTCGCGCCGGGCACGCTCTTCGTCCTGCTCTGGAAAAACAAAAACCCGATGTCCGCCGGGAACAAACAGAACAGCACAATCCCGGTGATGCGCAGCAGCCAGTAGAGGAACCCCGCGTTGTTGGCCAGCCCGATGAGATCAACCGTAATCCACTGCACCGCACAGGCGATTCCGGCAAGAATCAACCCCACCACCGCCGGGATCAAAATCATCTTCATCCCCGTGCCGCCCAGCAAGTAGTTCAGTATCCATTCGTATTGGCTGTCCGCATGCCCCACGAGGAAGATGCGCTTCTTCGGTTTCCCCTCCATCGCGGCTTTTCGCACGGCAGTCACATTATGTGAGGGATACGCCTTGAACAGCGGGTCGATGAATTGCTTATACATCACAAATTCAAGGATCAACGGCACGGCGGCAACCAGCACCAGCACCAGCCCAATGGCGGAATACCCAAGCCAAAACAGCACCGCGGCCGCCATGCTCAAAAACACCGTGAACGGGATGAATCCCATAAACGCCTGCCGGTGCACGGGGAACCCTTCGGTTTCCACTTTATCGGCCCAGGGTTTCATTTGCTCGGCCATGTCCTGCTGCGCCTTCCACTCGGCGGCGCTTCCCGGCGCGCGCGGGCCATAGGCCTCCAGCAGCCTGCGGATTTCGTAGTTCGCCCATGCCATGGTGTCGGTATACACTTCCTTCACCGGGGCATCCTCCGTCTTAGCCATGTGTGCTCACCTCTGCAACTAAATTAATGGTTTCCCTGTTATCAACAAAATCAATTATTGGATTGCGCAGAACCTGCTGTAGGGGCGGCGCTTGCTCCGCCCGTCATCTACACAATCAAACCCTACTCGTCCCCACTTTCCCCGCCCTGCATATCCCTATAGTAGTACGTCTTCGTCTTCGGGTGCGGGTTTCCCTCCCAAAGCTTATCCGCGCAGGGCTTCCATTCCGCCGCGTAGCGGTCGCACTTTGCGCACAGGGTTTCCACGTCCTCCGGCGCCAGCAAATCCGTCGACTTCGCGCCGGTTTTGTTCACCATCCCGCGCAAAAGCTCGGGGTTTTCCAGCATGGGGCATGGCCGCAGCAGATTATCATTGAACGGCTGCCCCTGATAAAATGCCTGGAACAGCGGACGCTGCAAGGCTTCGAGCAGCGTGTGCTCACGGATATTCGAATCGGAGTAGTGGATGAACACGCACGGCTCCATGTCCCCCGCCGCGTTGATGTGGAAATAATTCCGTCCCGCGCCAATGCAGCCGCCCACATATTCGCCGTCGTTCTGAAAGTCCATCACAAACAAAGGCTTGCCGCCCTTGCCGCGCCTGATATCCCGCAGGCGGTGATACATTTTCTCGCGCTGCTCCGGCGTCGGCATCAGCTCAGGCAGGGCATGCGCGCCCAGCGGCATGTAGTGGAAATAGAACCCGAACTTCGCCCCGAGCGACACCACGTAGTCAAAAAACTTGTCACTCGTCACGTCCTCAATGTTTTCTTTGGTATAGCAAACGGAGATGCCGAACATGCACTTTTCCCGGCGCAGCAGTTCGATTGCTTTCATTGAGCGTTCAAACGCGCCATCACCTCGGCGGGCGTCATTGCGTTCGGCAAAGCCCTCCAGGCTCACGGCGAACACCACGTTGCCGAGCTTGCGGGTCTCCCGGCACAGCGCTTCGTCAATCAGCGTCGCATTGGTATAAATCAAAAATGTGCAGTTGCGGTGCTTTTTCGCCAGCTTCAACAAATCGTTCTTGCGAATCAGCGGCTCCCCGCCCGTGACCATATACACCCGCGTGCCGAGCTTCTCCCCCTGCTTGATGATGGAGTCCATTTCCTCATATTGCAGGGTGTCGCACTTTTCATATTCTCCCGCCCAGCAGCCCTTGCACTTGAGGTTGCAGGCGCTCGTCGGGTCAAACAGCGTGATGAACGGAATGTTGCACTTATATTTTTCGCGGTTGCGGCGCACACGGCGCGTGCCGTTTGCCACGCCCAGCCCAAGCGAAAGAATCAGCCGCCGCAGCATGCCGCGGTCCACATCTTCAAACACGCCCTGCATCATCTGCGTCCAGTTGTTTTCGGGGTCCTTCGCGCCGTTCTTGAATAGCTCCATCGTCTTTTGCGGGAACATTTTAAATGAAAGCACATTCGCAAACCCAATGAGCTTCGCCAGGTTTTCGGGGCGCTTCCCCGCATATCGTAAAAATGGCCGCAGCGCCAAATCCGCGCAGCCCCGTTCCAGTCGTTCGAATAATGTCATTATTTATTTACGCCTTTCAAATTTTAAAGCTTGCTTATGGTATTGTGTAGGGGCGAACTGTGTTCGCCCGCAACCCCAAGAACATAAAGGTTTTTCTGTGGGCGAACACAGTTCGCCCCTACAATTTCTCATTTCACGAAACCCGTAATTCCGTTTTCCCGCCAACATATCCCCGCAGCGCTTCCGGTATCGCTACGCTGCCGTCCGGCCGCAGGTTGTTTTCCAAAAACGCAATGAGCATGCGCGGCGGTGCCACAACGGTATTATTCAGCGTGTGCGCAAAATAATTGCCTTCTTTGCCTCGGATCCGGATACCGAGCCGCCTTGCCTGCGCGTCCCCCAGGGTTGAGCAGCTGCCCACCTCAAAGTATTTCTGCTGGCGCGGCGACCACGCTTCCACGTCCACGCTCTTCACCTTCAGGTCCGCCAAATCCCCGGAGCAGCATTCGAGCGTCCGCACCGGCACGTCAATGCTCCGATAAAACTCAACCGTATATTGCCACAGCTTTTCGAACCACTGGGGGCTGTCCTCCGGCTCGCACACCACGATCATTTCCTGCTTTTCAAACTGGTGCACGCGGTATACCCCGCGCTCTTCCAGCCCATGCGCCCCCACCTCCTTGCGGAAGCACGGCGAATAGCTCGTCAGGCACTGCGGCAGGCTTTCCTTCGGCTGAATCGTATCGATGTACTTGCCGATCATGCTGTGCTCGCTCGTGCCAATCAAAAAGAGGTCTTCGCCTTCGATCTTATACATCATGTTGTCCATCTCGGCAAAGCTCATCACGCCCGTCACCACATTGCTGCGGATCATGAACGGCGGAATCACATAGGTGAAGCCCCTGTCGATCATGAAGTCCCGCGCATAGCTGAGAATCCCCGAGTGCAGCCTTGCGATGTCGCCCATCAAATAATAGAAGCCGTTGCCGCTGGTTTTGCGCGCGGCGTCCAGGTCAAGCCCGTCAAAGCGCTCCATGATTTCCGCGTGATAAGGCACCTCGCCCTCCGGCACCACCGGCTCGCCAAAGCGCTCGAGTTCCACGTTTTCGCTGTCGTTGCGGCCAACCGGCACGCTCTCGTCGATGATGTTCGGCAGCACGAGCATGATGTTCCGCACGGCCTCGCTGAGCTCTTTTTCTTTCGCACCCAGTTCTTCCAGCGCCGCGCCCAACTGCGCGATTTCTGCCTTTTTGGCTTCTGCTTCTTCAAATTTCTTTTGCCCCATCAGCGCGCCGATTTGCTTGCTGCCCGCGTTGCGCTGTGCCCGCAGGGTTTCCGCCTGCCCCAGCGCCGCCCGGTATTCTTCATCCAGGGCAATCACTTCATCCACAAGCCCCAGTTTATTTTCCTGAAACTTGCGGCGAATATTCTCTTTCACAATCTCCGGGTTTGCTCGCACAAATTTGATATCTAACATGATGTTTCCTCCATTTATTCCGCACCGGGGTAACTGCTTTTGGGGATTGATTGCGCAACGCCTGTAGGGGACGCTGTCCTCAGCGTCCCGCAACTTAAAATAACCAGCGTCCCGCAAACGCCCCGCCATACGTTTTTTTCTGCGGGCGGCTGAGGACAGCCGCCCCTACAAGGGGTGCCTACATGGGGTGTCTGCATGGGGTGCCTACAAGGGGTGTCTGCAAGGGGTATTGAATCAGCGTTTGCCTAATTCTCCACAGCTTCCAGCGCCTTCGCAATCCGCTGCAAGTCGTCGCGCTCAAAAAAGTCGATCACGATCTGGCCCCGGTCCTCTTTGCCGCTCGTTACCACCTTGATTTTGCGCCCCAGCGCCTGCGCAAGGCTCAGCTCCACCTCGTCATAAAACGAATGCCGCCGCGTAAGCCCAAACATCTCGTTCATCCGTATGGTTGTTTCGTCGGGCGGCGCTTCTCCGCTCGGCGTTTTGTTATAATGCTTCACGAGCCGCTCGGTTTCCCGCACGCTCAAATCTTCCGCAACGATTTGCTGCGCAACTTCTTCGGCATGCATGGGGTACGCAAGCCCCAGCAGTGTCCGCGCGTGCCCGGCATTGAGCCGTCCGTCGCGCACCATTTCCCGCACAGGCTCCGGCAGGCGCAGCAGCCGCAGCGCGTTCGCCACAGAGGGCCGCGATTTTCCCAGCCGTTCCGCCGCTTCTTCCTGCGTGAGCCGGAATGTCGTCATCAAGGTGTGATACCCCAGCGCTTCCTCCATCGGGTTTAAGTCTTCGCGCTGCAGGTTCTCGATCAGTGCCGCCGCCATCGCTTCTTCTTCCGTCATTTCGCGGATTACGGCCGGGATTTCGCTCAGCCCCGCCGCGCGTGCCGCACGCCAACGCCGTTCCCCCGCGATGATCTGATACGCCCCGCCGGGAATCGGCCGCACCAAAATCGGCTGCAGCACCCCATGCTCGGCGATGCTCTTGCTCAGCTCCGCCAGCGCCGTTTCGTCAAACGCCTGCCGGGGCTGCTCTTTGTTTGGCTCGCAGTCCATGATCCGCAGCTTCAGATTGCTCGAAGCCGCCGTCTGCTCTTCCATTCCGTTGTCCTCGAATAAGCTGTCCAGTCCCCTGCCGAGGGCGCTTCTTTTCACCGCCATGTAGTGCTTCCCCTTCCTGCGTTGTGTGCACGTGCATGCCCTGCACGGATAAACTATTGTTTGCGTTTCACTTCTATCAGGCTAATTTTCTCACGAAAGCCGCCTCGCTCGTCGTTTTTGCTTTTTCGAATCTGTTCCACTTCATCATAGGACATTCCCTTGCTCTCGATGATGGCATGAACCACTTCCAAAACATCTGCAAGTTCTTCTGCGCAAAACCCATCCAGATATTCCGCAACTTCTTCTTGCAGCTTCAGGTTCAGCGCCCGAGCATATTCTGCGTCGTCCAAAATTCTTGTAACAGGCGTATCCCCTTGCGCGGTGATGAGTTCAGGAATCTTATCCCGCACCAATTTGTTGTAGACCTCTTTCAACCTCTACTCAACCTCCGCCGTCGCATATCCCCGGTTATTCGCCAAAAACTCCTTCGCCAATTCCAGATACGCCACCGTCCCGCGCGAAATACTGTCGTAGTACATCACCGGCTGCCCAAAGCTCGGCGCTTCGCTCAGCCGCACATTGCGCGGAATCACCGTGGAATACACCCGGCGCGGGAAGAACCGCTTCACCTCGTCCACCACGGCCTGCGTCAAGTTCAGCCGCCCGTCATACATCGTGAGCACCACGCCCTCAATGTCAATCAGCGGGTTATACAGACGCTTCACCTGCCGCACGGTGGACATCAGCTGCGACAGTCCCTCCAGCGCAAAATATTCGCACTGGATCGGCACCATCACGGTGTCGGCAGCGCACAGCGCGTTGATGGTGATCAGCCCAAGCGCCGGCGGGCAATCCATAAAGATGTAGTCGAATTCGTCGCGCACGAGCGCGAGCGCCTGTTTGAGCTTGCTTTCCCGCTGCGGCAGCTCCACCAGCTCCAGCTCCGCGCCCGCGAGGTTCATGCTCGAAGGCATCAGCCAAACATTATTGAACCGTGTGGAAAGAATCGCCTCGCGCGCCGGCTGCCCGCCAATCAGCACCTCATAGGAGGAGCAGGCCAGCTTTTTTTTGTTGATGCCAAGCCCCGTGGTGGCATTTCCCTGCGGGTCGATGTCGGCAATCAGCACGCGGTGGCCCTCCGCACCGATGGCGGCGGCAAGATTCACGGCGGTGGTAGTTTTGCCCACGCCGCCCTTCTGGTTCACAATCGCGATCACTTTCCCCATTGTTTCACTACCTCTCTTCATATCGCCGGCATCACGGCGCACACACCCACATTATGTTACGTTTCATTATAACATTCTTTTTCTAAAAAGACAAGTCCTTCCTGTGAATTTTTTCTTTTATATTCCTGGCGGGAATTAAAATGTTTCACGTGAAACATTTTGCTGTTAGTTCGATGTTCCGCAATGGGCAAACGGGCAGACGATTACTCGCCCGCCCGTCCGCCGGATGATGTGGGGGTGTGAAAAATGAAGAAGTCGTAATAATAGATTTAAACGTCTGTATGTTTTATTGAAGACCTTGTAGGGGCGGCGCTTGCTCCGCCCCTACAAGGCGTAATCTAATTCCGCCCTGCGGACGCCGGCTCCTTCGGAATCCGCACGGTATAAATCAAATACTCCTCGCTCTCGGTTGCCTCGCTCAGCGCCGGAATCCCCGAACTGCGCATCGCATCCACCGCGTGATGAATCGTGTTGACAAACAGCCGCACATCCCGCATCAGGCGAATGGCTCGCCGCTTTGGCTGCTGCGCTTCCGCGATAACTTCCGACCGCAATTGCATATCAATCAGCTTGTCAGTCTCCTGTACATTGAGTTCCCGCGCGATGAGCGTCTCGAGAATTTGCTGCCGCAGCGCAGGATTTTCCACTCGAAGCAGTGCGCGGGCGTGCCGTTCGGTCAGCCCCGCTGCCGTGATTTGCTCGCGCATCGCAGGCGGCAATTTGAGCAGCCGCAGCTTGTTCGAGAGCGTGGACGCCGCCTTGCCGAGGGTCTTTGCCATCTGCTCCTGCGTCAGCCCGTAGGCGTCCATCATGCGCTGAACCGCCTGCGCTTCCTCAAAAAATCCAAGGTCCTGCCGCTGAATATTCTCCACCAGCGCCAGCAGCGCCGAGCGTTCGTCGCTCACCTGCGCCAGCAGGCACGGCACCTGCCGCAAGCCCGCCAGCCTTGCGGCGCGCAGCCTGCGCTCCCCCGCGATGAGCTCGTAGCCGCCTTGCGCACACCCGCGCACGGTCAGCGGCTGCAAAATTCCGTTCTCGCGGATGCTGGCCGCCAGGCTTTCCAGTTCTTTTGTCTCAAACCGGCGGCGCGGCTGGTAAGGGTTCGGCAGAATTTCGCCGGGCGCGAGCAGCAGCACCGTACCCTCCCGCTGGTTTCGCTTTCCCATGGCAACCCCTTTTCTACAGTGAAATCGCTGCCTTGTTTTGATTCAGCACTTTAGCTTGAAATAAGCATAACATAAAAACGAAGGCCTGTCCAGTAAAAGCCTTCGTCTTTTTTCGTCATATTGTCTGCGAAATTCTTCGTTACAGCGGTTTTTTTCGCATCATTCCGCCGTTTCTGGGATAATTGCGCGGAGTTTGCGATATCTTTTTGAGCATTAATATGGTTCGTTCGCCATAAATTGTTTGCTCCGATTTCATGCCCGCGATTTCCGCGCCCAGAAGTTCTATTGCATGTTTTGCCTGGCTCAGTTCTTGCTCTGTTCGTTCGTGGGTTCCTTTGTAGGCCGCAAACGTGCCGCCCGGTTTGACGAACGGCAAACACAGCTCGCACAGCAGCGGGAGCGCCGCCACCGCGCGTGAAACCACCCAGTCGAACTGCCCGCGCAGCTCCGGTTGGTGCGCCGCGGTTTCTGCCCGGGCATTGATGACCTCGAACTCGAGCCCCAGCCGCTCCCCGAGCAGGCGCAAAAATGCCGCCTTTTTCGCGGTGCTTTCCAGCAGGGAGACCTGCAAATCAGGCCGCGCGATCTTGAGCGGCACCCCGGGGAACCCCGCGCCCGAGCCCACATCCAGCAGCGTTTCCCCCTGTGCAACCGCTGCAATCTCCAACAGCATGAGGCTGTCGATGAAGTGCTTTTGCTGAATTTCTTCGGGCTCCGTGATGGAGGTCAGATTATATTTTGCGTTTTCGGTGAGCAAAAACGACGCATAGACATTGAATAATTCTATATTAGCATTAAATTGTTTCACGTGAAACATTTTCCTTTCTATTATCATAGGCCCCGCGCCGCGTTTTTCTTGAGCGCCAGCAGCAAAATCGAAACATCCGCCGGGTTCACGCCGGAAATGCGGGCGGCCTGCCCCAGCGTGCGCGGCTGCACCCGGCTGAGTTTTTCCCGGGCCTCCAGCCGCAGCGCATCCAGCGCGTGATAATCGAAATCATCGGGCAAACACACATCCTCCAGGCGGTTCATTTCGCGCACCTGCGCCTCTTGCCGCCGGAGATAGCCGTCATACTTCAGGTCAGTTTCAATTGTCGTGATCCATTCCTCAGGTAAATCAGGACGGTTTGGGTCGAACGGCTTCAGGTCGATATAGCGCACCTGCGGGCGGCGCAGCAATTCCGCAAGGGACATGCCCCGGTTCAGGGGCGCTGTGCCCAGTTCTTCCAGCAGCTGATTCAGCGCATCGCTTGGCGAAAGATTCGTTGATTGGCAGCGCTGTTTTTCCGCCTCAATGCATGCCTGCTTTTCGATGAAAACGGCGTAGCGTTCGTCTGATATCAGCCGCAAATTGTGCCCGTAATCGGTCAGCCGGCGGTCGGCGGTGTCGTGCCGCAGCAGCAGCCGGTACTCCGAACGAGAGGTCATCATGCGGTAGGGATCGTTGCAGCCCTTGGTCACGAGGTCGTCGATCAGCGTGCCGATATAGCTTTCGCTGCGCCGCAGAGTGAACGCGGGCCGCCCCAATATCTTGTGGGCAGCGTTGACGCCAGCCACAAGCCCTTGTGCCGCCGCCTCTTCATAGCCGCTGGTGCCGTTGAATTGCCCCGCGCCGAACAGCCCGGCGTGCGCACGGAATTCCAGCGTGTGCCGCAGCGCCTGCGGGTCCACGCAGTCGTACTCTATCGCGTAGGCGCAGCGCATGACCTCGCATTGTTCCAGGCCCGGAATCGTGCGCATAAATTGGAGCTGCACCTCCTCCGGCAGGGAGCTCGAAAGCCCTTGGATGTACATTTCCTGCGTGTGCGCGCCGCACGGCTCGATGAACAGCGCGTGGCGCGGCTTATCGGGGAAGCGCATGAATTTGTCCTCGATGCTGGGGCAATAGCGCGCGCCGATGCCCTCAATTTTTCCGCTGAAGAGGGGCGAGCGGTGCATGTTTGCCGCGATAATTTCGCGCGTTGCATCACTGGTATAGGTGAGGTAGCATTGGGTGAGCTGGCGCGGCGGGTTCGGCGGATCGAACGAAAATGGGATCGCCTCCGGGTCGCCTTCTTGCGGCTGCAGTTTTTCAAGATCAATGCTGCGGCGGTGCACCCGCGCGGGCGTGCCGGTTTTGAAGCAACGAAGCGGCAGCCCAAGCGCCTGGAGGGATTCCGCCAGCAGGGCAGCGGCGGGCATGCCATCGGGGCCGCTTTGATAGGAGAGCTCGCCCACGTGCACTTTTCCGTTCAAAAACGTGCCCGTCGCGAGAATCACGCAGGCCGCTTTGTATTCTGTTCGCGTGCGGGCGGTGAGAATCCAGCCGCCGCTTGGCTCATCTCGGCGCAGGGCGATGATTTCCGCCTGCTTGAGTTCGAGGTTTTCCTGCCGCTCGAGGGTGAATTTCATCCGGTCAGAGTAAGCGCGGCGGTCAATTTGCGCGCGCAAACTGTGCACGGCGGGGCCTTTGCTGAGGTTCAGCATGCGGCATTGGAGGGCGCATTCGTCCGCTGCCTTTGCCATTTCGCCGCCCAGCGCGTCGATTTCGCGCACAATGTGCCCCTTGGAGCTGCCGCCGATGGCCGGATTGCAGGGCATGTTGCCCACGGAATCCAGGTTGGTGGCAAAAATCAGGGTGCGGCAACCGAGCCGCGCAGCCGCGAGCGCCGCTTCTATGCCTGCGTGGCCCGCGCCAATGATGATAACATCGTACATAGTACCTTCTTTTTGTTTCTATTATGGAATCATAATGTTTCACGTGAAACATTTATGTTCTTGATAAGAATTATTTGCCGACGCAGAAATGCGCAAACACTTCATCGACGACCGATTCCGTTGCGCGTTCGCCGGTGAGAGAGAAGAGCGCCTGAATGGCATCCTCGATGCAGATGCTCACGGCGTCGAGCGGAAAGCCGCCGGACAGGGTTTGCGTGGCATCCTCCAGCGCGGCGAGGGCGGTGCGCGCGGTTTCCGCCTGGCGGTGGTTGGCAAGAATCGCCTCGTTGGGCGAAAAATCGGACGCACCGAGGAGTGCTTCGATTGCTTTGGTCAGGGCCCCGATGCCCTCGCCGCGCAGGGCAGAAGTCACCACCTGCGGCGCGGGGAAATTTATGGACGGAACATGTTCGGCCAGATCTGATTTGTTGAAAATGACGATGGTGCGCGCCGGGGGGCACTGGGCCAGCAGCGTTTGATCGACCGGCTCCATGAGATCGAACACGGCGAGCACAAGCTCCGCGCCAGCGAGTGCGGCTTGGCTGCGCGCGACGCCGATGCGCTCAATCGCGTCATCGGTTTGGCGCAGGCCTGCCGTGTCGGTCAATCGGAGGGTGATGCTGCCGAGCTGGATGGTTTCGGTCACGGTATCGCGGGTTGTGCCGGGGATTTCTGTCACAATTGAGCGGTCATAGCCCGCGAGGAGGTTCATCAAAGAGGATTTGCCGGCGTTTGGCGGGCCAATAATCGCGGTGTTGACGCCGGAAATCACGGCTTGGGCGCTTGCGCTGCGGCGAATGAGCTGGTTCAACTGCGCGGCGGCGGCGGTGAGGACCGCCATGATTTGCCCGGTCTGCGGGTCGTCGAATTCCTCTTCGGGATAATCGACCCAGGCGGCAATTTGCGCGGCCTGTGCGATGAGGCTTTGGCGGATTTCCGCGATGCAACAGCTGAGGGCACCGCCCATGGCCGCCGTTGCCGCGCGCGCCGCCTGCTCGGAACCGGCCGAAATGAGCTGCATCACGGCCTCGGCTTTTGCGAGATCGATGCGGCCGTTGAGATAGGCGCGGCGGGTGAATTCGCCCGGCTCGGCAAGGCGCGCGCCCGCGCGGAGCACAGCATCGAGCACACGATGGAGCACCACTTGATTGCCGTGACAATGGAACTCCACGACGTCCTCGCCGGTGTAGCTTTTTGGAGAACGAAAAACGAGGCAAATCGCCTCGTCGATGATTTCGCTTGCGGGCGCTGAGTTGCTGCCATTATTTTCCGCAGGAGGCGCCATTTCTGGAAACATTTCCTTTATTTGGGTCTGGTTTCCAGCCGATTGCTTGTCCTCAATCGTCCCATAGCTCATGTTGTAACCCTGCAATCGGCTGAAAATGGGACAATTTTTGCTGTGAAATAGCTGTTCCGCTATAATAATTGCGGTTGCGCCGCTCATTCGTACGATTCCGATGCCGCCGGGGCCTGCTGCGGTGGCGATTGCGGCAATTGTGGGGTTATCCTGGTTCATAGAAATCTCCAAGCTATTTTTGCGCCCTACACACCGGGCGGGATATAAAGCGGAATGTTTTCGCCCTCGACGCGGGAAGCGATGCGGGCGATGGCCTCGCTGACCAGACTTTCGCGCAGGGGCGCGCCGTTTGCGGTTTGCAAAAAAAGCCCGGTATCCTGCGGGACGACGCCGATGAGCTGCACCTCGGCGCGGTCGATCAGTTCATCGAGCATGAGACCGACGCCTTTGATGGTGCGCGCGCGGTCGAAGCGGTTGATGATCAGGCGAACATCGTTGCAGCCGTGGCGGAGCGCCTGCCGCGCGGCAACGGATACGCTGCGGACACAAACCGGGTCGGGCGTGCTGACGATCAGACAGCGGCGGGCCGCTTTGAGGGCGGCGCGGAAACCGAAGCCGATGCCGGCGGGGGCGTCAATCAAAATGACGTCGTATTCGCCGCAGGTGGAAACGATGTGTTGCAGCATGTCGTCCGCGAGGGTGACTTCGGTGGAGAGGGGGGCGCAGAGCAGGTGCAGGTTTTGGCTATACGCCATGACCGCCTGCTTGAGCGTGCAGCGGCCGAGCGCGATATCCGCCCAAGTGAAAAGGACGTGCTCGTCTACGCCGAGAATGAGATCGAGGCTGCGCAGGCCGATGTCGCAATCGATGAGCAAAACCCGCCTGCCGCGTGATGCAAATTCCTGCGCGAGGAGTGCGCTGAGGGTGGACTTGCCAACGCCCCCTTTGCCGGAGGCGATTGCGATGTGCAGGGGAGGGCGCGGTGGGCCCTGTTTTGCGCCGGGGGTTGGCGATTTTGGCATGGGTTGTCCTCGTTTGTTGTTGATTACAGGGGTCTTTTTTTGTGTAAATGGGACGATGTGGGCATCGCTCCCTACAGGGGTGCGTGTTTGTGGGCGGGCAGATTGGTTGTTGCGGGGCGGGCAGATTGCCATCCGCCCCTACGGCGATGTTCTAAAAGCGCATAAAATTAGAGGGTAATCCAATATTGTTGGACGACTCTGCCGTCTGTTTCTGTGAATTCACGGGCGAAGACGCCGCCGTTTTTGGTGATGGTTTTGGCGGAGGCAACATTTGCTTTGCTGCAGCTGATGAGGACTTCTTTGAGTCCTAGTGTGCGGCATGTTTCCAGCGCGAGGGCAAGCATTTGCGAGGCATAGCCGCGGCGGCGCTCGGTTGGGCGGACGCCGTAGCCGATGTTGCCGTAGGTATCGCGCAAAAATTGGTTGAGGTTGTGGCGAATTTGGAGGATGCCCATAATTTTGCCTTCATGCATGCCGAAATAGAGCGTGGAACGAACCAGCTGCTCGGTTGGCACGCGGGCAGCAAGGTCTTCGTTTTTTTTGAGCCAGGCTTCGTAGGTTTTGGCGTCTGCCAGACCGGAACCGCCGTGAATGCTGTGTTCGCCGTGGTCGATGTGCTCCTGCCGAAAAGCAAGGGCGGCTTCTTTGTGCTCCATGGTTGGAATGATGAGCTCCATGGGCTGTGCTCCTTTGGTTTATTGCTATTTTAGATCATTGCATTGATTCGGCTTTTGACCACCCCGTCCGCTGCGCGGGCTTTGAACCACCTCGTCTTGACCACCCCGTCCGCTGCGCGGGCTTTGAACCACCCCGTCTTGACCACCCCGTCCGCTGCGCGGCCACCCCTCCAAC
>JGI994J12354_10001298_pt1 | contig 25264 bp, 15 predicted proteins | sample IntmicLarv3ML3BL_FD_12354 | JGI IMG/M metagenome (IMG submission 12354)
CATCCGCGTTAATAAACCTGCCCACAGTCGGATCATAATATCTACTTTGCAGATAATAGAACCCAGTCTCAGTATCATAGTAGTAACCCCTATACCTAATCGGGTTTATATTCGCGATATGATTAGGATCTGTTATTTCGTTGCCGTTTTTGTCTTTTACGGAAAGCACCTTACCCCAAGCGTCGTACGTGTACGATGCCTGGAAATTACCCATGTTGTCGACTAAACCGATAACATCGCCCTGCGCGTTGAACAAGAAATTGTACATTGTAGATCCGTTGTTCTGCGCGTTGGTTTTGCGTAGCCCGAAATAGTTCCCGTTTTCGTCCACCATGTACGAAAGACGCTCGTTCCCCCAGGCCTCGTGCTGCATCTTTCCGTCTGCATAGTAATACTGATGCGTTACTCCGCCCACAGTTTTGGAGGTTCTCGCTCCGTCCGCGTCGTACGTGAAGCCGGCCGTTTTTGTTCCGCTTATGCTCTGCAGCTGCCGTCCCTTGCTCCATGTCATGTTCATTCCGCGGTAGCTTAGCGGGTTGCCTATCTGGTCGTAGGTTATAGCGGTTCCGTTGTAGCTGGTTAAAAGGTCCTTCCATACTGTGCTTGTATACCCATAAGAAACGGTGTTTTGCGCTGTCCCCGGTGTCCCGGTTGTATACGCGTGTTCCACCTTGGAGGTTATATTTCCTCCCTTGTCATAGGTATAGGTATAGGTTTTGTTTTGGGTTACGCTATTGTGGCGAACCAGCTGGTTTAAGCTATCGTACTGGTACGATTCCATAATAGCGTCGTTTTTGTTTATGCCCGTTATGTTGCCAACAGAATCGTAGGTATAGGAATATTTTTCTATCTGGCCTGTTGTGTTATTGGTGTTGGTGAGCGTTTTTAGCAGCGTATTGGTGCGCAGGCCGCTCATCAGCAGCTCTTGATGATATGCGTAAGTGGTGTTCACATTGGCGACGAGGCGCCCGGTACGGCGGCCGAAATTGTCGTACTGATAGCTCATGCGCCAACCGCTGTCTGCATTCCAGCGCACGCCGGCTATCAGGTTTTCCCTGCCCGCCGTTCCGTAGCCGTAGCCCGTGTTGTAATTAAACAGCCCGTTTTCATATTGCAGGCGGGTCGTGTCCAGGCGGCCCTTACTATCGTATTTATAGTTTGTTTGGGCTTTTACCGTGCCATCATCCGCGCTGCCGCTGCCATTATATGTCTTAATGTTAACCGGACGGCCGGACAAATCGTACTGAAACACCGTTTTGGTATTGTCGACATAGTCGCGCACTATGCCCGGCTGGTTGTCGGCATTGTAAACTATATTGGTTGCTGTTACTCCATTATACTGCTTGCCCGCCACTCTGTCAAATGAATCGTACAGTGTTTTCACTGTTTGGCCTGTGCCGTAAGTCATCACATCCGGCTGCCCTTTGGCATTGTATGTGTAGCTGGCAAGATTGTTATAGCTGCTGCCCGAATCGTTGCCTACGCGCACATTTGTACGGCGGCCGAAAACATCATATATAAAGCTATATTTAACCTGTGAATTGTTATGCCAGATATTGCTCAATTGGTCGGCGCTATTGTATCCGTAGCCAACATAGCTTCCGCCCGATGAAACCTGTGTGGTGCGACCCAGTGCATCATAGGTGTACCCGGTTATGGTTCCCTTTTGGTCGGAAACCTGATTCAGCCGGCCCTTGTTGGCGTCGTAGCTATAATTGATTGTGTTGCCGCGCTGGTCGGTTATGGAGCTCAAATAATTGTTGTTGTTTCCATAGGTCGCAGAGGTTTGCATGTAGCCCTGATTGTCAAGAGCCGAATCGGAAGTGTATTCGTAAAAGCGCCATTTCTGACAATCGGTGCCTTTGTCCGACATTTGCTGAATGGGACTGCCTGTTTCGGTATTTACATTGTCTTTGTCTGTGCCGGCCGGCTGACCGTCCACCACCTTGGCGTAATTATTCGGTGAGGTACGGATTTTAAAGGTTCCGTCTCCGTTTGCCGTTATTTTGAAACGTTGCTGTGCCAGAGAGGTGTTGTATGTCGCGCATCTTAGGTCGGCTTTGTCGGCCGTGTTGCCGTTTGTCAGCTCCGCAACTGTGACCGAGCCGGTAACGGATGTATTTTGCAGCGCAAATACATCACCGCCGTGTGATGTTGCTACGAGCTTGAACACGCGGTTTGCATGACCATAGCCTATTCGTTGATTTTTTGCTACGTTGGTTACATCCATGAAATTGCCGGAAAAAACATTTTCAATCAGGTATGTCTTACCGGCAACAAGTGATGTAGACGGCTTTAATGCGCTCACTTTGGCGGAGGTCATATTTCCGTAAGCATCATGTCCAAATGTGTATAGCTGTCCCTCTGAACTTAAAGAGTGCAGCGGATTTTTGTTGTTATCCATGTGATAGCTGAAATAGCTGCCTGTGGGCGCGGTTTCTTTCAAAAGCTGGTTGTCTTTATATTTGAATTCAGCGTTGTTTTTGCTCAAATCCTGCGTGCTTATTATATTACCGTTTTTATCATAGGCATAGCTGGTGCCAAATGCCTCTTTATACAGGAATGGGGAGGCATAATAAACCGAGCCTATATTATGATGATGAATAAAGTAAATATATATCGCGGTGTAGTCCATATTGGCTATGGCCTGAAGGCTGATATATTGCCAATCGTTTATATAGGAATTTACGTCAACCGAAACATCATATTTATTGGAACCATTGACAAACCGAATAAGAACCTGCGTTTTTGTATTTCCCGCAGATACGCGTTTGTACGCTCCTGAGATATCAGGAGTTGATGGCGCGTTGGGCGTGTTGTATTTTACCCATGTGCCAAAATTAAATATATCTCCCTTTTTACCGTTTACGGCAATATTTTGACTGAATTCTGCCGAAGAGGTTGGCTTGGCATTCAGGGAAACTGCCTGCCCGGCAGGCATATTGCTGTCCGTGCCGCCGGTGTGTACGGTGCTGCTGCCGTTGGTCCAGAACGACCATTTATTAGTGCCATTGGTGAAATCGGAATTTTCCAACAAATTGCAGTGGTTGGCCGTTTCACCCGATTCCAGCTGCAGGTCGTCCACATAAACGGTGCCGTTGGAGCTCCCCAAAATAACAGAAACTCCAAAGGGGTGCCCGGCTGGAATGTTGCCAGAAACAGTTACCCGCTGCCATTCATTGTTTTCGGTTTTATAAAGCGGCTGACTTACATATGAAGAAAATACGCCGCTGCCATTGGTGTTGTACACTTCCAGCCTAATATAGAGCCCCTCGCCGGCCGAAAGCGTTGCCCCCATGGTACTGACATATGCCGAAAACGTGTGCATGCCCGATTTGGCAGGCAAAGGCTGAGAAATCATAACATGATTACCCGCAGGCTTGCTCAAACGCAAGGCCCCTTTGGTCATAAACCCCTTTGTGCTGTCGTATGTCACCGTTCCGTTAGGCGCTGTGGAGCTTACATGAGGGATGTAATTAGATAAATCCTGCGTAAACCCGGAGTTTTTCAGCCGGTTGTTGATACCTGTTTGCACTCTGGAAGCCGTAGTAACCTTGTTTTCACTGCCGGCCGTTTTTCCGTCTCTGGGTTTTCCTTGTTCATAGTATTGCGCTTTTCCTGTCCTGCCGTCTATCACACAGGTAGTTTGGCCAAAACTATTAAACTGATACTTTGTTATGTCACCGGTTATTAATGACGTAACAGTTGTAGCGTTGTGTTTGTATGAAAAAACTCTTGACTCGGTGCGCTCTTCACCGCCTATACTGCTCCCAACAGGACAGCGGGTTATAAGCGCGTGCATTCGCAAGCTCTTTTGACTATGCGAGCGGTTTATGTAGCTCGCATCATAATTCATATCGCCCTTTTTAGTTTCCCGCTGGTCAAAGCCTATACGATTATTGCCCGGCGATACAACGGAACGCATGGAGTATCCAGGGGTTGTTGTATTTGAATAATCGAAATAAGTGTATTGGTTATCCGGATATTTAATAGACGTAAGATACCGGTCGCCTGTATAATTCAGCGTTAAAAGCTGGCGTCCGTCCGGAGCATATATGCCAACCAACCGTTCACTGGAGTAGGAAAACGTATAAGTTCTGCCTGCGCCGTCTTTTATACCGGTTATTCTCTGCCTGCGGTTTCCGGTCGTTCCGTGGTCTATATTTATCTGAATATAATCGCTGGAATGCACATCGTATATTCTATAAAGATATCCCCGGTCATTAAACACCATTCTATTACCATCTTTATCAGTGATGGTAAACCTTTCAGTAACACCTTGGCCTGCGTCAGTTATGGTGTATCCCAGGCCATCTTCATCTTTATGTATATTGTTCTCTTTGTGGAAATGGTGTATGGTGCCGTCTTCATCCTCCATATAATAATAGTACCCTAACTCTTTAAGAGCCTGTCTGCTTTCAACAACAACACGTGCATGATAATTTGTTCTCCAGCCATTTCCCAAGTTCATAAGGTCGTCAAATGAATTTAGGGTGTCATACTGAAATTCGTTATATACCAAAGAAAGATTCATTGGCATACGGGAGCCGCCCACACCCTCTACGGGTACAGTGACGGTAAGATTTCCATTGAAATTATTTACGCTGGCGACAACCCCTCTGCCGCCCGCCTCCGATGTATATGTCCAATAATCCTCAAGGCCCTTGGTATCCCTGTATGAAATGACAGCAAATGGATAACATCCCTTATATTCAGATTGATGAGAAACATACGCTGCATAATGGTTGGTGCTGCCGGTTTTATTGCCAATAGACAGCCTAACGCCGTGGTTTGTATCGCGATTGCTTATCCAGTCCTGCATGATAGCCGTTATGTCAAATTCATCGCCCTGCCATGGCGCTTCCGTGGATGAATTAAACGGCCTTGGATAAACAAAATCGGCAGGAACAGCTTCACAAGCCGGCTGCATAGACCAAGCCAAGGTGTTTTGATCCCAAGATCCGTTTACCTTGTAAAGGTTGACTTGAAGATTTGTTCCAGGATCATGCAATATTCCGTCTTTATCAAATGGAATATAGGTCATATTAAGAAACGCGGATGTAACTCTGCACGACGCGGTTATTTCGTCCGGCAAGGTTTTTATTTTCAAATATGTTCTGCGTTCCCGAAAATTGGTAGCCGTCTTATATCCAACATGACGAAAATCCAGATTTTTAGTACCAAAAGCGACACCAGGCTGGCCTTCGGATACAAAGGTTGAACTAAGCTTATCTTTTTCCTGACGAGGTGTAGTGATAACCGGGTCTATCGTCACAGGCCAGCTTCTATTTCTATCGCTAAGCCATTCACGGTCGGGCGTAATTGTGTATTGATATCCGGCTTTAGTTTTCTCAAGCGAAACTAATATGCTTTCGCTGGTTTCATATAATGTGTCAAACATATACGGCGCTTCAATTATAAAAGCCGGTTCCTCCGGATTTTTCACATAAAAAATCACCGAATTGTCCTTAGCAATTTCAGCATGAAGGCCGTCGGCCGAAATTTGAAAAGAATAGCTTTTTTCTTTGGGCAGCTTTTGCAGAATAATGCTTTCCTTTAGTTTGTTTGCCAGTACGTCGTATTGAAAATCAGCTTCAGCAACAGCATTCGTATATGTAACAGATGATTTTTGGTTTTCGGCCAGAGTCTTTTCGCCGTTTAAAACCTTTGTGCGTTCCTGCTCGCCGTTTGCCTTTTTCAATTTGGTTTCAAGAGATGACTTTCTCGCCGATTCGCTCAACGGTTGCACAATCTTAGCAGCTGATGCTACACCGGAATCTACCATCCAGCTTATTTTATAATCACCGTTTTGAACCGTTATAGGTGACGCGTTCAAAGCCTTCGGCAGCTCAACCCTCATGTCGTTTGCTTTATTAATATAAACCGGCTGGCCATTTTTCGTTTTTGCCTCTACCAGCGTGTTGTCTATATCCTCCCATTTGCCGTTATCCATGTAATGCACAGAATCGTCATATATAGACGCGACCATAGATCCGTCTTCACACAAAAAATATTTTGTATTATGTTCACGTTTTGTTTCATCCTCGCATAATATCTTGGACATTTCAGAGCTTTCCTGCAAAAGCGATATATTATCAGAAACTTCCTGCTCCATTTGAGCAGGCACATCTGAAAGTTTTTCCGAAAAATCCAAATCCGCCGCAAATGCCGTTTGCAAAAATAATGTTAATGACAATATCACCGAAAAAACTTTTTTGAGTGTGATTTTTGACCTTCTTGACATTTTTACCCCTCCGATTTTTATATCCTCGCATCGCCCATTTCGAAACTTTTATGCGAATATAGCAAAAAAGCCTTCCGCATCGAATGCAACTATATGTATTATATACTAAATTACCCGAAGTTTCAATGCTTGAAAAGGCTAAACTTTGTATCGCGTTTATGTGAATTTTATACAATCTCATGTCAATAATCTCTGTGCCTATATGCTGTTTTAGCACGATTTTAAAAAGCCGCAACATACGTTACGGCTTTTGCTCTGTTTTTATTTTTTCTATCAGATTGAAGGTATCATCAGCATCCTATCGTCGCCAAGTACATCGTCGTTTAAAGAGTTAAGCTCATTAACTGCATCCACAGAGGTGTTGTACCGTTTGGCTATATCCCATATGCGCTCACCCTTGCCGGCATAATAAACCACCAGCGCGCTGCCGTTTTTTTCCTTTTTGCTGTCGCTATCGACATCAAATGCCGTAACCACCGACAAATGCTCACGCGAATACACATCTATCTGAAGCATAAGCTCCACAGTAACCTCGAGCCGTCCAGCCGCCACAAGCTTGCCCTCGGCACCTGTCGCCCGTATAATGGCCTCGCTGCGCATATCTGCCGGAGTGCTGTCAATAGGACGGTTGTAGTCAAAATCGACCGGCCGCTCGTAATATACAGGCAAGCCCTGCATGTCTCTGGCCAAAACACATATCAGCGCTGTACCCGACACCGCAAGCTCCGCCTCGTTACTTGCTACATGGTTTATCGAAGCATCGCACCAGCAATCGATAACCGAGCCAATATCATCGGCCGAAAACTCCAGCATTTTCTTACAATCAAACCGCTCGCGCACAGGCAAAACCAGCTTTTCAAAGGTGATGTCTTTCTTTTCCATTTTTTCGGCATATTTCGTAGAAAATGCGTCAAACAGCACAGCTGTCTCGCCATCGCAGGTGGCCTTTACTCTCATACACAGTTTAACCGAAAAAACAAACGAACGCGCCTCGCCCCCCATGCCGGTGCGGGGCTTTATTTCAAAGCTAACCACATCAATATCAACAGCGCAGTTACACCCCTCGACAATGCCCTCAATGTCCACTATCTGGCTCAGCGGCATGGTCGTGTTGAATTTCACAGGCGTACCCTCATCATCGCCGCAATACAAAACCGAAAGACACAAATCGCCCTTGATCACCGCTTTGTTAGATATTATCTTGCATTCGGTAGCCACTGCCATAACGTCTGTACGCAGATTGTATCTGACAGGCTCCAAACCTTCGGGAATATCAATCTCATCATTTATCAGCAGATATTTTTCTGTGCAGGACAGCGGCTTTGTAACGCCGCAGCTGCCGCGGCGCATTTCAATGCTTTCACCGTCTATATCGGCAACGACCTCGCTGGTTTGCTTTTGCGACGCCTTAACAAACAACGTAACCGCACCATGTATATCCAGCTTGCGTTCGGTAACCGGCCGGCAATTGACATAATCAGGTACCGCACGCACTGAAACCATGGGGGTTCCGTCGGCGACATTCCCGGCAATCACCCCTAAGTCTATGCTACGTGTAAACGCCACCGGATGTTCATACATACGAATTTCATCGGACGCGTCAGCATATATCAGCATGACCAACATAATTCCGTCCAAACTCACCGAATTTCCGTTTAGCGTCTTGCCGGACAAGCGGGGGCAAACCCTGCATTTCAACACACGGGAAATATCCGGGCAATAGTCCGGCAGAGTAAATTCGGTATCCAAAGCCTGTTCAATCTGGTTATCAAACAGCAGCTCTTCTATAGATACGCCCTGCTGCGTTACATTAATATCCATTGCGCTCTCTCCTTTTTTCAGTGTTTCTATCTTAATGATATTCATGTGCTTACTGCAATATGCGTAAAAAAGCAAAAGACTTGCTGTATGCTTTCGCAGACAACAAGTCTTTTTTAAAAATGTATTTTTTTAGTTCAACACCTTGGACAAAAAGTCTTTCAGGCGCGGGCTTTTGGGATTGGCAAAGAATTCGGCAGGCGGGGCTTCCTCTATTATGCGGCCCTCGTCCATAAACAGCATCTTTGTAGCAACCTCACGGGCAAAGCCCATTTCGTGGGTTACAACCACCATGGTCATGCCATCGTCGGCGAGTTCCTTCATCAGCGAAAGCACCTCACCCACCATTTCGGGATCAAGAGCCGAGGTCGGCTCATCAAATAGCATAACATCAGGGTTCATGGCAAGCGCACGCAGCATAGCTATGCGCTGTCTCTGCCCGCCCGAGAGCATATCAGGGTATGTGTCAGCCTTATCGGCCAATCCTATGCGCTCAAGTAGCTTTTCGGCCTTTTGGTTTGCCTCCTGCTTGCTCATTAGTTTTAAGTGCGTGGGCGCAAGGGTTATATTACGCCGCACAGTGAGATGTGGAAAAAGATTAAAGCTTTGAAACACCATGCCCATCTTCTCGCGGATATGGTTTATGTTCCCTCCCGCTTTGGTGATATTCACTCCCTCGAATATCACGTCACCCGAAGAGGGTGTTTCAAGCAGATTTAGGCAGCGCAAAAAGGTGCTCTTTCCCGAGCCACTCGGCCCGACTATAACTATCTTTTCGCCCTTGTTCACGGTATAACTTATATCACGCAGCACATGGTTTTCACCAAAAAGCTTGTTAAGATGTTTAACCTCTATCACTCTTTGAAAGCCTCCTTTCGACAAGCCTGAGCAGCTTGGTTATCCCCAGCACGAGCAGAAAATAAACAAACGCCACAAACAACAGCGAAAAATAAGGCTCCATGGTTTCTGAACGCACATTTTCGGCCGCCTTGGTCAAATCTCGCACGGTAACATAGCCGGCAACCGAGGTTTCCTTAAGCAGTGATACAAACTCGTTGCCAAAGGCCGGCAATATGTTTTTCACGGCCTGCGGAAATACAATTAACAGCATGGTTTTCGGCGAAGTAAGCCCCAGCGAACGGCCTGCTTCGGTTTGGCCGATATCGATTGACATAATTCCAGCACGAACCATCTCGGCCACATATGCGCCCGAATTTATGCCAAACGACAAAACAGCAATCAAAACTCCGTTGTCAACGCTTTTAAATACAATAAAAAACATGATAAGCAGCTGCACAACAATCGGAGTTCCGCGAAATATCGCAAGATAAGCGCCGCATATTTTATTTAATACCTTCATCAGCAGCACACCCGGATAAAATCGCCTTTTGCCGTCCACTGAATCAAATATTTTTCGCTCTTTTGCTGTTTTTGCGCCGTATACGCGCACAAAAGCAACCAGCGTGCCGATGATTATACCGATAATCACCGCGCCCAGCGCTATGACAAGCGTGTTTCTGAACCCCTCCAAAAACAGCTTGTATCTGTCTCTTACAATAAAGGTTATACGAAACTGTTCCGCCAACCAGATCCAGGCATCATTGAACCAGCTCAATAAATCACGTCCTGTTTTTATTCCATTTCAGAAAATTGTACTACCCAGCCCTCAATTTTGCCTTCGCTTTTCAGCGTGTCGATAACTGCGTTGATTTTTTCAAGCAGTTCTTGATTGCCCTTGGGCACAACAACGCCATATTCCTCGGCTGACGTGCCGCCGTCCTGATATTTAAGTTCTACGGCTTTTAGCCCGGAATTATTATCAACGATTTTCTTGGCAACAAATTCATCCATAACGACGGCGTTTATCTTGCCGCTTTTCAGCGCGAGAGTAGCTTCGTTTGCGCTTCTGTAATCAGTAACAGTGGTATTTTTGTTATAAAGGACGCCCTCTTTGCCCGTTTCTTCATCCTTGGATATCTCGTCTTCCATCAAAAACTGGCCGGTATATCCCTTGGCCACGCCAACCTTTTTGCCGGCAAGATCTTCAACAACGGCAATCGTCGAATCGGACGGAACAATAATATACTGCACGGAATTTATATACGGGCTTGAAAAATCAACCTCTTTTTTGCGGTCTTCGGTGATTGTGAAGCCGGAGATGGCAATATCACCCTTGCCGCTTGCGATAGCCATGATAATAGCATCGAAATCAGCTTCTTTTATATCAATTTCCACGCCCAGCTCGGCGGCAATAGCTTTGGCTATTTCGATATCCACGCCCACAACCTCAGTGCCGTTGGCATGAAATTCAAATGGCGAAAAGTTGGGGTCGGTATACACCACCAGCTTTTTATCGTTCTGAATTTTTTCCAGCTTGGTCATGGCACCGCCCGAAGTGTCGCCCTCGGTGCCGCTCGTTTTCTTTTCGGCACACCCAACGGCAGACAGCGCAAGCACCACCGCAAACATAACCGCTAAAATACGTTTCATTTTTTAACCCTCCATTTTTTATTTTGGATATTCCATTGCGTATCAGTATATCATGCATTTAACGAAAAGACAAGACGAAGATTATATCTTTCGGGCATTTTCAGGCAATTACGCCGCCCGCTTTTCAATTTTATGGAGCGGCCGGCGCGCCATAACCATAATCATTTATAATTCCTGAAAGCTCGCTGCCCGCGCGTTCTTCCACATTGGTGAAAGCGTCCGGCACATCGCCTACGATAATCGTTTCGGCCAATAAAAAGTTTGTTGTAACCTCTGTTGATGTTCTGTAGCCAGGCACCAGCGCGAAAACCTTGGCCTTAATCTCCAACATGATTTGATGACGCGTTTGGTTTATTCCTGCCGAAATAAAATTGTTTTTTATCGTGCTTGTCAGCGCATTCGCAAACTGAATTTTAAATTCTACGCGCGGCCCGCGGCCCGTGAGAAAATCCATATTGGTAAACGTGCCCATGGGTATAAAAACCGCGCTCATACTGCGCTGGGATATAATTCCGGCCACCTTAGAGCTTATTCCAGCCTTCAAGTTATTCATTGCGACTATATCAGCCTGAACGACCGATATTTTCCCCTCCAAATCGCGTTCTATATGTATTAGCTCGTCATATGTAAGCTCCGATTCGGCCAGCACCTCAGTAACGGCATCGTTTATAACACGTGTGCACATCTGCTCGGCCTGATAGGCTGCTACAGATTTTATCGCCGGACGCATACTACTATCAATAAACAATACAATGCATGAAAGCGCAGCCAAAACAAAAACGCCCAAAAATCTGCGGCGGTGACCTTTTACAGATTTCGGGCGTTTTCTCATTTTTCTCATATTAATCGCCCCCAAAAAACTTCTTTTTACTACAATCTATGCGTCGGGGGCTGATTTAGTTAATACCATTTACCCTTTTTAATAAGCTCATTTTTCTTATTTACGTGTTCCGGGTAGGTTTTGAAGTAATAAAAATTGCCTTCGTTATCCGTGAGAAAATAATAATTCACATTCTTAAATCCCGGATCGGGATTGCAGGCAGCCATTATAGACTGTATAGAGGGGCTATTGATAGGCCCAGGCGGAAGACTTTCATACTTTCGCGTGTTATAATACTGAGTTTTAAACTTTTCGGCATACAGCATCGTAGGATCCGAGCCAAGAAGCGGCGGCTCGGTTTTCCATTCGAGCCTATTGTAAAACACCGCCGAGACCCTGGCCATGTTTTCCACGCTCGCGCCCGATTCGGCTTCTATTATAGACGCCATAGTAAGGACCTCATGTATGCTCTTTCCCTGCTGCTTAGCCAAATCACGCGCCGATACGGGATATTCTGCAGATGTGTATTCCAGCATATTGCTGGTTTTCACTATCATGGCATTTATCAGATTTTTTGCATTGGCCTTGCTGTCCTTTGAATGAGCGGTATAAAAAGCGGCTATCTCTTTGTTAAGCGCCGAAGAAAACCCGTTGCCCGAGCTTGATGAGGTTGACCCTGACGACGATGCCTTTGATGAAGCCGCTAAGTTTTGCTCAGCTTCAATGAGACCCTCCAGCGAATTGCCCCACTCCTTTATTTGCAGCGCGTTATAGGTTGCAGGAAAAAGATACCCCTCCAAACGGTAGTAAACCCTCTCGGTGGGAATTTCCCGCAAAAAAGACATATTAGCATTTACATAGTCGTTCATTGCCTCTCTGAAATCGGCCTTGGAGCAAACGCCCGACCTTTCCACTATATTGAGGATAGAATCCACAGTGGCTCCCTCGCGCACAAGCACCTTAACAGTGTTAGATGTCAATCCATCTTTCTGAAGTCTTTCTATAATTCCCGAATAATCAGTGTTGGCCGACAGGCTGAATGTGCCGAATTTATAGGTTCCATCGGCGCCCTTGAGGCGGGAAAACAAACGAAACAGAAAGGCGTTTTTAATAGCGCCCTCCTCAACCAGACGATTGGCTATTTTTTCAGTAGAGTTATCTTCAGAAGTTATAGTTATTATAACATCATCATCCATATTAATCCCCATAACCTCGGTAAAGGTATACACCGCTCCATAGGTAAGTGCGGCCGAAATGATTAGTATAGATGATATCCATACAGTAACACGCAGCCAAGAACGTTTCTTTTTGCGCTTATAGCGCTTCTTCCCCGAACCGCTGCGCATATCGGACATTCCGCGGCGAGGCGCATCTGGTCTAGGTGCATTGCGCCGCACAGCTCTGTTTTCCTCTGTATCCGGCAAATCCTCCGTGTAGGCAGCACGGCGGCGCAACGGCAATTCGCCGTCCTCTGCACGGCGGTTTTCCGAAGAATTTGCCCTGCGTGGACCTGTAGCGCGAGGGCCAACAGAACGCTGTCCCGCAGCGCTGCTGGCCGAATGGTCTATCGCTGACAAATCAAATCCGGCAGGAGCAGCTTGCTGCATTTCTTTATTTTGTTCTTCTTTATTATTTTTCTCACCAGGTCTATACAATTCGTCGTTCATGTTTTTTGTGTCCTTTCTTTCAAAACGGCGTTATTTTCGTGTAAAATCGTCCTGTAACCATTTTTATTTTATTATCATACTATATTAGCAAGGGTATTTATGATGCCTTAAAAATTTTCGAGGTGACAACTATGTGTTTTGACAACATTACAAACGGAAACGGACAGAGCAGCAACAATTGCATGTGGATAATCCTTTTGTTGGTTATCCTGTTTTGCTGCGGAAATAATTAAAGGAAATACATAAAAACGCAGAGACGGCGGGGCTGACAGACATAAAATTTAAATAGCTCGATATTTCAGCGTTGTTATAAATCGTTCGGTTACGATTATGCTAACAGGGCGGTCGTACCGGCCATGATATATATGGTCGAGCTTATTTTGGCCGTAACATATACCGGCCGTGATACCGGCAAAGCCGGAAATATACCTGTCGTAGTACCCCTTGCCATATCCCAAACGGTAGCCCCGCCTGTCTATGGCTAAAGCGGGTACTATAAGCAGGGTCCGTTCATCCGAACGGGCCACCGGTGCTGCTTCCGACGGTTCCAATACCGAAAATGCGCCGGGCGAAAGCTCGTCGAGCGAGCGGATATAATGAAATTCCATACGGTTATCAGGCAGGCAACGCGGCACAGCAACCTGTTTACCGTCGGCCAATGCATGTGCGATAAACGCGCGGGTATCCACCTCTATATCGGTAGATACATAACACAACACCTTATCACAGAATTTATATTCGCGCAAATGCAGCAGATTTTTCAGTACGCCCTCGTCAAGAACGCGGCGGTCTTCGTCGGGCATATCCCGGCGCGCTTGCTTTATTTGCTGCCTTAGCTCGGTTTTATATATTCTCAAATCGTTGGGTGCGGGCAAAAAACCAGTCCTTATAAAAAATTTACATACACAGCGCTTTTCGTAGCTTTTGCGCTTCGTCGCCCCCGCGTAAAGCATACACTATTTCCAGTGCGAAATCTATCGAATACGCGGCACTTCGCGCCGTAATAAATCCACGGTCGCGCACAACATTTTCATCAAAAAAGCAGGGCAGATACTCCTCGTATCCGGGATAACACACGGCACGCACACCGTCTAACAGCCCGCGTCTTCCCAATATCGAGGGTGCGGCGCATATTGCGCATATAGGTATATCATGCCCTGCGGCGTAATCTATAAAACGGGATACATCGCTGCTTTGTTCAAGATTAGCCGTGCCGGGCATTCCTCCAGGCAGCACAACAGCCTCCGTGCTTTCATCGGGCGTAAGCTCACCGGCTTCAACATCGGACGTTATGGTTATGCCATGTGCGCCCTCTATAGCTTTTGCGCCAATTCCGGCCATTACCGTTTCTATTCCGGCGCGCCGCAAAACATCCACAGTGGCAAGTGCTTCGATTTCCTCAAAACCATGAGCCAAAAACACAATCGTCATAGCACCGCGACCACTTTTTCCATGATTTCGCCCGCAATATCCTCAACAGTGCGGGGACGACCATCGCAGCTGCAATTAACCACGCTCCATCCCCCGTGCTCAGCCGCGAACAGGGCGGCCCTGCGGCAATTTTCCAAATACCCGGTGTCCCGCTCATGTATATCCTTCTGCCCCTCGTCGCCGTCATAACGGGTCGTCATGAGATTTTGTGAAATCGAAACCGGCATATCCAAATACACAACAAGATCAGGGTTCGGAATGGCAATTTTATTGTATTCATAATCGTAAAGCCAATCAAGATATTCGCGCCACTGTGCGAAGGGCAGCTTGGCCGTTTGGTGCACAGCATTGCTTGAAACATAACGGTCGGACAAAACCGTTCCGTCCGCATTATAGTATTCGCTCCAATAGCGCTTGTAGCTGGCGTAACGGTCTACTGCATAAAAGCTGGACGCAGCATATGGGCAAACATCATTAGGCGATGTGCCGAATTCTCCAGCCAGATACATTTTTATAAGCGTTGACGAACGGTCGTTATAATCGGGGAATTTTATATGGCGGTAATCTGTATTTTTTGCGTCCAAACCCCGTTTCAGCTGTTCGATTTGAGTGGTTTTACCGCTACCGTCCAAACCCTCAATTACAATAAGCTTGCCCATTGCGCACCTCAAATACTACAAAATTCCTGTTTTACCTCTTTAGCCATACCGCAGGACATGCGGCCTTCGGGACAGGGCCCGCTCACGCAGCCGGGACCGGCCTTTAAAAACAACGCGGGCGCCGCACTGCGCACCAACCGCAGCATTTCCGTGGCCAACGCGCGTATTTCCCATTGCGCACGGCGGCAACATCGCAACGCAAAAAAATTGGTCAAACTGCGCGCATTCATGGTGAGCAGTATTTTGGTTACACAGGCATTTGGCAACACAAAACGCGCATCCTCTATAGCCTCTTTCTCAGCGGCCGACTCGGCCGCTTTTTCGTCCTTGCCCTGCTCCAAAAAGCGCTTTTTTATGTTCGGCTTTAATATATCAATCAATTGCAGATAATGCTCCAGATTCTCTTTCATAGACTGCTCAAACAACGCTGCGGCCTGCTTGTTTTTAGCTATGGCCGGCGGCGTAACGAATTCAAAACAGCCGTCCATATTCACATATCTCTGGCTTTGCACGCTAAATGAGGCTATGCGGTGCCGCGTTATCTGCGCTAAAAGCGCACGCGACACGCCATCTATGCAAAAGGTGAATGAGGTATGTTCAAAGGGACTTTCATGCCCCAAATCGCCCAGCATTTTTACAAACCCTTCGGCCTTTTCGGGCGTTAAACCGTCCATAATATCATCTGCGGCCGACTGGCTATAACAAAGCTTTGCGGCCGCCGCTACAACAGTTTCAGGCGCTGGCGTGTGCGAAACAAGCACAACACGCATTTTATTCTCAGTCATATAAAAACCAATCCTTTTCTGCATATAGATAGCTCGTTATCTTTTTGCAGTAGGCCGCAAAACGGGCAGCATGGACAGCACAAAGCTGCCGAGCATATATCCGCCTACCAGCGGCAGCGAAAGCAACAGCCCGCCCATAAACGCAAAATTGAAAACAGCGGCCACGCCGAGCACCGAAAAAATAACACAAAGAATAATAGCCAGACGAATATTTATCATGGCCTTGCAGCAGGCCGTAACAGCCCAAAGGAAGCTTTCGCCGTCCCCCGTGTGGACAACCATGCCATCGGCATCGTGCACATCGGCTGTGATTTCATCATATACAGGCACTGCTCCGGCCGGCATAATTATCAGCGATTCCTCATACAAATCGAAATAATCGGCAAGCATCTTAGCCGTTATGTTCTGATCATTAGATTTTACGGATATTATCATGCCGCTTTCCTGCGTAGCCATGAGCGCCGCCCTAACATCCTCGTCCGCCGAATACTCTATCACAAACAGAGTGGACAGCCGTCCCTCGCAAGCAAAGTAAAGCGGGAAATATCCGGCGCGCATTATCTTTCGGTCCAGCTCGATATCGGGCAGCATAACCGTGTGAGCTATCATGAGGTCGCGGTTGCCAAGAAGGCAGCGTTTGCCGTCAACCCATCCTGAAATGCCCATGCCGTTTTCGTACACAATATTGTCGGCCGGAGGCAAATCATGCGAGCCTTGTATAACGCTTTTGAACATATTGCCCATGATACTGTGAATTTCCTGGCACATGGCCGCCGAATACGGAATAGCTTCATGTATTGGCAGGCCGGTGAAGCTATTAAATTTGTTGAGCTTTATGCTGCCTTCGGGAAACAAATCGGACGTTTCAATGGCAACAACATTTGCCGCGGCCACCCGCTCGGCGGCATCAAATCCTGTGACAGCAACACGGTGATCTTTAAGGGTTTGCGACATCAGCTTAAGCTGGGTATTGGGAATTATCCACGCTGACAGGGGTGAAGCCATAGCCAAAACAGCCATAACTGTGTTCATGGCCAACGGAATACCTTTGCCCATAAGCATAAGCGCAATGCCGGCCAAAAGCGCCAGCGCTATTGATATTGGCGTATAAAGCTTAAACACGCGCGCCGCAGGATCGCCACTATATGAATGATTCAAGAAATTCATTGAATTTATGGTTTTACGCTGGGCGCATACCAAAGCATCGTCCACAGCCACAGCCGAAATGCGATAAGCTTCATCCTTATCAGACAAAAGCTCTTCCTTTAAAAACAGTACTTTTTTCGGATAATTGTTTGCTACTATAAGAAAATTGTTTATAATACGCCGTACCATACTAAGCTTGCCAACCGTATTAAAAAGCATTGGCATCATAACAGCAGGATACAGCAACGATACATTTTGCAGGGCAGGAACAAATATACTCACACCCGAAATCACCGTACCAACGCACAGAGCCACGGACGGCGGCACATCGGAGTTTATACCCGAAGACAAAATTCCAAACAATGAACGCACAGTATTTCGATTTATGATAATGGTTACAGCCATAACCGCAAAATTTAATACAGCGGCCACATTGCCTGTAATCTTAAGCGGCTCGAGCACAGAAAGACTGCTAAAGCACAAAAAGGCCAGCATTACGCCTGTGAAACAAAACCGCATTATCAGCGAAGACCTGGTGGTACTTAGATTATCGCGCACGGCCTCAGCATCGTCTATACAGGTATATTCTTCGACATTAGGCAAATCATCATCGTCATCATCATATCCGTCCGGCCCGCCGTATATGTCCTCTTCGGGAAGATCCTCATCCTCACCTACCAGAACAAAGTCTCGCGCGATTTTTTTGCGGTTTCCCACAAAATCGCGTTCCCAATCAGCATCCTGCCCATAGTCCTGCTCCCCGCCGGCATAATAGTCGTCATCTTCCTGATATTCATAATCCGGGTCGTTTTCACCGGGCGTGTAATATTCTTCCTGATACCCGGATAAAGGTTCTTGCGGCGCGGCAGGCTCCGAATACTCTTCCGTTTGAAGATCGTCCTGCAAGGCAAAATTTTCAGACGCGAAATTTATCTGCTCAAAATCAATGGTGGATTCTGGTATATCCAGCTCGACTATCTTGGTTTTTGCTGTGTTGTATTCATCCATGTCGGTTTCGGGCAAAGGCTCGGGATCGGCTCTGTTTCCGGCCAAGGGCTCCGTAGGCGGCTCGGGCGCGGCAAAATCGCCGTACTCCACATCATAAACATCAAAGGACGGAGCAAAATCCGTTTTCGCTTTGCTATTGAATGTCGAATTAAATTTTACATTTTCAGGCTGCAAAGAATCATCAGGCATTACTTCCGGCTCATCTGCCGAGAGCTCCATTATGGGTGACGCCACAGGTGCTGCCGCACTGAAATCGGTAATATAAGGCCCATCTAACATATCGTCATCATACAGAGGCTCAGACGAAGCATCTTCATGCAGCGTTTCCCGCTCCGCGCCATCCGGCATGGGCAGAACCGAAGCGCCATCAGATACAGGCAATTTTCCCTCCGCGTCAGGCGAAGCTCCCAGTATCAGCGTTTCGGTATCTTCGTCGCCGGTTGGCGTGATAAACCGTCTCGTTACAGATGCGGATGCAGGCGCAGGCACAGGCTCTACGCTTGGGGGCTGATGTATACGCACACGAGGAACAAGGCGTGGTGGCGTGGCGCGGCGCACACTTGTGCGCTCCGAGCCGCTCACAGCATCGCTAACTGCGACGTTATCGGCAGAAGCTTCTTCCGGTTTACCGGAATCGTTATTTTGAATGCCTTCTATATTATGTACAAGCGAATTAAACAAATCACGACCGAAAAGGCGCGTTTCCCCTTCGAATACGGTCGGCTCTGGCTCGACGGTTCCCTGTTTTGTCTCGGGCTGTTCACCGCACCCAGATGAAATATCTTCAAATGCTGTCGGGGCGACCTTTTGCATAGTGTCCAGGCGTTCAGCCTCGTTTTCTTCACGCATTTTGGTCAGCCGCTCAAAAAGGCTCATTGTTTCAACCGGCTTGGCCGCCTCCGCGGCCATCGGTTTTACTTCAGGCTCTGGCACAGGAGCAAATGATATATCAGCCTTTAGTATGGCGGAATCAATAGGCTCCGCAGACTCATTTGAAGCTGTCGTTTCCTGAGAGGATGCTTCTGCCCGGCTGGCTGGCCGGGATGCCGATACGGCTGGTTTTGCGGTTCTTTTAGACCGAGCGCGCACGGATAATTCTTTGTCCCCAGAAAAGCCCAGCTGAACATCCAAATCAGGCCTTTGCCCGCCTATAATTTCCTGTGGAGTCAGTGCAATTGGATTTTTGCGACGATTAGCACCCGACGACCAGCGGCTTTCAATCTTGGTAAACTGTTCAGGATCTTGCGCGGCGGCATTAAGCACTTCTTCGGTTTTTCCTAAATCGGGCGCGGAAGGCTTGCGGCGGCGGGTTGGCTCCATATGTAGTTCAAATGGGTTGTTCTTCGGAACGGGCGTTTTTTCAGACAAATCCGGTTTTACAGCAACGGTTGGTTCAGTTGCAAATACAACATTTTCAGCATCAGCGGCAGTATCTGATGCTGAATCCGGCTGGGCTTTAACGACCGGCTTTGAAATAAATCGGTTTATAATAGCGCTGCCGCCATCGCTTTCTTCAGTGCGGCGACGCGCCTCTTCAAATATTTCTGATACAGTTTTGCCTTCAAGCTCGTTTTCGGCAGGTGAATTTTTGTTTTCCAAAGCCTTATCCTCCACTATATCTATTTATTGTAAGATTTTATACCGTGTCTTACACGCGTGATTTCATACAATATAATGCCAGCGGCCACCGAGGCATTGAGCGAACTAAGGCGACCATACATAGGCAACGAAACCAGAACATCACAATTTTCTCTCAGCAGGCGGCTCATGCCACCGCCCTCGGAACCAATCACAAGCACAGCCGGGCTGCCATAATCCTGCCCGCACCAGCTTTCGCCCTGCATATCAGCACCGTATATCCAAAGCCCCTGTTCTTTAAGGCGTTTAACGGTATCAACCAAATTTGTAACCCGAGCCACAGGAACGCTTTCAAGCGCACCGCAGGCCGCCTTGGCCACAGCGCCGGTAAGCGCCACAGCACGCCGCTTGGGAATTATAACGCCGTGAGCACCGGCCGCCTCGGCCGTGCGTATCACAGCGCCAAGATTGTGCGGGTCTTCAAGCTCGCATATAATAACAAGCGGTGGCTCATCTTTTTGGCGTGCAGCCTCTAAAATATCCTCCACTTCGGCGTAGGCACTGGCAGCCATAGAAGCCGCCACGCCCTGATGGTTAACGCCGGGACAAAGCCTATCCAATTTTTCGCGCGACACATTTTTGCACACGATATTGGCGGCACGCGCCTTAGCCATAAGCGCGCCCAAAGCCGCACTTTCAGCCAACTTAGCAATATACAAGCAATTTATTTCGCGGCCTCCGTCGAGTGCGGCCGAAACGGCAACACGGCCGGCCACAATTTCTGACAAAGGCTCCCTATCATTTTTATTATTATCAGACATATTTTTCTCCAGTTCGCATGATAACCCATATTTTTAATAGTATAACACAAACAATATCTTTTGACCAGTCTATTTGATAAAAAAATTGTAAAAAAATAAAACATCTTGTGTTTTTTATTCTTTTTAAAATTGAAAAACAACTAGATAAGCGATTTAATACGGTTTTTATAACATCTTCTGTCACCTGTTGTGAGATTGCACAACAACCCTGTCGATTTAAAGGGAAAGTTTGGCATCCAAAATGTAAAAAAGGGGTATCTTTTTCTGTATGAAACTGTATAATTGACGTGAAATAAGACGGCTTTTCATTTGCCGTCTGGAAACTGCGGTGATGTGCATGTTTCAATTGAGATGGATTTGGCGAAATATAGCCGGCAAACGGCTGCTGTTTGTGGCAGCTTTGATTCTTTCCGGCATTACAATATCTTTGGGGCTTATAACCCCGAAGGTATTGCAGATTATAATAAGCGATGTTATTGAAAAACAGCAGCACGACCTTATTGTACCCCTTACTATTGTACTTCTGGGTGTGCATTTGCTGCGTATTTTTTTGCGCGCGTTTTGCAATACTTCGCTGGAAAAAGTGGCTCTTTACGCTATAAACAACATCCGGCATAGTATATTTACAAACCTGCTGCATCAGGATATAAGCTACTTCGACCGCAACCGCACGGGCGATTTGCTCACCCGGCTCACCGGTGATTTGGATATGGTGCGGCATTTTCTGGCCTTTTTGTGCTCACTGGCAGTGGATTCAATTGTGATTTTTATAGCCGCCATAATTTTTCTCAGCTACATAAATATATGGCTTACGCTTATTTTGCTGCTAGTCACGCCGGTGATAGCTATATTAAGCGCCGTTTATATCCGCAAAATACATCCTGTTTTCGCTTCTATACGGCACAATCTGTCCGACCTTAACACCTTTGCTCAGGAAAACATTTCAGGCAACCGTGTAGTCCGTGCGTTCGGGCGAGAGCGCTACGAAACCGAACGCTTTGATGAGAAGAATGAAAGTTTTATGAAAATAAACATGTTTGCCGCCAAAAAATGGCAAACCTTTTTTCCGGTTTTGGACCTGATATGCCAATCCCTTACTATTATAATGATTCTCGTTGGCGGCCTTTTTGTGATAAATGGCAGCCTTGATTTGGGCGGATTGTTCGCTTTTTCGGGACTCACATGGGCGCTGGCCAATCCTATGCGAAACCTCGGTATGCTGCTCAACGATCTTCAGCGGTTTTTCGCTTCGGCTGACAAGGTTATTGAAACATATTACGCCCGCCCGCTTATCGTCAGCAAATACGATGCGGTTTTGCTGCCTGAGCATATAAATGGAAACATCGAATTTTACAACGTAAGCTTTAAATATGACAGCGGGCCCACTGTGTTTAATGACATAAATATATTTATAGAGGGCGGCAGCACGGCAGCCATAATGGGGCCTACAGGCTCGGGCAAAACCACACTGCTCAACCTTATACTGCGGTTTTACGATGTTAACGAAGGCTGTGTTATGGTAGACGGCGTTGACGTGCGCAAACTTAATCTAAATTCACTTCGTAGCAAAACGGGTATATCCGCTCAGGATGTGTTTCTGTTTTCCGACACGGTTGAGGGCAACATAGCATATTCCACCCCCGATATATCTATGGACGATGTTTATGCCTGCGCGCACATGGCAGGCGCCGACAAGTTCATCGAAAAAATGCCCGAAGGGTACGACACTATAATAGGCGAGCGCGGCGTAGGGCTTTCGGGCGGACAGCGGCAACGCATCGCGCTGGCGCGCGCTCTCGCGGCGCGGCCATCCATACTAATTTTAGACGACACCACAAGCGCCGTTGATATGGCCACCGAACGCTACATACAAAACGAGCTCAACAATCTGCCCTTTTCCTGCACACGCATAATCGTCGCACAGCGCATATCCAGCGTAAAAAATGCCGACCGAATATTTGTTTTAGAAAACGGCAGGGTTATGTCCGGCACACATGACGAGTTGATCGCCCGTGAGGGTTATTACCGCGAAGTTTGCCAATTGCAGGATGAGCCTGTACCCGAACTAAAAAAGGGGGGAACAACATATGGCGCGCAATAAATTTGATGTCGATGAAGCACTGGAATCCAGTTTTAACGCGACACATTTAAAGAGATCGCTCGTTTATGCGGGACGGTATAAGGGCAAAATGGCGGCCGCATTTTTGCTTTCGGTTGCCGCTTCGCTTATCAGCCTTATGGGGCCGAAATTCATACAGCGGGCCATAGACACAGCCCTGCCGAATTCGGATAAGGTTTTGCTTATACAGATGTCCGCGCTGCTTGCCGGCTCTATTGTAATCAGCGTACTTCTGGGCATGGCGCGCGGGCTTATACTATCCCGTGTGGGGCAGCATATAATCCGCGATATTCGTCACGATTTGTTCAGCCATTTGCAAAAGCTGCCCTTTTCATATTACGATTCACGTCCGCACGGAAAAATACTTGTGCGAGTGGTTCACTATGTAAACAATGTGGCCGATATGCTGTCCAACGGTATAATTTCTATTGCTATAGAAATATTAAACATTGTGTTTATAGTGGTGTTTATGCTGCTTACCGATGTCACGCTTACACTGATTATTATAGGCGGCCTGCCTATTGTGGCGGCCATAGTTATGCTTTTGAAGCCGCGCCAACGTCACGCAATGCAGCAGATTTCAAACAAGGGCTCAAATCTCACCGCCTACACAGCCGAAAATATCGACGGAGTCCGCATAACTCAGATGTTCACCCGTCAAGACACCAATACCGGAATATATCGGGAGCTAACCTCGGCTTGGTCTGGCTCCTGGCTGAAGGCTATAAAAATATCGCTGTGGGTAACATTGTCAACAGATTACACCTCGCATATAGTTTCAGCCGTGATTTATCTCGTAGGCATACTCTGGATAAAGCCCACAATATCCCCCGCCCTGCTGATAACCATGGGCGCATACGCCGCGCGTTTCTGGGCGCCCGTGATAAATCTGGCCAATCTTTACAATGGCGTTATAAACTCAATGTCATACTTGGAACGCATATTTGAAACTATCGACGAGCCGGTGTCCATATGTGATGTGCCCGATGCTGTTGTGCTGAAACCCTTTAAAGGCGAGGTGGCATTTAAAAACGTCACCTTTGGATACGAGCCGGGGCAAACCGTGCTCGATGATGTAAGCTTTAAGGTGCGCGAAGGGCAGTCTGTCGCTCTTGTTGGGCCTACCGGCGCAGGCAAATCAACAGTTATCAATCTTATCAGCCGTTTTTACAATATAAACAGCGGTACAGTTTATATCGACGGGCAGGATATCAGCAAAGGAACGCTGGAATCACTGCGCGGTCAGCTGGGCATAATGATGCAGGACAGCTTTATTTTCTCGGCATCTGTAGAAGAAAATATCCGTTATGGACGGCTGGATGCAACCGAAGAAGAAATCATTGCGGCAGCCAAAGCCGTGTGTGCGCACGATTTTATCGAATCGCTGCCTCAAGGATACAAAACCGAGCTAAGCGAACGAGGCGGCAGCCTTTCGGCCGGGCAGAAACAGCTTATATCATTCGCACGCACCATGCTGAGCGATCCCAAGGTGCTCATACTGGACGAAGCAACCTCTTCCATAGATGCACGAACCGAACAGCTGCTGCAGGCCGGTATAGCTAAATTGCTTGAGGGACGCACATCATTTATAGTAGCTCATCGGCTGTCAACAATAAAAAATAGTGACATAATAATGTTTATTGATGGCGGAAAAATAGCAGAAAGCGGTAACCATGACGAACTTATGGCCAAAAAGGGGCGCTACTACTCGTTGCATGACGAATAAAGCTCGGTTATGAGCTGACCTGTTCACTTGGAACTACATAAAAACCCGGCAAGCAAAAGCTTGCCGGGTAATTTTACATGAGTTTTTATTCTGCGATATTTGCGCTTAATATAGTATATCCAAAAGAAGACTCATCATTAGGAAGCAACATGGTGCAAACCTGTACATCGTGATATTCATCTTCAAACATTGTTATACGCATTGTCGATTCGACCATTACTGTTCCGTCAGAAAGCCCTGCAGCACGAATATTAAAGTGGTTCAGCGAATTGTAGCAACGCGGCACGATAGCGATATATCCGTCATTAGCGGGCATACCTTCGTATACAGCGACCGAAAGGTCAACACTTCGTCCGTAAAGGTTTTTGCAAAAATCCTCAATTATTACACTCTCAATAAATTCGCCCTCGGCCTTATCAAGCAAGCTTATAGTTGCTTCTTCAATAACAGTGAGATCATCGCTCAGCATGTCATCAAACACACGGTTAGCAGAGAGTACGCGGCCTATTTTATCATAATCCACAGAAGTAGCCACCGGAGCAACCGAAACATCCTGTATTTCATTAGCGGCGCTTACACTTACCAGCACGGGTACACACAAAACAAGCGCCAAAACTGCAATGCTAATCAACACTTTAAATTTATTATTAACCATTATGACGCCTCCTTTGTTTCTTTCGTTATTAATATTATATACAAAAGAAGGCGAAAAGTCGTTGCAAATGAATTACAATTATGGATACAGTTTCATTACAAAAAGTTAAAATCATGTAACTTATTTCCGAAACAGAACCTGTTTTTATGTAAACTTGTAACTTTTGGGCAAAACCCACACACAATCAAGGCAAAAAAAGGGGACCACATCAAAAAGATGCAGTCCTAGAATAGGCAAAAATCATACCCAAAAAACTGAACAAAGCGGAGGAAGGAACACAAATTAATCAGGTCAAGC
>JGI994J12354_10001299_pt1 | contig 25262 bp, 20 predicted proteins | sample IntmicLarv3ML3BL_FD_12354 | JGI IMG/M metagenome (IMG submission 12354)
AGATGTCTATGCACAGCTTTCACCCCAAGACAAACAGGCTCTCGTTGAAAAAACTCAAAAGCAAGAGAAGCTTGTTTGTATGATTGGCGATGGAGTTAACGATACCCCTGCTCTTGCCGAGGCTTACGCATCTATTGCAATGGCAGATTCTAGAAGCGATATTGCCATAGACACAGCATCAATATCACTCTTGGGAGCAGAACTTTCCAAAATTCCGCAAGTATTGAGCCTATCAAAGCGCACAATGTTCACAATCAAGTTCAATATAGTATTGTCTTTGATAGTTAGTTTTTCAGCTATTATACTTAGTTTGTACGGAATAGTAACGCCTGTAAGTGGAGCATTAATACACAATGCGTCATCAGTTATGGTGGTTTTAAATTCTGCAAGATTACTTAAATACAAAAGAAGCTAAAGTTGCCTTGTTCCCTTCTTATCAAATACTTCTTTATAGAAATGTAGAGGAGTTTTTTTGTGAAGAAGTATTTATATTAATTTCAAATTCAAAATGTTTTGAACCTAGATTGCTATTGTATCTTGAGATATTTTTCATTGCTGAAAAGCCTCAATAGATCCTGCTAGAAAAAGAGCCTTAAAAAATAAAACAAAAAAATAGCTTGACAATGTTAGGCGAATCTAACATTTCTTTTTCTAAACAATTACACCCTATCATTATATTTAATTTATGAACACCGCATTGGAAAATATAAAAATTGAATATCTTTCAAATCTTTTTGGCTTTGCTAGAGAGATTGATGGCACATCAAAACTTATATCTTCTTACTTACAAATTAAAGCGCTGCCTTAATTTATGTAATTTTTTTAAACAAAAGTTAGACACTACTAACAATGAAGAATACAAACACAAACAATCCTTATTCAAAATCAAATATTGCGAAAGCTGCTTGCATATTTGCAAGCGCTCTTTTTGCGTCTTTAGCATTTGCACAAGATTCGCAACCTAACCAAGTTCCTGAAGCCGAAAAAGCTGGAAATCACGACTGCTGGACAGATAGAGAAAGTCTTTTCATCGAATCTCTAGTAGAAGAATATATTCCAGATTCAGGCTTTACCCCAACAATTACTTGGGCTGGTGAGCAATGGACTAACCTAAGTGGCGGTCTTCAAAGAGGCACTACTTGGAATAGTCTTTTGACTTTCGGTTTTGAACAAGACTTGGGTAAATTAGCTAAAGTAGACGGTCTTGGTCGTATAGGCGTAACTGCATTTCAATACACAAGCTCTGGTGATTTCACTGGCGACTATGTTGGTTCAATGAGCGACCCAAGTAATATTTTCTCTGGCGATATGGTCAGAATTTTCGAAATTTACTATGCTAATGAATTTGAAACTAGCATCGGTACATTCTCAACACGTATCGGTCAACTCGCAGCTGACGAAGATTTTATGGGAATTGATTATGCTGATATTTTCTTGAATTCAAGTTTCGGTGCAATTCCTGTAAATGCGGGAACTGGCTTGTATCACGGCGCAAATGCTTTCTCTCAATATTCACTCGCAACTTTGGGTGTAACTGTTGGATATGAAGTTGAAGACTTTGACTTTATGCTCGGTATCTACAACGGCAATGTTGGTGAAGATCTTTCAAAGAATCACGGTTTTGAATACGACTTTGAAGGCGTAGCAGTTTGGTATCAAGTAGGCTACAACTATGAATTGTTCGGCAGAAATGGTCGCGTACAATTCGGTGGCAACTACAACAGTGCAAAATTCGAAAACTTTGCAACTGGCGACACAGGTCGTAACTTCTACTCTTTCTACTTGGGCATTCAACAAGACATTCTCGTTGATGACGAAAAGAATCCTATTCTCGGTGCATTTGCGCGTTTGGCTTGGGCTCCTGATAACGATATCTCTGCATTCACAAAATACGTTGACTTTGGCATTAACTGGTTCGGACCTATCCCTTGCAGAGGTGATGACGTTTTTGCAGTAGCAGTATCAATACTCGAAGCTGGTAAAGCATTCAGCGCAGCAGAAGATATCGACCGCAATGAAACTATGATAGAAGCTACATATAAGCTCCAGTTCACAAAATCAATTTCGCTACAACCTGTAATGCAAGTTTACTTGAACCCAAGAAACGCTATGGGTGAAAAAGAAACTGCATTTGTTGTTGGCACACGCTTGGAAATCAACTTCTAATCAATAGAAGTATTAGTTAAAAAATACTTTGGTTGTCTGGTGCCAGTCATTATGAATTCGCAAATTTTGGAGAATGATAGCGAAACAAAATCATAAGACTGGCACTTTTTTTACAAAATAAAAACAAATGAACAATACATAAGATGGATATACTTGGAATGATAGTTGTATGTTTAGCCGTACTGTTTGTTGTTTTTACAATTTCATATAATTTACGAAAGTTAATTAAAGGCGAAAAATCTTGCTCTTATTCTGGATGTGGTAACTGCCACTGCAAAAGCAAAGATAAAAAACGCTCGTAAACATCTGCCTAATGTAAATAAAAAGTTCCGTCTAGTTCCTAGTGAGCTAGGCGGAATCCTTTTTTAGAAGAGGTGAGTTTCTCTATAAGGATGTATCAAAAAATATGCTTGAGAAAAAGCCATTATTGAAAAAAATATCAATAAATGAAAAAACTCTTTTGCATTTGTTTTGTACTATTGTCTTACGCAATCTGCATAGCCGATAGCATTGAAAAACTTTCAATCGCACATTGCTATGCCCTAGCAAGAGAAAATTATCCAGCATCAAAAAGATTCGACCTCATCAAGCAGTCAGAATCTTATAATCTTGAGAATGCAACATCGGGATACTATCCGCAAATTTCATTAAACGCAAACGCAGCCTTCTTGTCTGACACTCCAGAAATGCTGGCAGCTGGCGGTTTGAGTCACGACCAATATCACGCAGGAATTACTATAAATCAAGTGATTTGGGATGGCGGAAACATTTCTGCACATAAACGCGTAACCAGCGCACAAGCTAGAGCCGAATTAGAAAACAATGAAGTCTTGCTCTATCAATTAAACGATAGAATCAACAAATTGTATTTTGGAATTCTTTTACAAAATGAACTCTTGTTGCAAAACGAAATTCAACAAAAAGATATTCAAACTGTAATAGATAAAATTCAATCAATGATTTCAGGTGGCATCGCAAACGATTACGATTTAAATCAAGCGCGCGTAGAATTGCTAAATGCTCAACAAAATAAAACTTCCATTTTATCTGCGAAAAAGTCTTATATGAATATGATTTCGCTTCTCTTGGGTGTTGAAATCAACGAGCATACAGAGTTTGAAATCCCAGAAAGCATTGAAGTTTTAAAAGATACTATACGTCGCCCCGAACTTGATTTTTTCATAGCTAAAGAAGCTTTGTTTGAGTCTAAAAAAGAAACTGTTGAAGCCTCACTTATGCCAAAAATTTCTCTCTTTGCAATGGGCTCTTACGGACGCGCATCATTGTCTGGGCTTGATAAATTCGACTTTTTTGGAATAGGTGGAATCAGCTTTACTTGGTCATTTAGTAACTTTTATACTCAAGTTAACGAACGTATGAGCCTTGATGTAGAAAAGCGTTTAACAAATCTTGAGCGCGAAACTTTTCTGCTAAACACACGCATCCAAATGGTTCAACAAGATATCGAAATTAAGAAGATGGCAGAGCTTTTGAATCAAGATAAAAACATTGTTAATCTTCGCACAGAAATTGCTGAGGCTGCGTTTGCAAGAATGTCTAATGGCGTTTTGTCTGTACAGGATTTTATGCGCGAATTGAATGCAAAAGATTTAGCAAAGCAACAACTTATTTTTCATAAAATCCAAAAACTTTCTTACGAATATAACTTTAAATATATTTCAAATAATTAATATGAAATTACTATTATCTACTTTAGCAGGCGCACTTGCATTGATGCTGAACTCTTGCATAGACTCTGAAATTTGCGAAGCCTCAGGAACTTTTGAAGCAACAGAAATTATCGTATCTGCACAAGCTCAAGGAGAGATTTTGCAATTCAATGTTCTTGAAGGAATCCCGCTCAAAGCGAATCAAATCGTAGGACAAATAGATACCCTACCTCTTGAACTAGAAAAGAAATCTCTTGAAGCACAAATCGCTTCATTAACGTCTAAAACCCCTGATGTGCAAATTCAGATTGCTGCCCTTGAAGAGACTTTGCGCAAACAAATCTTCGAACGCGATCGCACTAAAAAACTCATTGAATCAAAGTCTGCAAGTCAAAAGCAATTGGACGACATTCTTGCTGAAATCGAAATTATCGAAAAAAATATCGCTGCAAACAAATCCACTCTAGAAAAAACTGTCGCTGAAATCGCAAAAACAATAGAATCACTCAAAGCACAAATTTTGATTATAGAAGATAAAATTGAAAAATCTAAAACTAAAAATCCTATAGACGGAATCGTTCTAACTAAATATGCAGAGAATCACGAGCTCGCAACTTTCGGCAAGCCTCTCTATAAAATTGCAGATTTAGATAATCTTTTCTTACGCGCATATTTTAGCGCAAACCAGCTCGATAAAATTAAGCTTGGCGATAAAATGAAAATCCATGCAGACTTTGGCAGAGATAATTTCCGTGAATACGAAGGCACTGTAACTTGGATATCTGATAAATCTGAATTCACGCCTAAAGGAATAAGAACAAAAGACGAGCGCGCAGCTTTAGTTTATGCAGTAAAACTAGCAGTAAAAAATGATGGATATCTTAAAATAGGTCAATACGCAGAAATAAAATAAGTTGATGGAAAAAGCTGTCATAGTTCAGGATCTTTCAAAGAGCTATATAAGCGAGTCTGAAAAAAAACTTGTTTTAGATAATCTCAATTTTGAAATTCCAACGAATCAACTTTTTGGAATAATCGGTCCTGACGGCGCAGGCAAAAGTACGCTCTTCAAAATCCTTGCAACACTCATTTTGCCTGACAATGGAAGCGCAAACATTCTTGGACTTGATACAAAAAAAGACTATTCTGATATACGCCATCTAATAGGCTATATGCCAGGGAAATTTTCTCTTTATCAAGATTTATCTGTTGAAGAAAACTTGGAATTTTTCTCGACAATCTTTGGGGTGAAAATCGAAGATAATTTTGAATTGATAGAAGATATTTATAAAAGCCTTTTACCATTTAAAAAACGTAAAGCTGCAAATCTTTCAGGAGGAATGAAACAAAAGTTAGCACTGTGTTGCTCGCTTATTCATAGACCAAAGTTGTTAATTTTAGATGAACCCACTACTGGTGTTGACCCAGTGTCGCGTCAAGAATTTTGGGATGTATTATCGAGATTAAAAAATCTTGGAATATCAATCATCGTTTCTACTCCATATATGGACGAAGCTACACGCTGTGATAAAATTGCATTTATGATGTCTGGCAAGATTTTAAAAATAGAAAATCCAAAAACTTTAATAGAAAATTTTGGAAAGAAAATTATATCAGCAAGCGCAGACTCAATGTTTAAGCTCCTTTCAGATATCCGAAAACACCCTGCAATTGAATATGCTTTTGCTTTTGGCAATGCAAATCATGCTGTTTTGAAAGACGAAAGATTTTCTTTGGAAGAATTGAATTCTTATTTGTCTGAAAAAGGAAATACCCATATTTACTTAAAAGATTCAACGCCCTGCATTGAAGATTGCTTTATGGATTTAATACAATGATTGCAATTGAAACAAAAAATCTCAGCAAACACTTCGGCAATTTTATCGCTGTCGATAACATTACTTTTGAAGTTAAGCAAGGCGAGATTTTTGGATTTCTAGGTGCAAACGGCGCAGGCAAATCTACTGCAATGCGAATGCTTACAGGTCTTTTACAACCCACATCTGGAAGCGGACGTGTTGCAGGCTATGACATTTATAAAGAGAGTGAAAAAGTCAAAAAAGAAATCGGCTATATGAGCCAAAAATTCTCTTTATATAATGACCTCAAAGTTTGGGAAAACATTCGTCTCTTCGGCGGGATCTATGGACTTAGCAATAATCAAATTAAATCTAAAACAGATTTTATTTTAGATTCTTTAGAATTAAAAGATGTTAAAAATGAACTCGTGATTTCTTTGCCTCTTGGATGGAAGCAAAAATTAGCTTTTGCAATTGCAACTATACATAATCCAAAAATTGTTTTCTTAGATGAACCCACTGGTGGCATAGACCCTTCTGTTCGTCGAAAATTTTGGGAGTCCATTTATCAAGCAAGCGAGCAAGGCATTACTGTTTTTGTTACAACGCATTATATGGACGAAGCAGAATACTGCAATAGAGTCTCCATAATGGTTGACGGACGCATTGATGCATTAGGTACTCCAAAGGAGTTGAAAGAAAAATATTCTGCGCTTTCTATGGATGAAGTTTTTAAATCTCTTGCGCGTCGCGCGAAAAGAACAAGTTAATGAAAGCTTTTATTGCCTTTTTGAAAAAAGAGTTTTGTCACATTTTACGCGACAAGCGAACTCTAGTGATTCTTTTTTTGATGCCAATTTTGCTAGTTCTTCTATTTGGATTTGCTTTAACTAACGATATCAAAAACGCACCAATTGCAATATTAGATAATTCAAACGACCCAATCACTCGCGCAATTGTTGAACGCTTACGTGCTAGTGAATATTTTGAAATTGCGGAATATCCTGCATCTATGAATCAAGCTAATGATCTTTTGCAACGCGGAACAGTTAAAGCAATAGTTGTATTTCCTGAAAGATTTTCTTCTGACATTCAGCGAGAGCGCACAGCACCTATGCGTGTAATTACAGATGCTTCAGACCCCAACGAAGCTAGCAACCTTGCTAGTTACATTACTGCTATTGCAAATCAAGAATCGCAAAAAGTTTTCGGCATAAACTCTATTCCACAAATCACTGCGAACATAAAGTTTTTGTACAATCCTCAATTAAAAAGCTCATACTATTTTGTCCCCGGAGTCATGGGACTTATTCTTTTTCTCGTTTGCACATTGATGACTTCCGTTGGAATTGTTCGCGAAAAAGAAATGGGAACTATGGAAGTTTTATTAGTTTCTCCAATAAAACCCATATACATAATTTTAGCAAAAGCCCTTCCCTATCTTATAATTTCTTTTTCGATAATTTGCATTATACTTTTGATTTCTGTCTTCATTTTAGATGTTCCAATTAAAGGTAGTATTGCACTTTTATTTTTCGTATCTGCAATATATACATTTCTCGCGCTAAGTTTAGGGATACTTGTATCGACAATTGCAAACACACAACAAACAGCAATGTTCATTTCAACAATAGTTATGATACTACCAATAATGTTGTTGTCTGGAATGGTTTTCCCCATAGAAAATATGCCTAAAATCTTGCAATGGATTTCAAACATAGTCCCTGCAAGATGGTACATAGAAGCGCTAAAAGACATAATGTTAAAAGGCACAGGAATAACAGTTATCGCGAAAGAAATAGGGATATTAATATTGATGTCTTTTGTTTGCGTAGTTACAAGTCTTGCGAGATTCAAAATCAGATTAGAATAAAATGCGCACACTGTTCATACTTTTAGAAAAAGAATTCAAGCGCATATTTAGAGACAAATTTATGCCCAAGCTAATTGTAATTGTACCAATGATACAATTATTGCTTTTGCCTTTTGCAGCGAATTTTGAAATGAGCAACATCAATACGATTGTTTTGGATAAAGATAATTCTAGCTTTTCAAAACGACTCGCAGAAAAAATAAATGCATCAACATATTTTAATGTCAGCTATGAGATGCATTCTTATCACAATGCGTTGAGTGAGATTGAAATGAACTCCGCAGATTTGATTTTAGAAATTCCAAAAGATTTCGAGAAAAATTTGATCAATTTTAATAAATCGAATGTAATGCTTACATTCAATGCAATCAATGGAATCAAGAGCGGCCTCGGCGCATCTTATCTCGGAAACATTTTGCAAGATTTCTCGCTAGAACTTTTCAATGAATCACCGAATACGAAAAATATTCATTACATAAATACGCTAGCTGAATATAGATTTAATCAACATCTAAACTTCAAAGCGTTTATTGTTCCTGGAGTCCTTGTGTTCTTGCTATCTCTGATAGGCGGATTGCTAGCTTCGCTAAATATAGTCAGCGAAAAAGAGCATTCTACTATCGAACAAATGAATGTATCTCCCATTTCAAAAACCGTTTTCATTGCATCAAAACTTATCCCCATATGGGTTATCGGAATTTTTATTCTGACGCTTGGAATGATAGTTGCATATTTTATCTACGGACTTTTTCCAGCAGGAAATTTCTGGATTATATATGCTTTTGCAGCAGTTTATCTTGTTGCATTTACAGGTTTTGGATTAATGATTTCAAACTACTCTTCAAGCGCGCAACAAGCCATTTTGACATTCATATTTTTTGTTATGATATTTTTGCTTATGAGTGGATTATTCACTCCCATAAGCAGTATGCCCAAGTGGGCGCAGACAATTACAATATTCAATCCCGTAAAATACTTTATTGAAGTAATGCGGTATATTTATCTAAAAGGCGCAAATTTTGCAGATATTCAAAATAACTTCTTAATCATTTGCGTCTTTGCCTTTGTGATAAACATTTGCGCTATCATAGGGTTCAGACGCAATGTAAGCTAAGCTATGCACTCGGAGTTGGCTCTGACGATGGCACAGTTTCTGGTGCAGGAACTTTTTCAGCGGAAGCAGGAGTCTGTTCAGTTTTGCTTTCAACAAAATTTTGAATAAATGAATATTTATATTCAAGAGCACAAACTGCTACTACGCCTATTATAATCGCTAATAAAAATATTTTGAAAGGAGATTTCTTTTCTTCAAATTTATCAGGACTATGCTTTGAACCAAATGGAATTTTCGCAGAACGCGTAAGCAATGAGCCTAGTTTAAAATTCAATTTTGCACGAGTGTTAACTGCCCAAGAATTCGCATCAAGCAAAGGTCCGAGATTACGCATTCTAAGTTTCATTGAAGCAATCACAACAGATGGCAACGAAATCAAAAGAATAATACCAATGATAAGTAATGGAATTTCCCAAAGAGCAATACCTGCAACAGCATTTAGCAACATACCAAAAGCTGCGGTAATGCCGCCAAAAGCTACACCTAATGCAGCAACTGTACCAACATCAATTTTCTTTTTCAAGTTTTCCGCTTGAACATTTGAACCAACATTTTCGTCAGCACTTGAAGCACGCTTTGCGATGTGCTCTGAAATCCAAACTACTGCGCGCTTGTAAGGCATCCAAAATGCCTGACGTACACTGATAGGATTCACTACAACTTTCGTAACAGTTGCATCCCAATCGCGGCCTTCTCTATCGTAGTAAATTCCGTTTCTGCCAACTAAGATATTATCAGAATCTCCGCTTGTCATAGCGGCAGCAATAGCAACAGGAGCTTCGCCCACACGAGTACAAGTGCAATAAATCAAATACATATAGCTAGATGCCGCGAGCAAAGAATGCTTTGAATCGTCATCTGCGTGAATACATAAATCGCATTCGCGCTGGTCAAAGAAAAGCTTCCCAATTTGAAACATCGCGCGACCTTCACATTTATAGAAAGCTTTGAAGCTGACAAAATTATTCAAAAAGTCGTAGATGTAATAATTGAAATAAACTAATTTTTCTAACTTAGCAACGCTCTCTACTAAATCATATTCACTTTTGTCTTTTTCGATAAGAGCATTCAATTCATCTAAAATTTCCTTTGGAGAAATTTTTTCTAAGACATCAGAATCAATTGCAGAAATGTCTCTATCATCTTTTGATAAAACCCAAGCACTGTAAGACGCAAAGCTTTCTTTAATTTTCATCCAATTTGCTAAAGACAATTCTTTAACTTCTCCACAAACTTTTTTGATAACTTTGTTTTTGAAATTTTCAAAACCTTGCAAATACACAGGATTTATAGATGCATTCAGATCCAAAGAAAGCGAAGCATTTACCATTGCTAACGGAAGCTTTGCTAATTCAGTTGTAAAGTTTTCGCCATCATAAATTTTCTCGAATTTTTCAGACGATGCATTTACTACTTTCTCAAAAGCTACATCATAGCTTACCACTTTTGAAAATTCAAAATACTCATCAGTCTTATCTTTGATTTTCAGAAAGTCTGCATACAAAGATTCTGTTTCTTCACCAAAAATAAAAGTTTCTTTCCCTTTAGATTTCCACGAAAGAAAACCATCTACCCTCTCATAAAATTCTTTGATTGAAGCTTCGCTAACGCCCGCACTACCTGATCTATCCAAGCTTTCTTCAATCACAGCCATAATTGTGCGCATTGCCAATTTAACATTTTCATTAGATGTAGCTTCTTCACAAATAACAGCGTCTGCATTAAAAATAGAATTTGCGAAAAGTTTTTGAGTGTCCAAAAAATCAGAAGTTGTTAGCGCATCGCTTTCTGATTTTCCAAGATTTTTTAGAACATCTTTTGCAAAACTTGCAAGATGATTGCCTGTTTCTGTGGAAGTATTGATATCGGAAATTCGCAAAGCATCTTTGCTTTCGATTAGTTGGTCAGGATTTTTAAGCAAAGAACAAATCCATTCGCAAGCTGCAATAACTTCGGGACTACGCACACGACCGTCACCGTCAGAATCCAACAAAGCAAGCATACGCTGATTAAAACAGAGACCTTTTGTAGGACAAGCCAACGCAGCCCACAATGTTTGGTCTAAGGATGCAATGTTTGCAATGTCTGCGCCAGATTCGATATTTACTTGATAAAATCCACCTGCTCCAAAAAAATTCCACTTATGTTGTTTTTTCATTTTGCTTAATTTGTGATTCTTAATTCTAAAAACAAAAAGGCTACCACAAATAGGTAGCCTTTAAAATATCAATTATTTGATTTCTTTAGCTTTTTTCGCGAGCGCTTCAAAATCAAGATCTACAACTGCAAAGAAATTCCAACTAAACATATTGTCTTTGCACTTAACATTTGAAGATACTCCACATTTTTTATACGCAGCTTCGGTTAATTCAAATAGAATATTCATATATTCCGCAATTTCTTTACCTTTCTCGTTCTCTTCCAAGAACTCCAATTGCTTCAAAGTAATATCACGTTGCATTGCAATAAAAGGCAAATAATCCATATAAGCTGTAATGAAACTATTTTTGTCGGATACTTTATCTAACATTTTCTTTGCAAATTCATTGCTTACCAAAGAATCGCCATTACCAGAAGCTGTCTTTAACGCATTTGATAAATCTTTTGTATAGATAACAGAAATTTGAGTATCAGAAATTTTTGCAATTGTAATTCCAAACATAGAAACAAGACAATCGAGGCCATCAATTTTCTCAGCACTAAACATCATACTAGCAAAAGTTTGTATGAAATTTTCATTTGTCATAACTTTATTTGCATCTTTGAAATATGCATTTGCCAAAACCTTGGGAGTCTTTCCTTCCATCACTTTCGCAATGTTTGCGATGTCCACAATAGAGATATCTATTTGTTGCAAATTATCTGTAAATAACGAAGTAACTGGATCTGTCTTCATTGAATCAAGAATCTCTTCACCGCCTTCGAGCTTCATCAAAAGCTCTGTAAGAGACTTTGTTAATTGAGGCGCTGCATATGATACAACGAGTTCACTATTTGCCAATGCACGTTTGACAGAATCTAATTTTGAAAGAGCCAATTCTGAAAGCACATTATAAACAAGAGACTCATCTTTTAGGATAGCGCGGAAAGACATATCGAATTCGTAAACTGTATTGTAAGAAGCAAAGAATCCTAAAGACTCAATATTATCTAAAGTATTTTTGCCGAGCTCATTTTCGACGTTAATATTTTCCAATGCATTGAAATCCATAAATGCAGCGAACACATTTGCATTGAAATCTTTGCTGATTTTTTGGAATTTTGCATTATCTAAAATAGATTTTGCAGGAGGATTTTTTAAACTATCAAAAACAGATAAAATATCTTCTTTCAAAAATGCAAAAGCTAAGTATCCGTCTGCGATGCAAACGAAGAAGTCGGAATCCTTAACTTTAGATTTATAAATTTCTTTGTCGCCAACAGTTTCGAGAACTAAAGATTCGCTCTTAGCAAAAGATTCTTTGATTTTTTCCAAGATTTTTTCATTTTGGATTCTCAATAAAATGGTCAGAGGTAGTTTAAATTCTTCAGCTGCGCAATCGAGCTTTGATGTAGAAAACAAGATACCATCTGTAATAGAATTCAAAACTAGCTCTTCATAAGATGCTATGAAATTTTCTTTATCAATAAAGATGCTAGTTAGTTCTTCATTGAGTTCAAGAATAGGAGCATATATTTTTAGTAGAACATCATTGATTTTCTTGTTCGACTTAAGAGCCTCCATCGCCTCTGCATAGCCTTTTTCTTTAGCGAATAAAGCCATATATTCGTCGTAATTCTCAAAGATTGCATAGAATGTTGCATTTTCTGGAACAATCAGAGCCAGAGAATCTGTAGAGACTTCTACTTTTTTGGGCGCGCAAGCTGAAAACATAAAAGAGAAAGCAAGCAACGCTGATGTTAAAATTGAATATTTTTTAGACAGTTTAAATATAGATTTTTTCATTTCAATACCTTTGTATCATTGGAGTATGCTCTAATGCTTTTAAAAATCAAATTAAATCCGCAAATATATTGATGAACAAAAAAATCGTTTAATCTTGCGAAGCGATTTATCTTATAGATAGAATTTTTGCCAATATATGAAAAAACTTTTATTGATTCTATTTTTGCCTCTGATTGTAAATGCTGAATATTACGATATTTTTTTGAAAAATCCAAGAGATCTCAATAAAGATCTCATAGCCTACACTCAGGCACTCTCGACAAAAGAAACTCAAAGCGAGCTTTTGAAACTCGAGATTTTGAAATCTATGTTTCTAGCACCGTTTGGCTATCCCGAATTTGAAGGAGTCGAAGGTCCTATTTTAATCAGATTTTTTGCAGAAGGATACAATAAGGTTTTAGTATTTGGCATTCGTGCAAGTGAAGATTCGCACATCGCACATCTTGCAAATATGGATAAAGCATCTCGTACAAACACTCCTTTACAAGACTTCAACTTCGTAAGAGTTGATGACTTCTACTTTTTCTCAAACAGCAATTTTGAAAGAGAACAAGAACTTACAAATCAAGCCTGTCAAATGCACCGTGTATTTGAAAAATACTACGATCCAGTTGTTCATTATGATACAGATATTCATATAATGTTTGATTCTCCATACTTATTCGAAGAAGCCGTAGGACCATCTTACCCTGACATCTTTAATGAAAAATTCGAAATTGAATTAGGCAAAATTTTTGCACAAATGCTTCCTTTTTTGAACTTTGATATAAACTTTTCTAGTGAGGGTCTTGGTTTTTCTTTCAAATTTGCTGCGGAAAAAGGTACTAAGCTCTACGAAATGCTCTCTTGCAAAATGCCAACAGAAAACACTTTTGAATACGCAAAATATATAGATGCAGAGAGTTCTTTTATTACCTATGCAAACTACAATAACGATACATTTAAAAATGCTGTGATAAAAACATTCAGCGGGCTTGGAGATTTACTTTTTGGCGAAAATAAATTCAAAGACATTGTAGAATTTACTTTTCTGAACTCAGAAAAAATTTCTTCATTTAAAACAGATGCCATCGATGATTACACAGAAGATAAAACTTTGGAGTTGATACGTTACGATTCCAGTCTGAAAGATCTTGAAAAATCTCTGATGAAACTTCCTTGCATTGAAGTGAATCTTGGGAATATTTTCGCATCTGATGAGGATAAAATCACAGTGCATCAAAATTATGAATTTAAAAATATCAATGGAATTGAAGTCTTAGTAGAAAATATAACAGTCGATATGAAGCACGCAGAGGATAATGGAGATATCTGTAATGTAGATTCTTTAACAGACATTTTTCTAGAAACTTTTGGAAAATATAAAAACAGCCTATATGCGCTCTGCAATAGCATTTTGATTCGTAGCGATGACGAAGATTTGCTACTTAAAACTTATCAAAATATTTTGAATCAAAAATTCACTGAAAATCAAATAAGACCAGATGTAAATTCTCATATTACTTTTTTAATGAATATTTCAAAGGTCTTGAATAGAGAAAATGAAAATGCTATGTTAAGCTGTAATATTTCTTTTAAAGATGGTGAATTTACATTGGAATGTTTTTTACCTACAAAAGATTCAAAGTTTTTACTTAATTATATTTTAGAACTCACAAAAAGTAATGGACAATAAAATTTTAGATAGCTTAGAAGAAATCATTTCAAAGTGGGATAAGCGTCCTTCTTGGGATGAATATTTTATGGCAGTTGCAACGCTAGTTGCCTCGCGCTCTTCGTGCGACAGGTTAAATGTTGGCTGCGTTTTAGTAAGCAGTGCAGAACATAAAAATCGCATCATTGCAGCGGGCTATAATGGCTTTCTTCCAGGAGTTCCGCACGCTTCAATGGTGCGCGATGGTCATGAGCAAGCAACTGTTCACGCAGAACAAAATGCTATTACAGATGCTGCGCGCAGAGGTGTTTCTGTTGAAAATTCGACTGCTTATGTCACTCACTTTCCTTGCATAAACTGCGCAAAGATGATGGCGGCCGCTGGCGTGAAAAAAATAATCTATCGTCGCGACTACAATAACGACGATTTAGTTTATCAATTATTATCTCAAGCAAACATAAAAGTTGTACAATTATGAAGAGTACTTACGAAGATAAATCTTGGTCTTTTTTGATTTCAGCCCTGCACGTCAATGACGATTCTTTTGAAGAAAGCGTTGTTCTGTTGCTTGAAGACAACTCTGAATCTTCTTACGGAATCATAATAAACAAGCCATTTGTGAGACCTCTAGAAGCATTTGATGCTTCATATAAAAATACTCCTCTAGGGAAGATTCCTGTTTATTACGGAGGCCCAGTGCACAAGGATAAATTTTCTCTTGTTGTATGGAACGACTCTGACGAAAGCCATAGCGATTTTAGTTTTGGAATAAAAACAGAGAAAGCTTTAGAGCTTTTAGAAGAATATCCTAATTCAAAAATCGCAGCATTTATGGGATTTGCAGGCTGGCAAGAGAATCAACTAGATAGCGAGCTCAAAGCTGGCAATTGGTACTTAGACGAAGTCAATACCAAGTACATTGGTTGCAAAAACTGCAAAAACATTTGGAAGAATTTGGTAATGAAAAAATTCCCTGTTTTCAAAAAATTCCCAAAAGCTCCAAAAGAAATCGAGAACTAATCTTGACTATCTATATTGCGTTTTGTGATATCGCCGTAAGTTTCAATGCGTCTATCGCGAAAGAATGGCCAAGTACGACGAAATTCTTTTGATTGTTCAAAATCTACTTCGCAATAAAGAATTTCTTCTTTATCTTTACTTGCTTGCGCTACCACTTGTCCATAGGGATTCGCAACAAAGCTATTGCCCCAGAATGTGATTTTTTTATCTCCTTGCCCTTCTGTTCCGATGCGATTCACTGCAGCAACAAAGACTCCATTAGCAACTGCGTGTCCGCGTTGAACTGTTTGCCAAGCGTTATGGAATTTTTCAAAATCTTCCTGACTTTCACTTTCCAAAACGCCTATTGCGGTAGGATAGAAAATTATTTGCGCACCAGATAAAGCAGTCAGCCTTGCAGCTTCAGGATACCATTGATCCCAACAAATCAAGATCCCTATCTTTCCGAATTTTGTATCGAAAGTTTTGTAGCCTAGATCGCCTTGTGTAAAATAAAATTTCTCTTCAAAGGAAGGGTCTTGAGGAATATGCATTTTGCGATACTTACCCAAATACTGACCATCTGCATCAATCACAACAGAAGTGTTATGATAAACTTCGTTGCCTCTGTTTTCAAACAAAGATGCTACAATTACTACGCCTAACTCTTTTGCTAATTCACAAAGAACATAAGTCGTAATTCCTGGTATTTGCTCTGCTAAATCGAACTTTTCAGCTTCTTGATTTACACAAAAATACTTACTTAAAAACAGTTCTTGAGTGCAAATAATCTTTGCGCCGCCACTTGCAGCTTGACGAATTTTTTGAATATGATTCTCAAGATTTGCTTCAGAAGAATCGCTAGCAAGAGTTTGGATTAATGCAATTTTCATTGTTGTAAATTTCTTTCGCGTTCAAGCAATGTTGGATGTGAATAGTGGAATGTACTATACAAAGGATGCGGAGTTAAATTTCCAAGATTCTTTTTATGCAATTTGCGCAATGCAGAAATTAGATTCAATGGAGTTCCACAAATCTTTTTTGCATAGTTGTCAGCTTCGTACTCATTCTTGCGCGAAAAGTAATTCGAGATAGGACTAAGCCAGAAAGTAAATAATCCTGATAGCAACATAAACAAAAGAATCACAGGACCAAAGCCACTTGATTGAGTGAACCCAAAACTATTATAAAAGAATTCAGATTGAGCCAAAACGCTCATTATATAAAATGCCAAGCCAAGTGTTGCAAAAGAGACAAACATCATTTTCCAGATATGTCCCTTTTTATAATGACCAATTTCGTGAGCCAAAACAGACTCAATTTCGTCATCACTTAACTGTTCTAAAATTGTATCGTAGAAAATTACGCGACGAAATTTTCCGAATCCAGTAAAGAATGCATTTGAGTGTGAACTACGTTTACTGCCATCCATCACTTGTATAGAGCGTGCCTTGAATCCACATTTATCAGCGAGTGTAAAAAGTTTATCTTTAAGTTCGCCGTCTTTAAGAGGCTCTACTTTATTGAAAATTGGCAGTATGATTCTTGGATAAATCATCACCATTAAAAGTTGAAATACTACTATTGCAACAAAGCAAAATATCCACCAATTAGTTGGAAAAGTTTCAAAGAAGCCAATCAGCAAAGCCAAGAGCGGAACGCCTATAAGCAAAGACAAAGCGAATCCTTTAATTTTATCGCTTATCCAAAGAGCTTGTGAACTTTTGTTAAAGCCGTGACGCTCTTCTAATCTGAATTGATTATACCAATCGAAAGGTAAATCCGGAATAGATAAAACGGCTAGCAAAATCACTATATTCAATGACTGCGCCCAAATCCCTGTTCCTAAAAAAGATTCTAGCAAGCCAAAGCCCCAAGGCAAAAATCCGACTAAGAAAACTGCGGCTAAGACTATTGAACCAAACAAATTTTCGATCATTTCAAATTTGATTTTATCAAGAGTGTAAGCAATGCTTTTTGAATAAGACTCTTCATCTATAAAATTTTTGTAGCACTCTGGCACTTGATTGCAAGATGCATAGATAGTCTTGATATTTAGCATATCAAGTAAGAGTGTCATTAAAAATCGCGTAAAGATTAGCGATACAACTATTAGTATAGGTAAAGACATTTATTTAATTAATTTTTTAAGAATTTCTAAAACCATTGCAGGATTTGCCTTGCCTTTAGATTTTTTCATCACAGGCCCAACAAGCGCATTGATTGCTTTTTCGTTACCTGCTTTGTATTGTTCGACACTTGCTTCATCTGCGAGAATTGCTTCTTTGCAGAAAGATTCGATTTCATTAGTATCGGTATTTTGTTTTAAACCTTTACGTTCAACAAGAGCTTCTACGCTCTCGCCATTAGCAAAAATTTCTGGGAAAATTTCTTTTGCCATTTGTTTTGAAATTACTCCATCATCTGTAAGCTTAACTAGTCCTGCAAGATTTTGAGCAGTGAGTTTGCAATTGCTAATGCTTATAGATTCATCGCCATTATCTTTTGCAACGGAAATTTCGCGCAACAAATCGTTGACTATTAAATTTGCCAATGCTTTTGCATTCTTAGAGAATTTCAACGCTTCATCAAAATATTCGCTAAGCGCCAAGTCGCATCCAATCACGCTCGCAAGATTATAAGGCAATGCGTTGTCCTTAATGTATCTGCGTTGCTTATCGAATGGGAGTTCTGGAATTTCCTTTTTGATTTCGTCTTTTAATTCTTGAGGAATTTTTACAGGCAATAAATCAGGGTCTGGAAAATATCGATAATCATGCGCTTGCTCTTTGCTACGCATAGATTGAGTGATACACAAATCGGCATCCCATCTACGAGTTTCTTGAACAATTTTTTCGCCTCGTTTGATTGCATTAATTTGTCTTTTAATCTCGTAATCTACGCCAGCCTTCACGCCAGAAATTGAATTCATATTTTTGATTTCAACTTTTACGCCCAATTCTTTTTGTCCAACAGGTCGCACAGAAATATTGGCATCGCAACGCATCTGACCTTTTTCCATATCGCACTCAGAAACTTTGCCAAACAAAAGGGTATTTCTTAGAGAAGTCAAAAATGCAAAAACTTCATCAGGGTTATGCATATCAGGTTCAGTTACGATTTCGATTAGCGGAGTCCCTGCGCGATTGTAATCTACCAAAGAATCGTTCGCACAGTGAGTCAACTTACCAACGTCTTCTTCAAGATGTATACGAGTCAAGATAACGTCTCTATGAGCACCCTGCTCGTTAGTATTTTCAGAAGGCATTTCAATCTCTACTTTTCCGCCCAAGCACAGAGGCTGGTCGAACTGCGACAACTGATAATTTTTTGGACTATCAGGATAAAAATAATTTTTTCTATCCCACTTAGTGATATCAGGAATTTCGCAACCCAACATCATACCAACTTTGATACTTTTGCGTATAGCTTCAAAATTCAAAACTGGCAAAACTCCTGGGAGCGCCAAAACCACAGGATCGGTGAGTGTGTTTGCTGCAGCCCCATAATAATAAGGAGCGCCTGTAAACATCTTGCTATTCGTCTTTAGTTGAACGTGAACTTCAAGACCTATTACTGCTTCAAATTCCATATTATTAAAAGTTAGGAGTTGCTTGTTTATAAGATGATGTTTGCTCTAAAGAGTAAGCGCAAGAGAGCAAAGTAGATTCATCAAATGCTTTGCCTATCATATGCACGCCTATAGGCATACCGTTTTTAGACTGACCACAAGGCAGCGACAAAGCAGGAAGCCCTGCTAAATTTACATTGATAGTAAAAATATCGCTAAGATACATAGCAAGTGGGTCGCTAGTTTTTTCACCAATTTTAAATGCGTAAGATGGACTAACAGGAGTCATCATAATATCGACATTTTCAAAAGTTTTTTCAAAGTCTCTGCGAATAAGTGTACGAACTTTTTGCGCGCGGAAATAATATGCGTCGTAGTAACCGCTACTAAGAACGAATGTACCTAAAATGATTCTGCGTTTGACTTCCTCGCCAAAACCTTCCGCGCGAGTTTTGAAATATAAATCTGTAATATCTTTTGCTTTGTCTGAGCGTGAAGTGTAACGGATGCCATCGTATCTTGCTAGATTTGATGAGGCTTCCGCCGTTGCCAAGATATAATAAACAGGAATTGCCAAATCGCTATGAGGCAAAGAAACTTCAACAATTTCTGCGCCCTGACTCTCGCAATGAGCAATAGATTTTTTCACGCAATCTAAAACTTCATCATCGATTCCAGAAATAAAATATTCTTTTGGCACGCCAATTTTTTTACCTTTTAAAGAATCTTTTTTTAGCGCTGATTCATAATTTGGAATCTCTACTTTGCAACTTGTAGAATCTTTTTTATCGTAAGAAGCAATGCTATTTAGAAGAATTGCAGCATCTTCAACACTACGAGTGAATGTACCAATTTGGTCGAGCGAAGAAGCAAAAGCTGCTAGACCAAAGCGACTAACAAGTCCGTAAGTTGGCTTTAAACCTACAACTCCGCAGTGCGATGCAGGCTGACGTATAGACCCCCCTGTATCGCTACCCAAAGAACAGATGCACTCACCTGCTGCGACAGAAGCCGCGCTACCGCCACTACTGCCCCCTGGGATGCGTTCTAAATCGTAAGGATTGCGTGTCTTTTTAAACGCGCTATTTTCGCAAGAAGAACCCATTGCGAATTCATCCATATTCAATCTTCCCCAAAGAGAAGCTCCGCTATCTTTCAAATTCTGAACAGCGGTACCTGTGTATGGAGAAACAAATTTTTCCAAAATCTTACTTGCACAAGTAAGAGGCATATTAGTGTCGGCCAAATTATCTTTGAGAGAAACAGGAATGCCATCTAGCTTACCCTTAGACTCTCCACGTGCACGACGCTCGTCAGAAGCCTTTGCTTGCGACAGCGTATATTCTTCGTTGTAAGACAAATATGCTGCGATTTTATCTTCTGATTTTTTTGTGCGTTCAATAACACTTCTTGCCAAATCAACTGCGCTGATTTCTTTAGATTCTAAAAGCGCGTTTAATTCTGAAATAGACTTATAATAAATTTCGTTCACTTTTTAAACTTTCTATGCGTCTTCCACAACTTTAGGAACAACAATTTGATTTTCTCTCGAAGCCTTTGCATTCATCAAAACGCCCTCAACAGGCAGAGCCTCTGTCGCTACATCTTCGCGAAAGACATTAAACATAGAATGTGCGTGAGCCGAAGCTTCTATACCTGTTAAATCTATCTGCGATATTTTATCGAAATGTTTAAGTATATCTTCTAGCTGAGCCGAAAACTTTTCTTTTTCTACATCAGTTAAGTCTATGCGAGCAAGATTTGCCACATAATCTATGTTTATTTTTTTGTCGTTCATAAGCTAAATAATTTCGGGAAATTAGAGAAGTTTTTCAAGCATTCTTTTACTTTGACTTTTGCAGTTGCTCCAAAGATGAATTTTTGAGTGTGATAACTTTTTCTTCAGGATTTTTTTCGTTAATATTTTTTGTCTTTATAATAACAGCCAACTGCATTGCAACAGACTCAGGTAATTCTTTTTCAGATAGAATTTTGAAAAGATATTTTTTGAAAATATCATTCTTTAAATTTTGATTCACATAATTCAACGCGCAAAGATATGTAACCCCTAATGCATATTTTTCTTTTTCGTCAGGAGTCTTTGGCGATTTTTTTGAACCCAATAAAGTCTCCGCATATTGTCCTTCTTCTGTAAGAGACAATGCTTCCAAAATTCTTTTAAAAGTTGAATATTTCGCCGTTGCATAAAATTCACCCATAAGAGCATCTAACTGAGCCAAAGAATAATCGCCATCCCAAGACTTATATGGGTCAGACAATCTGTTATCTTTTAAATATTGATACGCTTCTTTTACTTCCTTATCGCTTTTCAAAACTTCTTCGCTAAGCGCTCTGCCTGCCATTGCAAAAAGAATAATAGTTTTCTTCTTTTGCATATCGCTTGCATCGGCATATTCTTTAAGCAATCTGTCGTACAAAAAAGGCAACGAATCGAAAGCACTCACCAAGAAGTTTACAATTAAAAAATTCAATTCTAAAGGCGCACCCTCTTGCAAAATATTAAGTTTAGGACTTGTAAATAGCGCATACAAAAGCTCTGGGTCTGGCTTGTAAGAAAATGTGTAGATGATTTTTACGCAATCTTTTGATGATGATACAGGAACAGGATTAATCCAATCTATATACAATATTTTTGTTGATGTCGTGATTTCTTGCTCATCTATTTTCAAAAATAACACAAATTCGTATTCGCCAAATTCATCCTGCTCACTAAAAGAAAATTTTTGAAATTCAGGGAAAAATAAAATTCCATTCGCTGCCCTTATAGGCATTTCTTTGTCTGCAAAAATCACACGCTCTGTACTGTCTGGCGCGATAACTTTAAGAGACATCTTTACAATGGCATCCTCTTCAGACTCCACATTTACAAAGTTTAGCAAAGAAAATTCTTCTCCGCAAAAAGCCTTATTAATATTCTGAACATAAGGACTCATCTCTTGAGGAGTATAGTTCCACCAATCCATAGAACTATCTTGCAAAGAAAGCATTATGATAGGTTCTACTTTAATCTTATCCTGCGCAAAAAGAGCACAAGAAATTAAAGATAAAATTGCGATTAATCGACACTTCATTATTTAATTATCTCACAGAACATTTGATTTTTTCAAGAGCCTTTTACTTTTTTTCTAAATATATACTTTGCGTAGGAAATGCAAAAGAAGAGCCATTTTTCTCAACTATACGCATAAACACACAATTGATGTCGCTAACTAATCTGTAATGTTTTCTAGTCTCAGTTTCGGCAGATAGATAAATTACATTTAGTCTTAGTGAAGATGGATCAAAATTTTCAAAGCAAACTAAAACACTATCTTTGTCGATGCGCGAATCTGCACCGAGAGTAGAAGTAATCTCACTCATTATAGATTCTATCTGCTCGCAACTAGTTCCATAAGATAGTCCAAGAACTGTTGTAACCTTACGTTTTGTCCTATTAGAAACATTTACTATATATTCATTTGCCAAATAAGAATTAGGCAAAATAGATAAAGTTTGGTCAGAATTGCGTATACGTGTTGATCGAATTCCAATAGATTCCACAGTGCCTTCAAGCTTATCTTTGACTTTTATATAATCGCTCAATTTAAAAGGCGAATCCATAATCAGAGACATAGACCCAAAGAAATTTGCAATAGTATCTTTAGAAGCAAAGGCGAGCGCCGCACCACCTATACCTAAAGAAAGAATAATACCATCTATATCTCCGCCCAATCTTTTGATAATGTGCATAAGCACAAAAACAATCAAAATCCAACGAATAGCATTTGCGAAAAAAGGAATAAGTTCTCTGTAACCGCTTTTGCGAGCAGTTTTAATTTTAAACATATTAACAGAGTTGTCATAAATTCGCAACAAGAGCCAACACATAGACAAATTGAGCAACACAACGAAAACTTTTTCGTAAGAACTAACCCAATTAAGCTCAACAATGATACCTTGAAAAGATTGATAAACTGCAAAAGTCACAATCAAAACCGCCATCGGTATACGCATATTGGCAATAAGATATTCTAGCTTTTCTAGCTTCTTAGTTTTGAGAATTTTTATGATAAGATTAATTGCAATCTTTATAAAAACAAAACCAAAGATAATATATAAAAGTAAAAGAATTCCGCACACAGCCCAAGAATAAATTGATACTCCGAAAAATTCTGAGTTGCCAAAAGACTCGCGATTTACGCCAAAGAGATTCATAATTTTTGAAGTCTCTTTCAAAGTAAAATCAAAAGTGGCGCTTGGTTGTGGATCTTCTTTATGCGCTACTACTGCGTGCTCGCTAGTGGCAATTTTTGTATCTTGAGCAAAAGCAAAAGCGGAAGTAAAAAAAGTTAAGAGTAAAAAAATTAATATTTTTTTCATTATATTTTTAATTAAAAGACAAAGTATTTTACAAAGTTAAAACGTAAGCTTCTAAGTCGCGAAGTTCTTCGTCAGACAAATTAGATGTGACTCCGTGCTTATCGTCTTTATTTAATTTCATCATTTCAAAAATGCTTTTTGCTCTACCATCGTATAGATATGGAGCAGTACGCCAAACCTCGCGAAGTGTAGGAGTATCGAATCGAGAATCAACATATTCATTGAGTCCTGTTCCTACGTTGTGCTTTTTGCCATCTGTATAATATGTTCCTGAATGACACTCAGCGCACTTTGCCATTTCAAAAAGAATAGCGCCCTGCTCTGCCTGTTCAGACAATTTTCCATCTACAAGATAAGGGCTCTCAATCGCCTGCAAAGAGCTTAAATATTTATCTATTGCGACCGCATCTTCTTCTGGTCTATGAGCAAATTGAATGTATCTTATACCTTTTCGCACTGCAATTGTTGCGTCTTTGCGAATACCAGTAATCATTGAAGGCGGAGTAAAATGCGCGTAGAGAAGCGACTTACTTTGTTTAGGATTACCAATACCATCATTTAACAAATCCCAATTCAGAGCATCAGAACGCACTTCTGTATGGCAAGTTACGCAGGAAAGCCACTGTTGCATACACAAAGCTGCATCGTGAAAATACAAATCGCCTTTACGAACCTCATTCAAAACTTCGTTACCGCCTATGGAAATTTTTTCTACGCTCAAATCATCAAGATTAACTTTATTCAAAACATCAGAATAGTACATCGCTACATAAAGATTAGAATCTTTTATATCGAAGTATCGCGGACAAAATCCGTCGAGAGACAACCTTGTGCGCATACCAGATAAGAAGGACAAATCGTTATGTGGCGCTTGAGTTTCTGGCTTATTTGCAGACAAAAACTCTTTATATTTTTTATGCAATACAACTAAATCTACAATACTAATTTCGTGAGTACCTTCGTGCGCTACTATCAATTTCTTACCATCTGCACTAATTTGCAATGAGTATGGATTCGCAGCACCCTTATCGGCATCGTCTAAAAGAAAAGTCATATACAAAGAATCGTTTTCAGTATCTATTACACTGACAGCATTAGTATCTATCCAGCCTTTTTCCACCTGACTTGTAGGCACATTAAATCTTGCTAAAACATGGGTTGCATAAACAAATTTTCCATCTGGCGAAGATGCAATTCCTTTGCCATTGATTGCACCATTTTGAAAATCGACATCCTTGATTTTTTCAAGAGTCTTTGCGTCTAACACGCTAACAACTAAATGTATATTTTCTTCGTACAGCCCGCCTTTCGGAGCAGGAAGTTGATTCAATACATAAAGTTTTCCATTAGTAATTGTCATTGCAAATGGCTCACGAACAGCTCTTCCCATTGCAATTTCTTCAAGAGTATTTGCATCAAAAGCTTTAATCTCATTTGCAAACTGATTTGCAATATACAAAATTTTTGAATCTGCACTAAGAATAGGATTGCGCGGAAAATGCCCTACACCGATTTCTTTTATAATTTTTGCATTTTCAATATCAATAAGAGCAAGCTCGCCCGCTGCCTTCGCAATAGTAACAAATGCAAACTTAGAATCTTCGCTGACTGCAATCCCTGACGGATGACCACTTAGTGCGATATTTGCAATGACTTTATCATTTTCTAAAATCAAAAGCTCATCGCCTGTTCTACAAGTGACCAAAAGTTTTCCATTCGGTGCAAACTTTACAACTTCACAACTTAAATATTTTTCGCCGTAATCAGGAATATCGCCATACACCCCAGAATTCTCCGCAAACAGTAATGCTTTAGATAACAAAACAATTACAAAATATATAAATAAATATCTCCTCAAATTCATACACACATAATCTATCTTATCGACTGTATAGCTCAAGTTTATTCTCATATTTTTATGCATTAGATTTTTTGTAAAAAATAATGCAAGCACAACTTAGCACAAAGAAAAAAGACACAAAGAAAACTTTGTGTCTTAAAATTTTTTTTAAAGATATGAACTACTCAGCCGCTGTTTCTTCAACAGGTGCTTCCTCTGCGGACGCTTCTTCAGCTTTAGGTTCGCACTC
>JGI994J12354_10001300_pt1 | contig 25256 bp, 20 predicted proteins | sample IntmicLarv3ML3BL_FD_12354 | JGI IMG/M metagenome (IMG submission 12354)
GTTTTCAGCCCCAAGACCTTTTGAGCCGCTACCGCTGTAATCTCTTTGTTGACCCACTTTGTATATACCTCGTTCCAATTGTCCGGCTTCTGAATATTTGGTCTGCCTGTTGCTCGACCTGTCTTTGCCGATACCTTTTTACCGTCAACCACCGGCATCACATCAATGCCTTGTCGTTGCCTTTTAAGTATGCTCTCACGCTCCTTATTGGCAACATAGCTTAAAATCTGTAATACCAAGTCAGCTATAAATCGGCTGTCTAGGCTCTGTGGATTCGCCCTAGTATCCAAAAGCGGCATATCCAAAACCTTAACATCTGCCTTTAAGGTCATTGTAATATGCCGCCATTGCTCTAATATTTCGTTGTAATCACGACCCAATCGGTCGATGCTCGCCACAATCAGTAAATCGCCCTCTCGTAAATTGCCAAGCATTATTTTATACTGCTCTCGGTCAAAGTCCTTGCCGCTTTTTTTATCAATGTAAATATCCCTCTCGTCAATCCCCTCGGACTTAAAGGCTTCAATCTGTCTGGCCTCGTTCTGTTCCTTTGTGCTAACTCTTGCATATCCGAATACTTTGCTGGTCATCTTTATCGACTCCTTCCAAATATTACCATATTTATATGATAAGGCTTTTCTTTGAAAAAGTCAAGATGATTTCTAAAGATATTTATAAATTATCGATATATCTTTTCAAATACTGTTTCAATACTATTTTCGCCCTGTCTTTCATCTTTTATAAAAGTACACTTTTTCAAATACAACAAAAAACTATACAAATCTCGGCATAGCTGTCATAATTAAATGCAATTTGTAAAATCGACTTATTTTAACTATTAAAATAACTGCGCCAAAAATGCTACAATAAAAACGCTGCTGATTTTTATGCAATCAACAGCGTTTCGACTTATAATAATTATTAAAATCCGCCGTTTACTCAACAACATCTGTATTACGCTTACAACAATCTAAATACAACAATAGCTTGCTCAATCACTTGCAAATGCTCAACTTTCTAGCTCCCTCACTGTAAACCATTGTAGCACCAAACAACTCTGCGACATCTTCAGCCGAAATATATGTTATACCATTTATATTAGTCCCTCTGATAATTCCAAGCAGTTCACCAGTTCGTTCAGCAGTATTCTGTGCAATCAACACTGCTACATACTTTTCATTAAGCAATGCTTCCGGAATTTCGGCGTTGTAATATTCAAGCGTGCTCTTCAAATACTTATTATCCAATTCCCATACATGGTCTACTATCATTTCATGTCCGGAAATAGCATACATCTCTGCCGTATTTTTACGCATCCATACTATGCCGTCTTCAATTGTAAACTGGCTAATCTCGACCTTTGTATCATATCTTACAGGTTGTCTTCCTGACGACAAACTAATCCTACTCAATACCAAAATAGCCTGCTCAATCGTATAATTAGACTTTGCATCAAAACGATTGTCACCGACACCGCTCATATAGCCATTAGCGGCGCAAAAATTCACTGCGTCTTTAGCCCAACTGCTAATACTGTCACTGTATCCAGCATCAGCTGCATTAGTCGAAGCTCTAACCGCCGCCCAAAGTTCAGTCTCAGTATACGTCTCATGGGTCTTAACAAAGTTCACGAAGTTAATAGCTCTTACTACCATTGTAGCAGCTTGTTCACGGGTCAATGTGTCATTTGGGTTGAACCAGCGATCAGGGCAATCAGGATAGGATTCAAGTTCAATAATCTTTGTACCGCTGACAATTCCAAGCCGGTATGCGTATTCAATCAATGTGTCTTCAAGCAGAAGTGGCGGAAAGTCGTTTCCGGTCTCCATTGAATAATAAATACCATTCTGGTAAATCTTATTGTCAATAAGTTCAAATCTATAACCAAACTTAACATCATGGAAGCTATGTGTCAAAGGGTTTACACCTATCCACCACTGACCGCTAGCAAGTCTTCCACAAGGCGGATTAGTGTTAGTACTACCAAGAATATAATCTTGGCCCATTCTAGTTAACAAATCAGCAGGCATAGTCTCTGTAGCATACATAACCCAAATCATCATCATCTTTGCGAACTCGCCTCGTGTAATGTCAGCTTTGAAATCTGATGTGCTTGCGATAATTTGCCTATCAAGGAAAATCCTACCTTCACCCGGCGAAATACCTCGCTGTGTCTGTGCATAATTTGCGTGATAAATCATCTGCAGGTCCATATAACTTAAGAACCCGCCATCAAATTCTTCTGCGATAGCATCCTGAGCCCAAACACTTGCTGTGTTCAAATTGTCTGGACCACCGTTCAACTCCGCTGCAAATGCCGGAACCGTCATGCCGATTACCATGACCAATGCAATGACCAATGTTAAAATCTTTTTCATTTTAATGACCTCACTTTCTTATTATACATATATTATAAATGATTGTATGGGTCAGTCATTTTCGACGGGAAAGATGCCTGCACCCTGGAAAACGTGCGGCGCAAAACCGCATATGTCCCGCAAGAGCCTATGCTGCTGCGGGACACAGTGATTAACAACATTCTTTGTGGCAATGTAACTGCTTCCCGCGAGGAGGCGGTTTATGCGGCGAAAATGGCAGGTGCGGAGGGTTTTATTTCAGAGCTTGCCGACGGTTACGATACCGTGCTTGTTGACGACGGGAAAAACTTATCCGGAGGGCAGAATCAGCGCTTAGCCATAGCCCGCGCGCTTGTGAAAAATGCGCCGATTCTGTTGCTCGACGAAATCACCGCTGCACTTGACGACGAAGCCGAACAGCAGGTGCTGGAGACTATAAAATCACTTGCGTGTGAATGTGCAGTGTTGTTTGTTACCCATAAAGCGAGTGTGATTGAAGTGGCAGACGTTGTTTATCGGATAAAAGCCAAGTAGAAATAGTGCGTGGCGGGTAGGTAACTCCAATCCGCCACGCACTTTAATAATTGCAAGTCTATTGCAATAAGTCTTGTGAGAACACTACTCTTTATGCTGATTTTGCTTTTTGATTTTGCTCAAACCTTTGATTATTTCGCCCCTGCGATATATAATATACATAATATATTTTGGAATACGGAGAAATTGGCATGAAAGAAGCAGCGAAATTTTTCTTAAATGACGACCAATTAAAAGAAACTATACTCGGCGGAATATTGGGCCTATGTGTGGGTGACGCGGTTGGCGTTCCTGTGGAGTTTACAAGTCGTGAGCAGCTCAAATTAGAGCCTGTTGTGGGTATGCGCGGGCATGGTACACATGATCAACCTCCCGGCACATGGTCCGACGATACTAGCCTGACACTATGTTTGCTAGACAGTTTGGCAAATGGTCTTGATTATGATGATATAATGCAAAAGTTTCTTTCCTGGGCAGATAACGCAGATTATACTGCGCATGGAGCGGTTTTTGACATGGGTATTGCGACGAGGCAAGCACTTATTCGTTTTGCAAAAGGAACAGAACCGTTAAAGTGCGGCGGCATATCGGAGTTTGACAATGGCAATATACCCTGTCGTCATCTATGTCTCTTGATGGAGCGAGGTCAAAATATTTTGCGTCAATTTTCTTTGGTTTTTCAAACATTTCATTATCCATAACATCTCAACTCCACCACGTCATTATTTTAGTATATTATATCATAAAATGTCGAAATTTCAAATATTTGTTATAGGATGGATTGTTTTCCGGGCGCAGAATGCACAAATCTGTGTTCGCCTGGGCAAAGCATATTAAGGCAAATTTTTTGATTGTGTTTTTACAGGATTTCTGTATAATTGAGTCGAGGAAATGCTAAATAGTTCATCGGTAAATCCTTCCATAGTTTATTATTCAGGAGTTGTTCCAATCCCTTGGCACAGTGCTGATGGCGATGATTTGCTATTACCCTTGAGGAGGTAACTATGCACGGAAAGCTTTACATGAACATCCCATACGCGGATAAGGATAAAGCGAAGTCACTTGGCGCAAAATGGGACGGGGATTTGAAAAAATGGTACTATCAGGGTGCTGTCGAGGACTATTTAAAGTTTGCCGGGTGGATTGCGGGCGGAAGTGAGATTGCTACTATCGCGTTTGAATATCTGCACATTTTGGAAGGAACCCGCACCTGCTTCCGCTGTGGAAAGGATACGACGGTTGTGGCGCTGGGAGTTGGCGAACATGCCGTAATTTACCTGAATGATGAGGATAAATATGAAATTGCCGTGCGCGAAGACCTCGTCGGCGTCGGCGAATGTGTTCATCTTGCGTGGGTGGACAGCGAGGAAGATATTCCGCCCGCGCTGCTGAAATATCTGAAAGCACATTACAATGTGAAAACCGGAGTTTCAAAGATTGCGGGGGAGTGTTTTGCCAACCATTGTCAGCACTGCGGCGTGATTCAGGGGAACAACTACGTTATGGACGAAGTTGACAGCCCTCTCGACTGTGGAATACCGGACGGGCCTGAATTGAAGGAACGGCTTGGTAAGCTGAAAGTAAAAATGTTTTCGATTGACGAAAATTTGCAGCTCAATTGGGATTTGCGCTATTGCGACAACGACAACCTCTATTTGAGATACGGGAAAGTTGAGGAAATTATTATCGCGCCGAGCGGCGAGGATTGGATTTCATACAAAGAGATGTATGAGCTTTGATTAGGCGGCAACTGCTGGTAAGTTCGTTCGCTTTTTCAATTTTTGAACAGTGGTTGACATCATGAACATCTCTTTTGGAGGACAGAAAATGAACCCCAAAGCGAATTTGATATTAGCCAACGGAAAAGACATCACGGCTAAGGTTGTGTCCTGTAATTATAATAAGGAAACCCGAAAGTATGATGTGACCTTTCAAGGCGGGAAAGTGTATTCTTATAATTACAATTCAATCGAATGGGTACGGGAACCCGAAGCGGTAGATCCCTCCTTGGTATATATAGTCTACAGAGAACAAGCTCTTTTCAAAATTAGTGAAATCTATATTTTTCATACTGCCGCTGATGACTATTGGCATATCTGTTTTTCTAATAACAGAACGCTCACCTACCCAAAGCGGGAGCTTGAAATAACACAGTTCTGCCTGTCCGAAAAGGAATCCAAGAACTGTCTCGGTTATCTGCGTCGGATTGCAGCAATAAGCGAACTGAAAAGTGATGAGGGTGAGGCGCTCCTTCAGACGCAGTATGATAATTTGGATTTTGTTGGCGATGACACCGCAATGGCGGTCTATCTGAACCCTGCAAGCCGTAAAATCGGCACGCGGAACATACGAAATCTGATTTTCCCATTTGGCGGCAACGCCAGTCAGTTTCAGGCGGTGAGCCAAGCACTCGGCAATCAAATCAGCGTCATTCAAGGGCCGCCCGGCACTGGAAAAACGCAGACCATTTTAAACATCATCGCAAATCTTCTGGCAGAGGGGAAGTCTGTACAGGTTGTGTCCAACAACAACTCTGCAACTACTAATGTCCTGGAAAAGTTGGCGTCATCCAAATACAGTATGGGCTTTATTGTTGCGCCGTTAGGTAGTGCCGCAAATAAGAAAGCTTTTGTTGAGAGGCAGAGCAAAACCTATCCGAACATAGTAAACTGGGAAATTCCAAATGAAACTCAGAGTGAACTGCGTGGCAAAGTTGAAAGCAATGCAGGCGAATTAGCAGATGTGTTTGCAACTCAGGAACGACTTGCGCAGGCGCGGCTTGAACTTAATAATTTGCTTCTGGAAATTAGGTATTTTGAGCAATATTGCGCCGAAACAGGGTTTGAATACGCTGGAGCAGTACCTCGCCGCCACCTGAAATCGGGAACCATCATGAAGCTTTGGCAGGAATGCAATGATTTTTCCGAGCGTGACCGCGCGGTTTCGTTTTGGTTCAAAATAAAGAGCGCTTTCATTTACGGCATTTCTAATTTGGCGTTCTATCAAAACAGCTTACCCGCTATTATTACTCTTCTGCAAAAACTCTTTTATCGGGCGCAAAAGACCGAGCTTGAACGGGAAATAAGTGATTTAGAAGCGAAACTATTTTCCTGCAATGCTGCGAAAAAAATGGACGGGCTGACAGAATGGTCAATAAAGTATCTGCGCGCCAAATTGTTTGAGCGCTATGGCTCACAAACCGAGCGCACGCAATTTTCCGAAGATGATTTGTGGAAGCAACCGGGCGAAGTTTTGAAAGAATATCCAATTGTTTTAAGCACCACTTTTTCTTCGCGCAGTTGCCTGAAGGGTGTTGTGTATGATTACCTGATTATGGACGAAGCCTCACAGGTGGACATCGCCACCGGTGCGCTCGCACTGTCCGGAGCGAGAAATGTCGTAATTGTGGGAGATTTGAAGCAGCTTCCCAATGTAGTGAAAGACGATATGAAACGGCAAAGCGACGCGATATTTTCATCATTTAATCTGCCACAGGGCTATTCCTTTTCGGAAAACAGCTTTTTGAAATCGATATGTAGTGTACTGCCGGAAGTTCCGCAAACTCTTTTGCGCGAGCACTACCGCTGCCATCCGAAAATAATCGGATTTTGCAATCAGAAGTTTTACAACAATGAGTTGGTCATCATGACCGAGGACTCCGGAGAAACCGACGCGTTACTGCTTTTCAAAACAGCGATTGGGGACCATCGGAGAGACCGTATTAACCAACGCCAGATTGATGTTATAATGCGAGAAACACTTCCGCTGCTTGGCGCTGATACGCCGGAGGAAGTGGGAATCATCGCGCCGTATAGGGATCAGGTAGCCGCGCTTTCCGAGCAGCTGGAGACATCGAAAATTGAGGTTGCCACGGTACATAAGTTCCAGGGACGGGAGAAGGATACCATAGTGATGACGACTGTGGATGATGTCATTACCGACTTTTCCGATGACCAGTATCTTCTTAATGTGGCCGTTTCGCGAGCGAAAAAGAGGTTCTGTGTTGTTGCGTCCGGCAACGACCAGCCGGCGGACAGCAATATCGGCGACTTGATAAACTATATTGAATACAACAATTTCCAGACTATTCAAAGTGAGATATATTTTGTATTCGACCTGCTCTATAAACAATATACCAATTCCCGCACTTCGTTTTTGGCAAAGCACCCTCGTGTTTCCGAGTACGATTCCGAAAACCTTATGCATGGCGCGCTGAGGGATTTGATAGCTGATTATCCGCAGCTTTCGCTCGGCATACTCTGCCACTATCCCCTTAATATGCTGATACGCTACCCGAAGCATTTGACCGACAAAGAATGCAAATACGCTATGAATACGGCGACACACGTGGATTTTTTGCTTTACAATCGGATCAGTAAAAAGCCCGTTTTGGCAATCGAAGTGGATGGTTTTCATTATCACAAGGAAGGCACACGGCAGCATGAGCGCGACAAGATGAAAACTCACATTTTTCATGTATACGGTATCCCGCTACTCAGATTCGCCACAAACGGCAGTGGGGAAGTCGCGCAAGTTAAACAGGCGCTGGATGAGTACGAGAAAAGTAGATAGTTTTTGTTGCGAACTGCAAAAATCGGTGGGTTTACAATGTACAATTTAAAATCGCCAGCTATTACCGAATCACAATCGCCCCCCTCCACTCCGTCAACAACCGGATAATCACCCCGTCAATCTGCCTCTGTGAATACTCCGGTGGGAAAAACTTGCGGTAGCGGATATTTGATGTCAGTTCTGATTTAGGCAACTTTTTCTGCTCTGAAAGGATAGAATCTATCATTTTAAGTGTCAGCTTACTGTCCTGTTTCAACCTCTTTAAGCGTACCGCCTGCGATAGCGACGGCTTGATTTCATACGCCGCCATTGCCGCTGCGACCGCTGCCTGCTCCGATCGCGATAGATATGAAAGCTCGACAGCAGGAGTGAACGCAAGCTGTTTTGCGTCAACTCTGTCGAGCAAATCCGGTACGAGTTCGGTCAGCCGAATTAGCCGAAATATCTGACTTTTGCTCTCTCCTGTTTGAGCTGTTAGGACGTCAACTGAGAGCGTATCGCCTCTGATTCCACAGTGGTTGAGGGCTTCAAGCTTAACGCGATACGCCCACGCTTTCTCACTGAAAAGCAAATTTTCGCGTTGTTCCAAGTTGCTATCAACCATAGTAATCACGGCTTCGTCATCATCTAGGACACGAACAATCACCGGCATAGTAATAAATCCGGCAAGCTCACAGGCTCGTTTACGGCGATTGCCACAGAGAAGTTCATATCCGCCGTCGTTGCGCGTACGGACGATCCCGGGTTCGCGAACGCCGTATTGCTTTACGCTTTTGGCGAGCCGCTCCATTGCCGTGTCATCATTGACGAGGAACGGATGGAAATCAGGCGGGTGAAGCTCGGTCAGCGGAATATGCACGATTTGTTCATTGCTCCGGAATGAGTCGGCACAATCGATACTGCTGAGAGCGAGGTTCCCGACTACTGAATTACCTCCAGACGCTGTGATTTCTTTTCGCATAGGGTATGTCTGCCTTTCCATTGTTTTTAGAAGTAGATGTTTTAGCGTTAGTGAAAAAATTCCTCCTTTCGAGTCCGATTTTGCTCTGATTTGGCTTTGAAAATGAGTGAAAAAAAGAAACTCCAAACCCGCAAACCCTTGATACTACCGGGTTTTCGGATTTAGCGTTATTATAGGCGATGCACCATATAAAAAAGCCGCCTATGGCGGTTTTTTTATATGGTGCATCGCCTATGGCGGGGTTATACGTCATATGTTTCAGATTGATGGTTTTGATTGACAACCATCTCCACATACTATATAATTGATGTGCTAACTGAACTGAAATTATCTGAACAGTTACATATATTTATTGAATGAATGGGGGCATTAACTTTGTGGAATGAAAAAAATACCCAGTGCAATTTCAACATCGTCGACAATGAAGGCGGGAAAACTCTTGGATACAGTCCGGAGTCCGGAGTTAAACTAATCGAAAAAGACGGGTTTGCTTTCAAAGACCTTGCAAAGACCGGCGAACTTCTTCCTTACGAGGACTGGAGACTCTCTCCAGAAGAGAGAGCTGATGATCTGGCAAGAAGGCTCTCTGTTGAACAGGTAGCAGGACTGATGTGCTTCAGCGCACATCAGATGTCTGTTGAAAGAAACGTGAATGAGGCGCAGAAAACATTCCTTGATCAGCATTTGAGAAGTATTTTGAACTCTTGTGGTATGTCAGGCGTGCCGAATGATGTTCAAATTGGCTGGGCAAACGCAATGCAGAGCTACGTCGAGGGAAAAGATTTTGGTATCCCCTGCTATATCGCTTCTGACCCCCGCAATGGCAATGGTACAGCCGACTGGCCGGGTAATCTAGGACTGGCTGCCACCTTTGACCCTGAACTGGCAAAAACAGCAGCAATTAGTATCTCTAAAGAATTAAGAGATCTCGGTATAGCTTGTTTCCTTGCCCCACAGGTGGATATTTCTTCCGAGCCAAGATGGTTCAGAAATGCCGGTGCATTTGGTGAAGACCCTGCTCTCAGCCGTGATATGGTGCGCGAGTTCTGTGACGGGCTTCAAAGTACATATGGACCAAACGGCGAAGACCTTGGTTGGGGTGAAGAATCAGTAACGGCCATGGTTAAGCATTGGACGGGAGAGGGCGCAAGCGAGGGCGGCCGCGAGGCTCATCTGGAAGGCGGAAAATACGCTGTATATCCCAATGACAACTTTGAAGCGCTGATGATTCCGTTTGTAGACGGCGCATTCAAGCTTACCGGTAAGACAGGCTCTGCCGCTGCCGTCATGAGTTCGTATACCGCTGCATGGAGCGATGACGGTTCTCTCGGCGAGGTTGTTGGTTCGGGCTTCTCTGAATATAAGATTAAGAAGATTTTAAGAGAACGTTATGGATTTTCAGGCCCGGTTTGTACAGACTGGATGGTTCTTAACGAAGGCATGAAGGAAGGCAAAAGAAGCTGTGGCTGGGGCGCTCATTTTGAGGACCCTGAGGTTGAAGCGGGCGAAAGAGCATTCCTTGCTATCCTTGCAGGTGTAGACCAGATGGGCGGCTGCTCCAATCCTGATGTCCTTATGGACGCCTACAATTTCGGATGCGAAAAGGTCGGCAAAGAAGTAATGGATGAAGCTTTTGCGGTTTCGGCACAGAGACTTCTTGTCGGATATTTCATGACAGGTCTTTTCGAGAACCCGTATGTTGATGAATCAGCTGCGATGGCTGACGTGAACAGTGCGGATAAGCAGGACGCGGCTTTGTATGCACAGGTAAAAGCTGTCGTAATGCTCAAAAATGAAAATGGAGCTATTAAACCTGCCGCAAAGCGCATGAAGGTTTATATCCCGGCTTTGTTTGAAGAAGAACATGAAGAATTCAACCATGTAATGGGCAGCGTGACAAAAGAAGATGTCGTTACCTATCCTATCAGCCTTGATGTGGCGGAAAAATACTTTGATGTCGTCACCGATAAGGTAGATGGCGCTGTTGTTACGCGCGTCTCCGAGGAAGAGCTTAAAGATTGCGATTTGATTCTGATCCCTGCAAAAGAACCGGGAAATTCCTTCCCGCAGGATGGCAGAAATAAAGACGGAGAGTTTATTCCGCTCACGCGTCAGTATCGTCCATATGTTGCTAATGGCCCATATGTTCGCAAAGTTTCCATTGCCGGAAATACGCTTCCCGATGGAACAAAGGAAAATAGAAGCTACTTTGGCCATAAGGCTATCACAACAAACGGGCAGCAGCTTGACCAAATCCTTGAGATGGGGGCAAAGGCTAAAAAGCTTGGTATTCCTTCCGTTGTTGCGATGTTTACAGGAAGGCCAATGTGCTTCCACGAATTCGAGCCGGCTGTTGACGGCATTGTTACCACTTTTTGCGGAGCTTCCATGTACGGAGGCGCATCAGCATCTTCAGAGGCTCTGGTTAAAATCATTGCAGGTATTGAAGAGCCGTCCGGACTCCTCCCAATGCAGATGCCTAAGGATATGGATGATGTGGAGCGTCAGGCTGAGGACACCCCAAGAGATATGGAATGCTACACCGACTCGATAGGTCGCAAATATGACTTTGCCTATGGCATGAACTATTCAGGCGTTATCAACGACGCGCGGGTAAAAACTTACTCCGCCGCGCCCGTTCTGACACCTGCGAATATGGGCAAGTAACTGTTCTTTGTTTGAGCATTTAGAATTTGAAACTACCACACAAAAAACCGCCATAGGCGGTTTTTTATTGTTTGCAAATTGTATCAAAGGCTGCACGCCCTATTCCGCCGGCAGCATAACGAAAAAACTGTTGCCTGTCTCTCCGCTCTCCGCCCAGATTTTGCCCCGATGCTCACCCGTAATGCTCTGCGCAATGGCAAGGCCAAGCCCGAAGCTCCCATCCGCGCTACGTGCCTCGTCGCGGCGGTAAAAGCGCAGGAATATGCTTTCAAGCTCGCTTTTCGGGATGGGCGCGCCGCTGTTGGACACCCTGAAAAGCAAAGTGTGCGGCTCATGCCTTTTCAAAACAATCTCGATACTCCCGCCCTCCAGTGAATATTTTCGCGCGTTGTCCAGAAGTATGTGTGCAAGCTGCCGTAAACGCTCCGCGTCGCCCGAAACTGTCAGCCCGTCCTCGATTCTATAAGAAAAATTCTTGTTTTCATCGTAGAAAACAGCCTCGTACATCAAAACAGCGCTTTTTACAGTATAGCTGAAATCGAGTGCTGTGTGTACAGGCGCGGCTTCGGCGCTGTCTGACCGCGCGAGCGTCAGCATATCCTCGACAAGCGATTTCATTCGCTTCGCCTCGGCGTGGATATGTTCAAGTCGCACGGCATTTTTTTCATCTCCATCCGTCACATTTTTTTGCAAAATGTCGGCATTTGAGAGGATTACAGTCAGCGGGGTTTTCAGCTCGTGCGACGCGTTTGCAATAAACTGCTTCTGTCGCTCCCACGCGGTTTCCATCGGGCGCACCGCACGGCGGGAGAGAAATATGCTAAGGAAAAAGAACACCAAAATTGCCGTGCCGCTTATTAGAAGCGAGACTATAATCTGCGCCCGCAGCATTTCGCGCTCCAACGTTATGTCCGCAAGCGCTATACGAGTTCCGCCCGCTTGCTCCCTTTTCAAAAAGCGCAGGTCGTAGCTCGACAAAACCCCGCTTTCGCTGTTCTTTTCGAGTGCAAGGTTCACAATCGGCGCGATGTCGCTCTCCCCGATAAAGTGCAGCTGATTTGAGAGGACTGTCACCTTCCCCGCCCGCGTAACTTCGACAACAAGGACGGGCTGCCGCACGCCAATTGCCATAATACCGCGCACATCTGGCGGTATCGGATTCGGCAGCTCTCCCGGGAAAGTCCTGATGTTCAGCGCCTGATGTAGCATTCCGACGCTCATTTTTTCATTGTTTTTCTGCGTGGTCACAAGCATTGTGAAGAAAATTGCGAGCAGAATAAGCGTGACTACGCACATAATTATAAGCACAAACTTGCAGCGAAGTTTCTTAATCATTAGCACCCTCCAGCCTGTAGCCCACGCGCCGCACAACGGCGATTTTTACGCGCGAGTCGATGTGGGCAATCTTCCTGCGCAAAAAAGAGATGTACACCTCGACGATGTTGTCATCGGCGTTGCTGTCATATCCCCATATTTTCAGATAAATCGTCTCCTTCGGCAACAAAATACCCTCGTTTGCTATGAGAAGCCGAATTAGTTCCAACTCCTTTGCACCGAGGCGAATGGAATTGCTGCCGCAGACAAGCTCATTTGTCGCGGCGCTGACCTCTATGTCACCGTAGGAGTAGGAGTCCGCTTTTATCCCTCCGCCGCGCCGCGTAATCGCCCGCAGACAGGCAAGGAGTTCCTGCGTGTCGAAGGGTTTTGTCAAATAGTAGTCTGCACCGCTGTCAAGCCCCTTGATTTTGTCTCCTGTCTCCGTTTTCGCTGTCAGCATAAGGACGGGCGTAAAAATTTTGTTTTTCCTCATTTCGCGTACAATTTCAAAGCCGCTGATTCCTGGCAGCATTACGTCAAGGATAATCGCGTCGTAAATACCGGTGAGCGCGTTATCAAGCCCCGATTTGCCATCGCGGCAGATGTCGGGGATGTCCCTGTTCTGGGCTACGATGTCCGCGAGGGTCGCCGCAAGGCGCTTTTCGTCCTCGACAATTAAAATTCGCAAGACGGCTCCCTCCTTCATGATTATACAGTCATTATATCATAAATTTTACACCTCAAAGTTTAACTTAAGCTTAAAAGCACAAGCTTTACAAAATGTTCATTTTATCATTAAGGTTCAATTAAGCTTCATCTTTTACCCTATGTTCATGAGGTTTAGATCGGCAATCCAAACATTAAATCTTCGGATAAGGAGTGAACATATTTGATAAAGCCGGAATACCGTCACGAGTACAAGCATTCAATTAACCTTTTGGACTACCACACTTTGCGGCAGCGCCTGCGGGCCGTCGCAAGCCCTGACCCGCACGCATACGCAGCCGGAAGATACCACATCCGCAGCCTGTATTTCGATAACGACGACGACAAGGCTCTGCGCGAAAAGCTGTACGGTTTGCCCGTGCGTGAAAAATACCGCATACGGATTTACAACGGCGCGGAGGATTTGATTCGTCTTGAAAAAAAGAGCAAGGCGCACGGTCTATGTACAAAGCAGTCAGCTGTTTTGACGCGCGAGCAAACGGAGAAAATCCTTGCGGGCAACACCGCGTGGATGACTGCAGCAGGGGACGCAGTGCTCGCCGAGTTTTACGCAAAAACCCGCTACCAGCGACTTCGCCCGAAAACCATCGTGGACTACATACGTGAGCCGTACATATACCCCCACGGAAATGTACGAATTACCTTTGACTCGGATGTGAAAACGGGGATTTACGACACAAGTTTGTTCGACAAAGATATTGCCATGTTCAGCACGGGCGAGGCGGGTGTGCTGCTTCTTGAGGTGAAGTACGACAGTTTCCTACCCGAACTAATTCGTGACATAATTCAGACGAATACCCGCCACACGCACGCATTTTCAAAATACGCGGCCTGCCGCATGTATGGGTAAAATTTAAAAGTTTCAAGCTTAGGGTTTGTGCCTGTCGGTTTCCGAAAATGGCACGAGTTTCAAAATAACACAAAAGGATGGATGTAACTATGAATTTCAACGACCTTTTTAAGTCCAGCTTCCTCGAAAACATAACAAGCTTTTCCGCGCTAGACATGGCTATTGCGATGGGGCTTTCGCTCGCTGTCGGCGTATTTATCTTCCTCGTTTACAAAAAAACGTACACAGGCGTGATGTACTCTGCGGGCTTCGGCGTGTCGCTTTTGGGGCTTACCTTGGTTACCACGTTGATTATTCTCGCGGTCACGTCGAATATCATCCTCTCTCTCGGCATGGTCGGCGCGCTGTCGATTGTCCGCTTCAGGACGGCAATAAAGGAACCTCTCGACATCGTGTTTCTGTTCTGGGCGATTGCCTCGGGGATAGTTTTGGGCGCGGGACTTCTGCCGCTCGCGGTTCTTGGCTCGCTGTTTATCGGCATAATCCTTGTGGTTTTTGTCAACCACAAGAGCGTCGATTCTCCCTTTATTCTTATTGTTTCGAGCGATAGCGACCTTGCCGAGGACGAAATCCTGAACTTTGTCAAGCAGAGCGTCAAGCACTACAGCACAAAGTCGAAAACGGTGTCCTCCTCGGGCATGGAATTTACGCTTGAGGTGCGGTTGAAGGAAAACTCCACGAAGTTTATCGGCGGGATAAAGGACATAGCGGGCGTAAACAGCGTTGCGCTTGTCAGCTACAACGGCGACTACATGTCATAAAGGAGGCGGCCGCCATGATTAAGCACAGAAAAATCGGAATAGTCGCAGGGCTTCTCATGCTGGCGGCGATAGTTTTTGTCGGAATCGGGTTCTTTGCTCCGAGTGCCTACGCCTCGGTTTTCGGCTCGGCGGATATGCCGTATGTCGCGATAATGGACAAAAACACGGTTCTGGACATCCAAATTGTCGCTGACAAAAAAGAGTGGGCGGCTATGCTCGAAAACGCGACGGCGGAGCAGTATATTTCGGCGACAGTTATAATCAACGGCAAAAAGATTAAAAACGTAGGAATCCGTCCCAAGGGAAACTCAAGCCTTAGTCAAGTGGCAAGTGACTCAACCACCGACCGCTACAGCTTCAAAATTGAGTTTGACCAGTATGTGCCCGGGCAGACATGGATGGGGCTTGACAAGCTGGTTGTCAACAACATGCAGGGTGACGCGACGTACATGAAGGAGTACCTCTCCTACGACATCATGAGCTATGTCGGCGTCGAAACACCGCTGTACGCGTTTTCGAACATCAGCGTCAACGGCGAAAAGTGGGGGTTCTACCTCGCGGTTGAGGCGCTTGAGGACAGTTACGCCAAGCGCGTCTATGGCACAAACCACGGCAAGCTATATAAGCCCGAAAGCATGGGCGGGCGCGGCAACGGTCAGATGAACGAGTTCATCGAAAATATGCAGGGCGAAAACACGGCCGAACGCGTACCGCAGGGCTTCGAAAATCAAAACGCCATGCCGAATTTCGGACAGAATCAAGCCTTGATTCCACAAGAGGGGCAAGCCGGCAGACCCGTGCGGGAGCAAGGGGCGGGCGGCTTTGGTGGTGAAGCTCCGCAGAATACCTTCGGCGGGCGGGGCAACATGGGCGGAGGCGGAATGGGCGGCTTCGGCGGAAGCTCCGGCGGCGCGACCTTGCAGTACACGGACGACGAATTTTCAAGTTACTCAACTATTTTCGACGGCGCGGTTTTTGATATATCTGACACCGACCGCCGAAGCCTGATATCCGCTTTGAAAAGCCTGAACGCGGGTGAGGATTTGGAAAGCGCTGTGGACGTAGAAGCGACGCTCAAATACTTCGCGGCGCACGCGGTGATTGTGAATCTGGACAGCTACATTTCCGGCATGTGCCACAACTACTACCTGTACGAAAATAACGGACAGCTGACAATGCTGCCGTGGGATTTCAATCTGGCGTTCGGCGGCTTTCAGTCGGGCAGCGCCTCGTCGATTGTGAATTTCCCGATTGACACACCCGTTTCGGGCGTAAGCCTTGAGGACAGGCCGATTTTGGCGAAGCTTCTCGAAGTTCCGGAGTACATGGAGCTTTACCACAGCTATTTGCAGAAAATCGTGGACGGCTATTTTACCGCCGGCAAATTTGAAAAGACGGTCGATAACCTCGACGCGCTGATTTCCTCGCATGTTGAAAACGACCCGAGCGCGTTTTACAGTTTCAGCGCCTACACAAGCGGCGTTGCGGAGCTGAAAACCCTCGGAAACCTGCGCGCCAAGAGCATAGCGGGGCAGCTCAACGGAAGTATTCCTTCAACAACTGATAGACAGAGCGCAAACCCCGCGGCGCTTGTTGACGCGTCGGCAATCAACCTGACTGCGCTCGGCAGCATGGGCGGCATGGGTTTTGGCGGCAGGCTGGACGGCGAAAATATCATCGTTGGCAACATTCAAGCTTTCGATGTGACCGCTATGCAGCGCGCCATGGAAATCATTCAGGAGGCGGATGGCGCAGCACTGACTCCTGAACAGCTTGCGGAGCTAGAAGCACTCGGAATTGCCGAGGAGCAAATTTCGCTGTTCCAAAGTATGCAGGCGGGCGCGCTTGGCGGCGGTAATATGGGCGGTGCATTCGGCGGGCGACCCGCCAACCTTGACGGAAACAACGCGCCGCAGGGCGGAATCTCCGGCGGAGGAAATCCCTCTGCCTCCGCCGGATACGACGCGGCCGCGTGGCTGACGCTGGGTGGCGGCGCGGCGCTGATGATAGCCGGAATTATGTTTGTGCTGTTTTTTAAGCGCCGGCGCGCGGCTATGTAATAGATTTTTCCCTCCTGTGCGCGCACTCTCGAAAACTCTCTCTTCAACAACAAAACCGCCAAGTGGCGGTTTTGTTGTCCTGTAAATCTAGCCTACAGGCTCTGTTATGTAACAGCTTATGAATTTTACGCCGTCGTCGGTCACTTTGCCTCTGATGACTATAAGGTTCTCGATGTACACATCTACCGGAGCGTCCTCATATGCAAAACTTAGTAACACTTCGAGCAAATCCCAGCCAACAACCTGTGCGCTGAAAAGTGCGTAGTTCCCTGCGCTCGCGCCAAATCCCAGGTGGCTTGTGGTACACAACCCGGTTTTGCTGTCGTATTTGGCATGGAATAGTTCCGCCGGAATAAAATTATACTCCTCAAGATAGCCGTCAAGAATCTCCGTTATGTCGCTGAGGGGAATGTAGTAAAGTTCGTCCCCTGCGTCGTACATCGCATCTATACGATCGCTTTCCGCAAGTCCCGCAAAACGGAACAGATCATCTGTCGAAATTTCCAACGGGTCGGCAAAGCCGAAATTTTCGCCCGAGCCGAGATATGTCGCCTTTATAAAATAGTTGAAAAGCTCTTCCTCCGCCGCACGCCCCAAGTAGCCTACTGCGGGAGTGTCACGATAATCTACAGCCTCACTTTTCAGTATATAGTACCCGCCGTCGTAAAACTCAAACTCGTACTGCTTTGTTTCCATCAAAAAGTTGAAATCTTCGTCCTCGTAGAAATCCACCGTGAGGCGCAAAACATTGCCATCCGTGCTTCTCTCAGCAACCCGAGAAAGTATCTCTCCGCCGAATCCAGAAATAAAAGGCGCAACAACTGTGTCTGTGTCCGAATCGTATATATCTAGCAGGGCGGCATTGAAGAAGAAGGACTTTAAAACCGTGCCAAGCTGCTCCGTTATTTCATCCACGGGAATTATGTACATATCCGTATCCGCGTCATACCACCGCTTTTCATATGTCATGTAGTCGTTGTTGAGCGAGTACAGGAACAGGGTGTAGAGCTGGTTTGTCATTAGCTCGGACGTTTCGGAAAAATCAAAGCTTCCGACAATTTCAAGTCCGTTGACATAGGTATAGAGAATTTCCTCGTCTGCCATCGCCGTAACCTCCGCTATGTACAGCGACTCTGAGGGTTCGGCAGAATGTGTGGACGACGGTTTAGCCGATGGCACAGCCGAGATTTGCGCTGTTTCGGGAGGGCTTGCACTTACGCTTCCGCCGATTTGAACGGTGCATCCCGCCACGAGAGCGGAAATCAGAATAAACGTAAGAATCAGCGATAATTTTTTCATATATGTCCTCTTTTCGATTGAATTTAAACACTACTTCAAGCGAAACTCGGCGGCATAGCTGTTATTTGGTATGAACCGCCCCGCTCTTATCCATGTCACAAACCTATACTCGCCCGGAACCCAGTCGAACTCGTAGGCCGTGGTAACAATAATGTCGTCCTCTGTTCGGACAATTCTCTCCGGAATCTTCTGCCCGATTTTGTACAGGTGGATTGTATTTGATATAGTCTTTACATTGTCGAAAATATACCAATACGGCCCAAAATCCGGCGCGGCGCCGCCCTGTATTATCGTGTACCATTGTCCGTCAATTTTTATTTCGACGGTAGTAAAACGCGGTGTCTCGGCGTGAGAAAAACCATTGTCCGTCATTACAATCCCGATTTCGGTGTGGTCTTTTATCCGATAGCTCGGCTTTTCGGTTGAAAACTCGAACTTGTCGTCCGGGTTCAGCAGTTTATCATCATATGTCGAGAGAGGAAGCGTCTCCTTCATCCTGTCGTAAGTTTCGCGCGGCACTGGCGGTGTCGCAAAACAGAAAAAGTACACTGCGGCAGCCGCCGCGACTAAAATCACTGCGCAAATCGCGAATATATACCGCTTTTCCATCATGCACCTCCGCTTGCCAGAATCATCCTGTTACTTATATTGTATCAGCAATTCAAATTTTTCGCAATATTTGATTCGGAAATATGGAATCCACTGCCGGAAATATGTGCATGTCTGTAGCTTTTTTTGCGGCGTTGTGGTAGAATGGTTTGCGATTAAGCGGAAGAGGGATTGAGAAAATGTTTGACTACGGCGAGCTGCAGACATGGCTGGACAAATGGCAAAAGATTCTACGTCTCGCGGATTGGGATATTAAGCTCGAGCTTGTGGGGCGCGAATGGCGCAAAACCGGCGACGTTAAAATTGACCGCAACGACAAAAAGGCGATTCTGTTAATCAATAACTTCAACCCCAAGCAGACGAACATCGAGTCGGTAATCATCCACGAACTTCTGCACATAAAGCTGTGGGACATGGACCAGATGATTGAGGAATTGCTCATCAGCCTGTACGGCGACGACCGAAGCGACCCGAAATTTTCGTTTGCTTACACTCAGTTTATGAACCTGCTTGAGCAGACCACGGAGGATTTGGCCAAGGGGTACAAAGACTTGGGCGCGGACGACAAAAGTATATCCTTCGGGCGCATTCAAAAGCAGGCGGACGACGAATTGAGAACAAAATAACTATTGACAAAAGGACTGAATTTTTATGAAGCTTGTAATTGCGTCGGATATTCACGGTTCGGGCGAGGCTGCCGCACGCCTTATCGAGCGCTACCGCGAGGAAAACGGCGAAAAGCTTATTTTGCTTGGAGACATACTGTACCACGGCCCGCGCAACCCGTTTCCAGAGGGTTACGGTCCGCAGAAGGTTGTCGAAATTTTGAATCCGCTCACACCGGAAATCATCTGCGTTCGCGGAAACTGCGACAGCGAAGTTGACGAAATGGTTCTTACGTTCCCTCTTTTGAGCGGATACACCGCTCTGTATGACGGTAAGCGTGAGCTATTTTTTACCCACGGGCACATCTACAACGAAAATCATCTCCCGCCGGTGAAGGCTGGCGGTGCTCTGATTCACGGGCACACACACATCAAGGTTGCAGAAAAGCGCGCGGGGTATTTTCTCCTTAACCCCGGCTCGACCTCGCTGCCAAAGGACGGATTTGAGGGCAGTTACATGGTGTATGAGGATGGTGTTTTCACAATTAAGACACTGAACGGCACATCTATGAAAACTCTTAGAATGGGTTAAACACATAGATTCATACAAAAAACAACCCCGGTGGGGTTGTTTTTATTTCGTTATAGAGAACGCCTTTTATGCATTGACCACATTCTCCGGCGAACCACCGAGGAATTTTTCGAGGTTTTTCACCGCAATGTCCATAAGTCGTGCGCGACTCTCACGCGAAGCCCACGCAATATGCGGCGTAATTACGCAGTTTTTTGCCTTCAGCAGCGGGTTGTCTGCCTTAATCGGCTCGAAGGATACGACATCGACCGCCGCCGCGAACACCTTGCCGCTGTCCAGCGCTTCAGCCAAATCCTTCTCGACTATCAGCGGCCCGCGGCTCGTGTTTAGGATAATTACGCCGTCCTTCATCTTTTCGATGTTCGGTTTGTTAACTATCCCCTCTGTCTCAGAAAAAAGCGGGCAATGCAGGCTGATGACATCGCTCTTGGAAAATAGCTCGTCGAGGGTTGTGTAACTCATAGTTGCACATTCAAGCTCCGGGTTATGGTGGGCGTCGAAAGCAATCACTTTCATCCCTAGCGCCTGCGCTATTCTGCCCGTCGCCTGGCCGATTCGGCCGTAGCCGATTACACCCATGGTCTTGTTTGCAAGCTCCATAAGCGGATAGTCCCAGAAGCAGAAATCCTTTGAGTTGCTCCACTTTCCGTTCTGCACAGCTTCGCTGTGGTGGCCTACGCGGTTGCAGATTTCCAAAAGCAGCGCAATCGTGTGCTGCGCCACAGCGTCCGTACCGTAGGCCGGGATGTTTGTGATGGGAATGCTCGCCGACTTTGCCGCTCCGGTGTCAACGACGTTGTAGCCGGTCGCCAGAACGCCGATGTACTTTATCTGCGGACACGACGCGATGGTTTCCGCAGTAAGCGGGGTCTTGTTGGTGATAACTATTTCACTGTCGCCGATTCTGGGCAGGATGTCCTCCGGCGAGGTGCGGTCGTAAACTGTAAGTTCGCCGAGCTTTTCAAAGCCGCTCCAGCTCAAGTCGCCGGGATTCAGCGTATTCCCGTCCAAAATTACTATTTTGCTCAATTTTTCAGTCCTCCAAAAGCGCCCACGCGCGGTTCAGAACGCGCTTTGTGTTCGCGAGGATTATGTCGCCGCCCTGACCGGGACGGGGAGTGACTTCCATCGAAAGCACGAGTGGATTTTGTGCGTTGAAAAATCCCTCCTGCTTCAAAACCGTCAGGTAATCAACAAGCTCCGCCGTGTCGTTTGCGCTGTTCGGGTAGCCGAAGGCGGGGTGCAGGTCGCCGTAGCCGTCAAACCCGGGCTTGACGACAGCATTGCCGAAATGCAGGTGCGTTATGTACGGGCGCAGAACCTGAATTACGAACTTGCTTGTCTCGTAAGTGGTAGGGAAATGCGACAAATCCACAAGCAGGCCGAAGTTGTTGTGTGTTGTCCTCATATCGGCGGCAAATTGCGCGGCATACGGCGCGGGCCCAATAAGGCTCGCCTTGTCCATGTCGAAGTCGAACACCTCAAGCTCAACCAGCATACCCTTTTTCGCAGCATAGTCGCAAACCGCGCGCGTCGTTTTCAAAAGCGCCGCGTAGTGCTCGTCCTTCTTCTCCAGAGTCCACTTGCCGCTCAAAAATGCGATTCCTTTCGCGCCGAGGTACTCCGCCTCATCCACTGCCTCGACGAGCGTGACTTCAGCGGCTTTGCGCCCGGATTCGTCCGTGTCGTTAGGGTTCAGCTTAGGCCCGAGGAGGCGTGGCTGCGCGCCGTAGCACACCTTCATATGGCTCTGCGCCAATATGTCACGGACTTTCTCGCGGGTTTCGTCGTCCTTTATCTGACCAATTTCGATTGCGTCAAAATAGTCGTCGCAGGCTATCGCCTTCACGCTGTCCAGAATATCGTACTGCGCCGGCGGGTGGCTCATCCACTGTATTGTACCGACTTGAAAATACTTGTGTATACTTTCTTGCATTGTGTAGCCTCTCGCTTTCTATAAATAAGTTATCTGCGTATTCGGGAGCTATCTTTACCAGTTCACCCTAATACACAAACTCCCTGACATTGTTCAAAGCCGTACCCATTGAGCAGTCAACATCGGGGTCGCATATGATGTCGATAACTGCCGGCTTGCCGCTCGCTTTCGCACGGCTGAGCGCTGCGGGAATGTCCTTCGCGTCAAAGACGCGCTCGCCGTAGCAGGCAAAGCCCTCGGCAACCTTCACATAGTCAATCATGCCCTGATTTTCTGGCATAGCAACATCGCACTCGTAGCCGTAGGCGTATTTCTGGTTCTGGCGGATAAGGCCAAGGTACGCATTGTTGACGACAACCACGATGACAGGCATCTTGTTCACCGCGCAAACCGCAAGCTCCTGTACGTGGAACGTGAATCCGAAGTCGCCCATAACCGCAACGCCCTGCTTACCTGTCGCAACCATCGCGCCAAATGCAGCTGGGATGTCGTAGCCAAGGCAGCCCGCGCCACCGGACGGTAAATATCCGCGCGGAACATCGATGTCCTGAAGCTGACCCGACCAGATTTGCGTTATGCCACAGCCGGTTGTAAATACCGCGTCGCTTCCGAAATACTTGTTCAGTTCGCCAAATACACGGTGCGGATTTATTGGCTTCGCGTCGTAGTCAACCTTGCGGGCGAGGCTCTCACGCAGGGAGGGAAGTTCGGCAACATCGACGCGCTCTTTCGTCGTCACAACTTTTTCAGTTGCCGAAAGCAGAGCACATATTGCCGACTTAGCGTCGGAAACTATGCCCAGATCGGCTGGAAATATCTTGCCGATTTCGGACGCTTCGATATTGATGTGGATAAACTTTCTGTCGCCGCGATAGACGCTGATGTCGCCGGTGTGCCTGTCGGTGAAACGGCAGCCTATGCCCAAAACAAGGTCACTGTCAAGGAACACCTTGTTGCCAACCGGCTGACCGACTTGAATGCCGCAGTGCCCCGCGTTCAGCGGATGGTTCACGGGGATGCCACCCTTTGCCATGTAGGTCGTAATGATCGGCATGTCCAGCTTCTCCGCGAGCTTGACGCACTCCTCCGCAGCTTCTGAAAGGATAACGCCGCCGCCCATCAGCATAAGCGGCTTCTTTGCGGCGAGAATCATCTCTATAGCTTTCGCGATGTCCGCGTCATTCGGCGCGGGGGCGCTCGATGTCAGCGGAGCATAGCTCTCTGCTTCAAAATCAATTTCCGCGTTCTGTACGTTCAGCGGCAGGTCGATAAGGACGGGGCCAGGTTTACCCTCGCGCGCAACCCTGAACGCCTCGGCAAAAACCGCCGGAACGAGAGCCGGGTCTGTAATCTGGTAACCTTTTTTGACTACCGGCTCGCAGATTTTCGCGATGTCCACGCACTGGAACGCGTCTTTGCCGAGCTGTGCCGTAACAGCTTGCCCCGTTATCGCTATAAGAGGAATGCTGTCAATGTTGCAGGTGTAAAGTCCCGTTACGAAGTTTGTCGCGCCCGGCCCGGAGGTACAGGCAGCAACCGCCAACTTTCCGCTCGCCCTGAAGTGGCCGCCGGCGGCGTGGACACACGCCTCCTCGTGCCTATGGCAGAAGGACTTTATCCTCTCCGACTTGCCGAGATACTCGTAAAATCCGTTGATTCCCGCTCCCGGTATGCCGTATACTGTGTCGATTCCTTCCTTTTCCAATATCCTGATTATAGCTTCTGATGCTTTCATGCTCTACCTCATTTCATATATTGAAATATTATCTCAAAATACCTATTTTAATCATATCATATTATCCTGTTGTGTCAACATCAAAATTTTTTTCTTCACATTCCGCCATACGTCCATAAATATAGCCCCCGATTTGCAAAATCAGGGGCTATATTTTACTTTATGAAATTATTGCTTATTGCTCGTCCACACGCCAACCCATACACATCGAAATCTGCTTTGCAGTGTCGCGCAGAAAATCCAGATGCGCGTAAATATGCTCGTCTGTCATCCGGATTGCAGGGCCACTCACGCTGAGTCCCGCGTGAATCCCTCCCGTGTAATCCCTAACCGGAACGGCAATACAGCGGACCCCCGCCTCGCACTCCTGATTGTCGAAGGCGTATCCAAGTTCTGCAATACGCTTTAGCTCCAAGTCCAGCGCCTGCTTATCAGTTATTGTGCTGTCGGTGAATTTAGTGAGCTTATGCATAACCACATATTGGTCAAGGTCGCCGGCGGAGTACTCAGAAAGAAACAGCTTGCCTATTCCTGTACAGTGCATGGGCGCGATATTTCCGATACGCTGGGTGCTTAAAAGCGTGTTGTACTGGCTGTTCGCCACCTCGACATACATAATAGTCATGTTGTTTTCAATGGCGAGGTTGCAGCTTTCCCTGAAAGTGTTGGAGACACTACGCATAAATGGGAGAGCAATGCTGCGAAAATTGTTGTAGGCAGACACGTTGTGCGCCAAAGCGCAAATTTTCATCGTTATATAATACCGCCCCGTATCCGGGTCCTGCGCAACATATTTCCGTTTTTGAAGCGCGGACAGAAACCTGAGCGTGGTGCTTGTGTTCATCTCGCATTTTGCCGCAACATCTTGCAAACGTAAGGGTTCGGACTGCTCGGACATCATTTCGAGCACTGATAAAAGCTTGTCCGAGGACTGGTTCGGCGGCGTTGCGTTGGTTTTTTTGCGCTCTCTTTTTGTAACCAAAGGTATCCCGTCTTTCCATAATCAATATTTCGATATAACGCGCTACACTATGATATAACAAAAACTTAATAAAATCAAGTTTAATTTCAAAATTTGAAACGCTATGGCGCGATATTCGTCAAATGTCGTGATATAGCTCTCTTTTAATATATTGGTTTCAACATTTGAACTTTTGTGCAATAGTCCACACGAACGACAGAACTTAAGAAAAACCCCTGCGACCGACGGCTGTAACCGTTGCAATCACAGAGATTTTACTTTTTCCCAAAATATGGTGGAGGTAAGCGCTCGCCGGTCGAACTCGTTAGATTCTAACAGATTTCAGTTTAACCTCAAACTGAGTGCGAACCCCCGAGGGAAAACTAAAATTTCCGCCTTGGTGTTCGCCTGGCTCTCTTCTGGCGAAAGAGGTGATTTTAGATTTTTTGATTTAGCCTCACTGTAATCACATTTCCACTTTTTATTACACCATATCTCTCGTCTTTTGTCGATACGATCAGTTCGATTGCGATACCTCATCAACCAATGAAACCCGATTTATCAGTCCGTCAAACTGGAATTTATCAATTACACCTCAGCGTCAACAAATTCCAGCACAAATATGTTGTTTGATTTTACATATCCAAAGATTCTCCCCAAGTGGAATAGAAACGGCTCTGATTCATAACTCTGAAAAGACATCCCTTCGAACAG
>JGI994J12354_10001301_pt1 | contig 25241 bp, 17 predicted proteins | sample IntmicLarv3ML3BL_FD_12354 | JGI IMG/M metagenome (IMG submission 12354)
GGGGGGGGGGGGGTGATTTGGTAAAATGGAGGAGAATAGTTTAGGAGCGTAAATTATGAAACTAAAAGAGTTCGACTTTAAATTACCAAGAGAGGAAGCGCGAAAGAAAAAGATAATGTTCACAAGTATTAGTGTTATAGCACTTATTCTAATAATAACAATAGCTTCTACTTTTGCTTACTACCAAAGTGTAGAGAATCAAAATCCAATCAATACAAGTGTTGGAGAGTTTTCTAGTGGAGACATTATATTCGCAGTGACAATTGATGGAATTCCATCAAATACATTTATGCCCAAAACAAGTGGATATGTGGGAGTTGTAACGTGTGATAAAGGAGCAAGTGGAACATGGGATACAGAGCAATGGAATGTAGTAGTAAGGAATTTAATGCAAACAAAAACTACTTGCAATATTGATTTTGTTCAAACTGAAAATTTGAGAGAATCTGTATTAGCGCAGTTTGGAGGAACAACAAAAATAGTAGTAGCTCCAAGTGGAACGTTTGAAAATTCTAGCACTGAAACAGATAAATTAATGTATAAAATGGAAGATGATTATGGAACTTCATACTATTATAGAGGAGCTAAGGATTTACTCAATAACAATTTAATATTTGCGGGATTCCAATGGAAAATAGTTCGAATAAATGGTAATGGAACTATTCGTTTGATATATAATGGAGATTGTTTGAATAACAATTGTGTGATAAATACTGTAGGACCATCTACGAGTATTGAATCAATTGAGTTTAATAAAAAAGATGATGACAACAAATATATGGGATATATGTATGGGGGATTAGAGGGTGTTGCCTCGACTTCTAGAGGTCAAGCAACAACAAATCAAACTAGTTCTACAGTCAAATTGAAATTAGATGATTGGTATGAAAAAAATATAGTAAATAGAGGATATTCTAGCAAGGTTAGTGATACGCTTTTTTGTAATGATAGACAACTTGCTCAAGAAGCTGGTTCAACTGGTGTTGCAATGGGTAATGGTTTTGGGCAAAGTGGAACATATTATGCATCTTTTTATCGCTTATTTGAAAATAAAATACCTACTTTAAAATGTACGCAAAAAAATGATAGATTTACAGTAAGTGATACTGCAAATGGAAATGGTTCTTTAACATATCCAGTGGGGTTAGTAAGTGCAGATGAAACAATATTAGCTGGTGGTACTATTTCTGGTAACGCAGAACCTTATATTTGGACAAATCATTCTTTTTTGACAATGTCTCCTAGTTTTTTTGTTACTAATACTAGACTTTGGTATTTTGCTTTTACAGGTTTTTTGTCTTTAAATAGTGCTAGTGTAGCATATGGACTAAGAGCGACTGTAAATTTAAATACTAATGTTGAAGTTATTGGAGATGGAAGTGCAACAAGCCCATTTAAAGTTGTGTAGTATTGTTAGAAATCATTAAAAATTGATTGACTTATTATTATAGTACATAGTAATATTGTTTTATTGACTTTCAAACTATGGTATTTATTATCTAATACCAGGTTTTTTTGCTGTCTATTTAGGTTTAAGAGGAGGGAAAAACTTTAGATGAATGAATTAAAGATTGAAAGAGCACATTTAAGTAAAACGATTATAGATTATAATCAGGTATTGGATTATTATAAGTTGAAAATTAATAGTTTGGGTAGTAATTATCGAGATAATGCATTCCTGTTTGCAAGAATGCATTATATGTATGAAAATAAAATAAGAATAATTAATAAAACCATATTAAAGCCTTATTTTGCAAGGATTGATTTTTTGGAAAATGGTGAAGAAGAAATGCAAGTTTGCTATATTGGTAAAGTTGGAGTAAGTGATTGTGATGATGAAATAATTACAGTGGACTGGCGAGCACCAATTGCTAGTGTTTATTATGATAGTAATATTGGTGGTGCTAGTTATATAGTTGAAGATAATATAATAAATGGTAATCTTAGTTTAAAACGTCAATATGAGATTGAAAATGGAATATTACAACATTATACTGATGTAGATAGTGTATCTAATGATGATATATTAAAACCATATTTAATGGCTAGTGCTGATAATAGACTAAAGAATATTGTTGCAAGTATTCAAGGTGAACAAAATAAAATTATTAGAGAAAAATTATATAAAAACTTAATAGTACAAGGAGTAGCTGGAAGTGGAAAAACAACAGTTGCTCTTCATCGTATTGCATATTTAGTATATAATCATATGAAAACTATAAATCCAAATCAATACTTGGTAGTTGGTCCAAACAAATTTTTTGTTAACTATATATCTGGGATACTGCCTGATTTAGATGTAGAGAATGTTGGACAAATGACTTATTTTGAGTTGTGCGCTTCTTTTTTGAAAGAAAATTTAATTCTATTATCAGATGAAGATAAATTAAAAGAACAATTAAGTGAATATTCTAATGAAAATGATTTAAATTATAAATTATCTCTTAGATATAAAAAAGCAATTGATGAGTATTTATTGTTATTTAATTCTAAAATAATTGAAAATAAAGACTTTGAAATAATGGGATATCAAATCTTAAGTTATCAACAAATAAAAAAAATATATGATGAAATTGAAAATGAATATTTAAATTATAATAATTTTTATGCTAAAGTTCAAAGAGCAATTTTGTTAATATCAAAATATATTATGCAAAATTCAGGCCATATTTTAGCTAAGATAAAGCAAAAAAACAGTTCGATTAGTTTAACTGATATAAAAAAAATTGAACAAAAATTACTAAGTGGGTGTAGGGTTGAGTTAAAAACATATTTTAAAAATAGTCGACCAAATGTTTTAAAATTTTATATTGAATTTTTAAAACATAATAAATTTAATAATTGGGAGAAAAATGTTTTTAACATAACTAAAAAGTGTGTAGAATTTGAAGATTTAGCACCCTTAATTTACTTACAGTATAAGATATATGGTAGTGGAACTTTTGAAGAGATGCGTCATGTAGTAATTGATGAGGCGCAAGATTATGGAGATTTTAATTTTTTAGCATTAAAAGAAATGATGCCAAGTGCAACATTTAGTATTTTTGGTGATTTGGCACAATCAATTTATGAATATAGAAGTATTGATTCTTGGCAAAGTGTAGTTGATAATGTATTTTATAATAATTGTGATATTTTGTATTTACTTAAAAGTTATCGTACTACTACTGAAATTATGAATGAAGCTAATAAGGTAACTAAATATTTAGATTTAGATCCAGCAATTCCGGTTATCCGTCATGGAGTAGATGTTAAGTATTTAAAAATAGATAAATATAGAGAACAGTTAATAAAAGTAATTGATAATTATTTAGAAAATAAATATAAAACTATAGCTATAATATGTAAGGATGAAGAGGAAGCTAAGAGTTTAAATGAACTCTTAGCTTCTGACAACATTAATTTAATAACTGATAAAGATACTATGTATAATGGAGGAATTTGTATTATTCCAAGTTATTTAGCTAAAGGTTTAGAGTTTGATGCAGTTATTATAAGTAATGCATCTAGTATTGTTTATAACATAAACAAAGTAATAGATATGAAATTGTTATATGTTTCAATGACTAGAGCATTACATGAGTTGACTATATTATATGAAAATGATTTGCTACAAGCTTTAAAGTAACAGTTTATTTGTTACTTTTTTTGACGAAAAAACATGAGAGAAGACTGGTTTTTATGGTAAAATATTTTGAGAGGTGATTCTGATGATAAAAACACAAATTGAACTGGAGGAAATATTAACTGCGTTGCTAAAGTATCCGGAAAATGAATGGGTTGAGTTTAAAAAGGCAACAAATAATTTTGATATTAATAAACTTGGCCAATACTTTTCTGCAATTAGTAATGAGTCAAATTTAAACAATAAACAATATGGTTGGATTGTTTTTGGTGTTGATGATAAAACTCATGAAATAACTGGAACAAATTATTGTGAGTCGGATGATTTTAATAATGTTAAAAAACAAATTACTGATAATACAACAGATAATGTTGGGTTTATTGCAATATACTCATTTTACTTTGGTGAAAAAAGAATTATTATGTTTCAAGTTCCAGCTACAGCTGGAATACCAATGAATTGGAAAGGATTTTCTCATGGAAGAAGCGGGGAGTCATTAGTGCCATTAACTCCTAATAAAATTGAGCAAATAAGGGCTACTGCAAATTCTGATTGGTCAAGAAAGATAATAGAGGAGGCAACAGTAGATAATCTTGATGAGGATGCAATATTGTTTGCAAGAAAGCAATTTAAAACCAAAAATTATGGTAAAAAAATTGCAAATGAGATTGATGATATGAGTGATATTGAATTTTTGAACAAGGCTAAGGTTACATTAAATGGCCAAATAACAAATGCTACGATGTTGTTATTAGGAAAAAATGAATGTGATTATTTGATTGAGGACTATAATCCTAAGATGACGTGGAAATTATATGATGAGATAAATGTTATTGATTATGAGCATTTTGGAATTCCTTATATCTTAGAGGTTGATAAACTTAAGTCAAAAATTAGAAATCTAAGATATAGGTATATGATTGATGATAGTACTTTATTTCCAAATGAAATATATCAGTATGATAATTATATTTTGAGAGAGCTATTGAACAATGCAATTGTTCATCAAGACTATAGATTAAAAGGAATTATTAATGTTATAGAATTTAAAGATAAAATCATTGTATCAAATGAAGGCACTTTTATTCCTAAGCGTGTTGAAAACGTTTTAGAGCAAGGGTATTCCTCGCCATATTATAGAAATCAATTTTTAGCGAGTGCAATGGTTAGTTTAAATATGATTGATACTGTTGGGAGTGGGATACGAAGGATATACAATATTCAAAAAGAAAAGTTTTTTCCTCTGCCTGATTATGATTTGCAACAAAATAGCAGAGTTGCAGTAGTTTTGTATGGAAAAATAATTGATGAAAATTATACTAGACTATTATCTGAAAAAACTAATTTACCTATAGAGGAAGTTAGACTTCTAGACAGACTGCAAAAAAAACTTGCAATCTCTAAAGAAGAAAGCGATTATTTGAAAAAAGCGTATTTAATTGAGGGAAGATATCCTAATGTTTATATCACTGCTGCTATTGCAAAATTAACCGAAGAAAAAGAAAAATATATATTTAATGTGGGTTTGGAAAATGATTATTATAAAAAAATAATATTAAGATATATTGACGAATATGGTAAAGCGACTAGAAAAGAAGTGCTTAATTTGTTAAGAGAAAAATTACCAGCTTCTTTAAACGAAACAAATAAACTTAGTCGGGTAAAGTATTTATTAAGACTTTTAAGAAAAGAAGGGAAAATTTATTATGACAACTCACCTGGATATTCTTGTTGGAAAAGAAATGTTAGAGAGTAGTTTTACCACTTTTGGGAGTAGTTTTACCACTTTTGGGGAGTAGTTTTACCACTTTTGGGAGTAGTTTTACCACTTTTGGGGAGTAGTTTTACCACTTTTGGGAGTAGTTTTACCACTTTTGGGAGTAGTTTTACCACTTTAATATAACTATAAAGAAAGAAAAGTATTATGAATGAAATAAGTATGAGTAAAGTAAGTAAGAGTTTTGGATTTAAGCGTGTCTTAGATAATTTTAGTTTGGATATAAATCAAAAAGATAAAGTTGCAATAATAGGTGCTAATGGGAGTGGAAAGACAACTTTGTTTAACATAATTGCAGGACTTGAAAGTATTGATAGTGGAACTTTATCAATTAGAAAAAATGCAACTATTGGTCTTTTAAATCAAATACCAATAGTTGAAGAAGATATTACAGTGATGGATTTGTTAAAGAGAAATTTCCAAGATGTTTATGAAGTGGAAAAAGATTTAAGAGATTTAGAAGAGAAAATGAGTGTTGAAGTAGAACATTTAGATTCACTTTTAAAGACATATAGTAAGAAACAAGCTAGATATGAAACTATGGGTGGATATGAAATAGAGGCTAAAATAAGTAAGGTAGTAAATGGTTTTAAGATAAAAGATGAGTTATTAAATAGGAAATTTAATTTACTTAGTGGAGGAGAAAAAACTATTTGTTTTTTAGCATCTTTAATATTATCTAGTCCAGATATTTTATTATTAGATGAACCAACTAATCATTTGGATGTTGAAACTTTAGAGTGGTTTGAAGAATATTTAAAAAATTATAATGGAACAGTAATTATTGTTTCTCATGATAGATATTTTTTAGATCAAGTAGTTAATAAGATTGTTTTGATAGCTAGGGGGTCTTCGGAGATATTTTTTGGGAATTATTCTTATTATTTAATTGAAAATGAAAAGAGAATTATGAGAGAATTTGAAGATTATAAAGATCAACAAAAACAGATTGATGCGATGAAGCAAAAAATAAAAAGGCTTCAAGAATTTGGAAGATTAGCAGCTCCTGAGGGTGGAATGTTTTATCGAAGAGCTGCAAGTATTCAAAAGAGATTAGATAGAGTAGAACTTTTAGATAAACCAGAATCAAAAAGAAGCTTACCATTGGAATTTGATATGGAAACTAGAAGTGGGAAGCAGGTTATTGTTGTTGATAATTTAGATTTAATTATTGGAGATAAAATACTTCTTGATGATGTTAGTTTTAGTATTTTTTATGGAGAAAAGATTGCGATAACTGGAGCGAATGGAACGGGTAAATCAACATTAATAAAGAAGATAATGAAAAATGATTGCGAAAACATTAAAATAGGTAGTAGAGTTAAAATTGGATATATTGCTCAAGAAATAAGTTTTGAGGATGGTAATAGAACAGTTTTAGAAGAGACAAGAAAGTACTTTAGTGGAACTGATACGCTTCTTAGAAGCGCATTAACTAAGTTCATGTTCTATGATGATAATATATTTAAGAGAGTTGGAAAGTTATCTGGTGGAGAAAAGGTTAGGTTAAAGTTATTTGAATTAATTCAGGTTAAAGCTAATCTACTTATTTTAGATGAACCAACTAATCATATTGATATTGAAACAAGAGAAATGTTGGAGGAGGCTTTATTAGATTTTGGTGGAACAATTTTGTTTATTTCACATGATAGATATTTTGTTAAAAAAATGGCGGATAGGGTTTTACTATTAGATGGAAATAAAGTAAAATAATGATATGGAGGAGTGGTGGATTAATGAAAACAATTTATTTAACAACTAATGAGGGAAAGTTGGCAGAAGCTAAGTATTTATTTTTAGAAAAACATAATTTGGACATTGATATTGAGAGAGCTGATTTTGATATTTTGGAAATTCAAGCTAGTAGCTGTGAAGAAGTTGCTAAGTTCAGTGTTAAGTATGCTGCAGAAAAACTTGGAAGAGCTTGTATAAAGTCGGATAGTGGTTTATATATTGATGCTCTTGGTGGTCTTCCTGGACCATATAATGCTTATTTTGCTAGACAAATTGGGATAGATAAATTTTTAGACTTAATGAAAAATGAGGAAAATAGAAAAGCTAGAATTGAAGATTGTTTTGCATATTGTGAGCCGGGAGGAGAACCTGTTGTGTTTAGTGGTGGAGGAAGTGGAAGTATTGCTTATAGTGCTAGGGGAAATGTTGGAGCGTGGCATGATAAGTTTTACATTCCCAATGGAGAGACAAAAACGCTAAGTGAACTTAGAGAAGAAGATAGGGATTATGAATCACAATTTTGGGGGAGTGCAAAAGAAGATTTTGCTAAATGGTATAAGGAAAACAAATAATATAGAGGAGCGAGTTAAGTTGTTAAGGGTAAGTTCAAGGTTTATAATAATCGGAAGCAACTATCTTTTATTGAAGTTAGTGAAGAATTTAGCATTAAGGTTAATATAATAAAATATTTTTGGAACTTTACTAATGAATTAGGAATTACACATTTCTTTTTTTTATTATTGTGGGTATTAAAAAAACAGAAAAAGTTGACAAAGAGTAGAAAAATGGTAAAATAACACAATTGAGAGCTACATAGCCCCTAAATGTGTTTTGGTGATAATTTTTTGATAAAATATGGCTATTAAAATAGATTGGATGGTTTAAAATGATTTTAGAAAATTTGACTTTATCTTTTGGTGTTCAAGATATATTTCGAAGTATAACTTTAACTATTGCCAATAATGAACATGTTGGAATTGTTGGGGTAAATGGCGCTGGGAAAACGACGCTTTTTAAAATAATTGCAGGAGAGTTATTACCAGACAAGGGGAAAGTTATATTAGACAAAAACACTAGAATCGGATATTTGAAACAAGTTATAGAAGAAGATGTTCTTGATAGTGAAATTATTACGTTGGATTACTTATTGTCGGGTAGACCAATTAAAGAATTAGAAACAGAATTGAATAAATTATATGATGATGTATCTGCTGAACAGGATGAGTATAAACAAAAAGAACTATTAAAAAAAATTGCTTATGTGCAACAAATGCTTGAATATCATGAAATATACAATGCAGAAAATATATTATTAAAAATAATATCAGGTATGAATATAGATGATAATTTATTGTTACAGCCTTTAAAAACTTTGTCTGGAGGTCAAAAGTCTAAGGTTGCTTTTGCAAGATTATTGTATTCTAATCCTGAAATAATTTTATTAGATGAGCCAACAAATCATTTGGATAAGTTAAGTAGAGACTATGTAATAAATTTTTTGAAAAATTACAGGGGAATGGTATTTGTTATTTCGCATGATCCAGAATTTCTTGATATGGTTACTTCGAAAACTTTGTATTTAGACAAGAGAACTAAAACAATGGAATTATATAATGGAAATTATGCTGCATTTAAAAAAATCAAATTAGAGCACGATAAATCGGTTGAAAGACAAGCTGAAAATGAAAGTAAGGAAATAGATAAGTTGCAATCTATTGTTGATAAGTATAGGAATGCATCTGGTAATAGGAAACGAATGGCACAAGATCGTGAAAAAAAACTTGAAAAATTATTGGAATCTAGAATTGAAATAGCTCCCAATTCTAAGCAAGTTAATTTAGATATAGCAATTAATAAGGATAGTGGCGTTATACCTATTAAAGTATCTGGTTTGTCGTTCAAATATGATAAGAGTTCATCAACTAATATTATTGATAACTTAAGCTTTGAATTATATAGGGGTGAAAAATTCTTAATTGTTGGACAAAATGGTGTAGGAAAAACCACGCTTTTAAAACTTATTATCCAGCAAATATATCAAGACAATGGGACTATTGATATTGGTGCAAAAACTGATATTGGGTATTATGCTCAAGAACATGAATTGTTAGATAATAGTTTAACAGTTCTAGAAAATTTTAGACATTCTCAAATATCCCAAAAAAGATTAAGAGCAGTACTTGGAAAATTCTTATTTTTTGGTGATGATGTTTTTAAAAATGTTGGAATACTGTCTCCTGGAGAGCGAAGTCGTGTTGCTCTTGCAAAATTAGCGTTGTCGGGTGCAAATATGATTATATTAGATGAACCAACAAATCATTTGGATCCAGAGACACAAATGATTGTAGCCAAAACATTTAAGGAATATGAGGGAACAATGTTGATTGTGTCGCATAGTCCTGAATTTGTTGATAATTTAGGTGTTGAAAGAGTTTTAATTCTTCCCAGTGGTAAAATTGATTATTATGAAAGAGGTTTAGTAGAACATTACCAAGAGTTAAATAGTAAATCAAAGAAAACATTAAAATAAATGATTTTCAAATTGTATTATATTAAATAAAAAATTGGAGTGAGAAAAATGATTAATTGGATAAGTAGTTTGGATGAAAAAACCGTAAAAGCAATTGATTTTGCTAATTTGGAAAAAATAATAAAATTGGCTAGTGTTTCAAAAAATGAAATGGTTAAATATGTTTGCCAATTATTTAATGAATACAAAGGTACTGTAAGTAAAAAACCAAGATTATTGAAAGAAATTTTAATGAAAAACTATGCTGTGGATTTTATTACTGATGGGATAATAGAAAAGTCTGACATTATTCTTTCTTCTAGTGACGAAAATTCATACTATACAATAAAGACTCTAAACAAAAAAAAGAAGAATTTGACAGTTGTATGTTTTGATATGCATAGTGATACTTATGATTATGAAAAATCATTATGGAAAGGTAATAGTTTTTCAAAGTTATTGCATGAAAACTATATAAATCAATATATAGTTTTGGGTGTTCCTAAAAATAAGAGAGCAATGGTATTAAGTGATTCAAATCCGGAATTATTAGATAGAATATATTTGATTGATAATGAAACAGAATTGTTTGAAATAATTCATAAACTAAAATCGAAAAGTATATTTTTTTCAATAGATGTTGATTGTTTAAATACTAGAAAGAAAAAATATACTGCTATCGAGTATTCTCCTGCAACAATTTTAAATAATATAAGCCATATAAAAAATGTAGATATTAAGGATTTAGATAATCGAATAATTGAGTGCATTCGAGTTAAAAACGATTTGGGATATTCAAATTATTATCATACTGGCGAAAATGAATTTTGTGTTGATTGTGTTATTAAAATTATTGAACAAACGATGACTTTTTGTGAATTGCAAAATATTTCTGTAGGTATTGGTGGAAAAAAGCCATACATGCAAATTATGGAATTGAATGGTTATGATTATGAAAATTTAACAGCTGATATGGTTTCTAAATTGATAAATTTTGCGATTAAAGGAGGTGAATAATGATGAAAAAAACGTTTTTAGCAAAAGTTGAATCTTTAAAAAATCATACTAAAGTTTACAATTGCAAAAGAGGATAGTAATTGTTGAAAGGGAAGTATTTGTAGTTTTGATTAAAAAGCAATAAAGCGAGTTTTTCCCTTTCGACTACTTCTTGTTTATTAGAGAAAGTTGAGGTAATAGCATGGATGAAAGTTTGGAAATATTATCGGTTATTCTTACAAATCGCTGTAATTTAAAATGTGTTTATTGTGGGAGAAATGAAAATACTGATAATATGTGTGTTAGCAATGAATTAACAGCAGATGAGTGGTTAAATGTGTTTGTTGATGCAAGAAAAATTGGATTAAAAAAAGTTAATATGACTGGCGGAGAAATTTTTTGTCGAAAAGATATTTTAGAAATCATTGATAGAACAGTTGCGTTAGGTTTAGATGTTAGCATTGAAACAAATGGAACGATTGTGACTGAAGAACAAATAAAGCATTTATCAAAGCATAGAAACAATATTTCGATGTCCATTAGTTTGGATGGAATAAAGGAAGAAACAAATGATTTAACTAGAGGTGAGGGTAGTTATTCTAAAATTTTTAGAACCATACACATCATTAAACAAAACGATATCCCTTTAAGAATTATAACGGTTTTAAGCAAAAATAATTATGAGGAAATAGAAGAATTAGCAACAACTATTCATGAAAAATTGGGGCTGGGGTTTAGATTGTTACCAAATATAATTGAATATGGTAAAGGTGTAGAAGCAAATGAAGAGCATGGAATACAGTATGATAACATCAAAAAAATGATGGACAATTTTTATAGTAATTTTTTGAGGAAACATGCTAATTCATCTAATTTAAGTATAGAGATGAATATTGCACTAGTTCCTATTGATATATATAAGCACAGTTTTTGTGCTTGGGGATTAGCGATGCTGGGGATTGGATATTCTGGAAATGCAGCACTATGTCATGTTGCGACAGCTGATGATTTTTTTGTTTTTGATAATGTTAGGAATACTTCTATTGTTGATATATGGAAAAATAATGAAAAATTAAAGAAGTATAGAGAATTTAATCCAAATAAATTAAAGGGAGTTTGTGGTAATTGTTCCGCAAAGGAACTTTGTCGTGGTGGGTGTAGGTTGTATGCCATAACTAAGTACAATTATGATTTTAATGCACCTGATCCAGATTGCCAAAAAGTGTATGATGCTAATTATTTTCCAGATTATGCTTTGGAAATTTCAAATCAAAATTGTGAGTATAATAGTGTGGAGGATGACAGTCGATGAAGATTTCTACTTTTATTCATGTTATTAGTGAAACAGAAATATGGAATGCAATAGAAAAAAAGTTAATTGTTTTGGATAATCAAATTATAAAATATATTGCAGATAATAAAACAAATACAATATTAAAAAATATTCCACCAATTTTAATTGAATTAGGTATTGCAATCACTAAAAAAGCAGAACAAGAAGTAATAGAGGGATTAATTGAGCAAACGACAGATTTTCAATTTCAATCTTTATTTTTAATAACAACAACAGAATGTAATTTGGATTGTGATTATTGTTTTTATAGGAGTAGTGTAAGTGAATCTTTAAAACAGAGACGAATGATGACATTTGAAACTGCTAAAACATCAATTGATAGATTTTATGAAATTGTATCAGCTAATAAAGTAAGTCCAAATTATTGGCAACAAATAACATTTTATGGAGGAGAACCTTTACTCAATAAAGAACTATTAACAAAAGCTATTCCATATGCAAAGCAAAAGTTTAATGATGGATATACATCATTTGTGATAAACACGAATTTAACTATACTTGACGATGAAATAATAGAATTGCTTAGAGATAACAATATCGAAGTTCAAGTATCAATAGATGGTTCTAAAGAAATCCATGATCAGTACCGAAAAACTCAAAATGGTTTTGGAAGTTATGATATTGTGATAAATAATATAAAAAAAATGTTGAAAAATGGTATTAAAGTAATGCCTATGATAACGGCAACAAACCTAAATGTTTTAAATTTAAGTGAAGTAATATTGAATATAGTTAATGAAACAGGAATTGATGATTATGCAGTGAATGTTCTAATTACTGATTCTTTTGTAATAGATGATGAATATACAACTTTACTTTCAGAACAGATGATAAAGGCATATGAAGAATTTGGGAATATAGCTTATGATTATTCATTCGTTGATTTATATAATTTATTAATAGGAAAAGATGTTAGAATTGTAAGAAATAGCTGTGGATCAACACGAAAAATAAGTGTTTTTCCTAATGGGAAGAGTTATAGCTGTCAGGCATTGCAAAAACTTGCAATAAATAGTATGGGAACTATCGAAGAAGATATCATTAGTAATCCAAACTGGGATATATGGCGTTCACGTAATAGATTCAATAATGAAGAGTGTTTGAAATGTGTGGCAGTAGCCTCTTGTGGAGGCGGTTGTGCAACTGGATCATATAATGCAACAGGGAGTATTACAGGTATTGATACGAATAATTGTGAATATACAAAAAAGTTATTTAAACAATTGGTGTTTAGAAATAAAGGCTGACTACCCAAAGTTTTTTTACTGTCATTTAAAAAAATATTAGCAAGTGGCAGATAGGGTTTTACTATTAGATGGAAATAAAGTAAAATAAATAATGTAGAGGAGTGAGTTAAGTTGTTAAGGGTAAGTTCAAGGTTTATAATAATTGAAGATAATTGTATATATGCTTTTTTTAGAAGAAAAAAAACGGAAAATAATACAATTAATGAGTATTATACTATTCCAGGTGGTGGAGTAGAAGAAAATGAAACTATAGAAGAAGCTGTTTTTCGTGAGGCTAGTGAAGAATTTGGTATTAAGGTTAATATACTAAAATATTTTGGTAATTCTACTAATGATTTAGGAATTGCACATTTCTTTTTATGTGAAATAAAAGAGGGAACTCCTATTTTAGGTGGAGAAGAGTTAGATAAACATTGTGAAGATAACTTTTATGAAATAGTTAAACTACCAATAAAAGATTTAAATAATTATAATTTAATATACAGGGAAGCAATATCTAAATTTTTGTACAATAGGTAGGCTTTTTAAAGTTAAAATTGATTGCTAATTGGATATTGCTTTTTTGAAACTTTATCATAAGTTAAACACAAAAGACTTGTATAAAGAGATAAAAATGTTGACAAAATATGGAAAAAAGCTTAGTATAGAGCGCAAATTGAAGGGGAAAAGATTATATGGAAAAATTTGATAATATTCCAAGAGAAATGAGTCAATTAGAACATTTCGACTTGGGTGCGCATGAGCGTTGTGTTAATTTGGAGGAAATGTCTGCTTTTGATTTTGTTGAGCCAAGGTTTTCTTTACATGGAGATGTTCCTGCATTCAGTCACATGGGAATTAGAACTATATCTAGAAAAGATGCACTTGAATATATTGATGTTATGGCACGTATGTTTAGAGCTTTAGGTGTTCAGGAAAACGAAGTAGTTCCAGTTTATGCACCATTTACACCAGTTATTGGTTGTATGATGCTTGCACTTAATAAAATTGGTGCAGTACCGCATTTTTTAAAGTTAAGTATTCCAAAAAAGGAAGTCGTTAGAGAGACTGAGGGATCAAGATTTGCTGTTGTTTTCGATGGTTTATTTGGTTTATATAATGAAGTAAAAGATGTTTTTAATGATGACAGATTTAAAAAAGTAATTGTTACATCAATGACAGATTTAATGTTATCACCAGATAATATTCATTTAAAAGAATTGGCTGCAAAAATGTTGATTGATACAAATATACTTGTTGGTAATATAAAGGCTAAGTCTTTTGTTCCAAATGATAAAAAATATATTAAATATGATAAAGCTATTAAGATGGCAAAATATCATACTGGGATAGTCAGAGTTGAACCTAAGCTTTCTAGGTTAGCTTATATAACATCATCTAGTGGAACATCTGGTGGTGTAAAACATGGTAAAGCAACAAATCATGCAGTAATTTCTCAAGTTTTACAAGATTTTGAGGCTAAAGTTGGGTATATGCCAGGAGATAGTGTGTTTAGTAATTTACCACTTACTGCATCAACTTCAAATAATTTCTTTCATATAGCTATGTATAATGGTTTAACTGTTAAAGCAAATCCAGTTATTGATATCCCAAAATTATATACAGGTATAAGAGATTCTGGAACTCAATTTTGCTTATTAACAGGGTCAATGGCAAGAGAATTTTTTGAACAGTATAAGGCTAGTGGAGATAAACGATCAATGCCAACTTTCAAAGCAATTATTATTGGTGGAGAGGGTGTTCCTCAATCTGATTTATTTTGGATGGAGGAGTTAGCAGAAGAGATGGGATTCCAAATAGGTGTATTTATAGGATGTGGATTAACTGAAACATGGAGTACAATAGCAGCCAATTCTCCTAGTTTTATTAAAACTCCTTATGAAAAAAGAGCTTTGGTACCATCTATAGGTGTTCCATATGCAGCTACTTCTGTGGGTATATATGATAAAGATGGCAACTTACTTCCAAAAGGTAAGGGACTACGTGGAGAACTTCGTGTTAATGTTAAAGAAACTCCAACAGTTATGATGGGGTATCATAATAATGTTGAACTTACTGAGGCGGCATATACAGCGGATGGATCTCAACTTAAAACTGGAGATGATTATGAGCAAGATGCTTGGGGCAAATTATATATTTATGGTCGTTTAAGAGATTGTATAGTATCTCCATTAACAGGTGTTGAAGTAAAACTTTATGATATGGCTAACTATGCAATTACTGATGAAGATTATTTAGATGATTTCTTTGCTATTAAAAGAGGTTTTGATGTTTCTGCAGAAGAATATACAATTGCTTTAGAAGAAAGCAAGTATGATTGTTATATTCCAGATGATGCACTTAGATTTTGTCACTTTAATGTAATGGAAATCAATGGAAAAAAATGTGTTTTAGGACATTTAGTATTTCATCAGGAATATTTTGGTAGGGAACTTCAAGAATTAGATAGAATTCACAGAAAGTTAGCGAAATATGTTCCAAAGGATGTACTACCAATTGGGTATACAGTAGATCAATCTTTTGATATATCATTAACTACACTTAAAACTAATAGAGATTTATTAGAAAAAAGAGTTAAAAATTATTATTTTCCAGGAATTGGAGTTATTAATAAATTCGATTTAGTTGAAAATAATGATGGAACAATAAGTACAAGCTCTATAATACCAGCTCAAGTTATTGAAACTAATCCTAGAGGGCATGTACTTTTAAAAAAATAAAGCAATGAAATTACTCAAATAATTTCATTGCTTTTTTCTTGAAATAATTTTTACACACTTATTGTTAGACATGATATAATAAGTTCATTATAGTAGGTGATTCAAATGTGGAATATGATTTTTTTGATAACTGGAATCTTTTTTAATACACTGTTGATAATTGTTTATTTATCGAAAAAAAGACTGAATAATGTTGAAAATAAAATGTTTATTACATTAACAATGGTAAACTGCTTAGGACTTTTTTGTGAATTATTCTTGCAATTTGTAATAAAGTCAACTGGAACTACTTCGACTGTATCTATAGCATTTTCAAAAATATATTTAGCATATTTAATTGGATGGATGACTATTTTTTCTGCTTATACATTTTTTATTAATATAAAAAAAGAAGCGAAAACACGAATTCCTAATTCAATATTAATTACACATACTTTAGCCTTTGTTGCAATAGTTTTCGTTATGTTTATAGTTCCTATTACTATATTTTCAGAAAATGATGTTGTATATAGTAGTGGAAGTTCAGTATTGGTTGTTCAAATTTTAATGATTGTTTATAGTTTTATTTGGATTATTACATTGCTTGCTAATATAAAATCAATAAGACAAAAAAAATATATACCAATAATAGCAATAATAATTTTAGGATTAGGTTTTGGAGTCTTACAAACTATGCGTCCAGAAATATTATTAGTTACAGTTAGTCATACTTATATTTGTTTTCTAATGTTTCATACTATAGAAAATCCAGATATGAAACTAATTGCTGAATTAGAGGTTGCTAAGGATAGCGCTGATAAGGCTAATAGCGCTAAGACTGACTTTTTGTCTAATATGAGTCATGAAATTAGAACTCCACTTAATGCAATTGTTGGTTTTAGTCAATCTTTATCTGAGCGAATATTAGAACAAGAAGCTAGAGAAGATGTTGAAGATATAATGATTGCTAGTGAGGCTTTATTAGAAATAGTAAATGGTGTTTTAGATATATCTAAGATAGAAGCTAATAAGTTGGAGTTAGTTAATAAAGAATATGATTTTCTAGAAGTATTAAATGAATTAGAATCGCTTGCTAAAGGAAGAATTGGTGATAAACCAATTGAGCTTAAAACTAGTTTTGATCCTAGTATTCCAAGTGTTTTGTTTGGAGATTATGTAAGAATTAAACAAGTAATAATTAATCTTTTGACTAATTCGGTTAAATATACAAAACAAGGAACAATAGATTTTAGTGTTGGCTGTTTTGTTAAAGGAGAGTATTGTCGTTTAATTATATCAGTAGAGGATAGTGGAATTGGAATAAAAAAAGATAGTATTGATAAATTATTTAATAAGTTTGAGCGTGTTGATTTAGAGGAAAATATTTCAATAGAGGGAACTGGATTAGGACTTGCTATAACTAAGAAGTTAGTTGAGTTAATGCATGGACAAATAGTTGTTCAAAGTAAGTATGGAAGTGGTTCTAAATTTACAGTAGCACTTAATCAAAGAATTGTTAAGAATCCTACAAATATAACTTCTGATGAAGAATTTATTGATCATGCTACTTTGGAGTTTAGTAGTAAAAAAGTATTGGTAGTAGATGATAATAAGATTAATTTGAAAGTCGCTAAGCGTTTATTAGAGCAATATAAAGTTCAAGTAGTTGATGTAGCAAGTGGTTTTGAGTGTTTGGATTTAATTAATGCAAATGAGTATTTTGATTTGATATTATTAGATGATATGATGCCAAAGATGACTGGTGTGCAAACACTCAAGAAATTAAGAGAAATTGAGGGATATAAGATTCCAACTGTTGCACTTACTGCTAATGCATTAACTGGAATGAGAGAGAAATATATTGAAGATGGTTTTGATGATTATTTAGCTAAACCAATTGATCGTAATGAGTTAACAAAAATAATTGTTAAGTACTTGAAATAAATTGTGCTATAATATTTATAATGATGAATAGGAGTGTTTTAAATTGAGAGATACTAATATACTAACTAGTAATGGAGTAAACTTAGAGAAGAGTTTAGAAATTCTTGGAGATATGGAAACTTATGATGAAATATTGGGTGAATTTTTAGAAGAGATGCAAAATAAGTTAGTTAAGTCAAAAGCATTTATGGATAATCATGATTTAGCTAATTATGCTATTTTAGTGCATGCACTAAAAAGTGCTTCAAGGTATTTAGGCCTTGAAGCACTTGGAGAACTTTTCTACAAGCATGAATTAGAAGCAAAAGCTAATAACTTTGCTTTTATTGAAAATCATTTTGCAGAATTAGTTGGTGAGGCGGATAAGGCAAAAAGTTTGATTAATTCTTATTTAAATCCAAAAGCATTAGAAGAAGTTATACCTAGTAATATAACTACTAAGGGAGAAAAAGTATTAATTGTAGCTGATGATTCAGAATTAATTAGAAGTATTATTAAAAGAATATTTGAACAAAATTATGACTTTAAGATTATGTTTGCATCTGATGGCAAAGAAGTAATAGCTATTTTAGAGAATGAAGTTAACTTAAATGTTGTAGGTTTATTACTTGATTTAAATATGCCAAATATTGATGGATTTGGAGTATTAGAGTACTTTAGAGAAAAAAACTTGTTTGGTGTTGTTCCAGTTTCAATCATTTCAGGAAATGATGAAAAAGAAAATATAGATAAAGCATTTAAATATCCAATTGTTGATATGCTTAGAAAACCATTTAATGAAGTAGAAATTAGAAGTATCATTATAAAAACAATTAAATAAATTACTAAAAAATATCGTATTTAGTTTAGAAAAACTACTACGATATTTTTTGGTAATTAAATGTTTTTTAACAATTATAATTATTTCACTTAAATTTAACAAAGTTAGTGGTTGGAATTATAGATTTGTTGTGTTAAAATGAGTAGTAAGGATAGGAGTCATATTATGAAAAAAAGAGTTTATGAACTTGTATTTGTTATTGGCCTTTGTTTTTTGTTTGCAATAAATGCAGAAGCTGCAAGCAAATGTAGTTATGAGAGACAAAATGAACTTAATGCATTAGCCAATAATGTTAGAATTAATGTTGAAACAGAAAAAACTACCAAACAAATACTTACAAGTTTGGATGGAGAAGATGGGAATGTTTATGTCGATATAGATTACACAACATTTAAAATTCAGTTATTAAACTTAACTGATGATTTATATTTTGTTGTAAGTGATGTTGAGACGAAAAGTACAAAAACATATAATCCATCAGATTTTGAAGATGGTAAGTTAGTTATAGAAACAGATGATAGAATGAAATCAATTGTTTATGAAGTATCGATTTATTCTAATGATAATACCTGTAAGGGAGACTTACTTAGAAAGAGTGATGTAACAACACCAAGGATAAATAAGTATCATAGTTTTGGACTTTGTAGTGGTGTTGAAGATTACTATTTGTGTAGAGAAGTAATTACAGGAAATACTGATATGAGTGAAGATCGATTGATTAATAGCATTACAAAATATAAATCGGGTTTAGAGGATAAAGAGGGAAATGAAATAATTCAAAATGACAAGACTGGATTTAAGATTAAACCAATCCATATAGTTGGGGTTGGAATAGGAGTTGCAGCAATACTAGTTGTTGTCTTTAGAAAAAAGATATTCCAAAGGAGAAGTATAATATGAGAAAAAAAATATTGATACTAGTTTCTGCTCTTTGCTTTTTTTGCTTTGCAGATGTAGTTAGTGCAACAATTAATGTTGGTGACAAATTTGAAATGAGAAGAATGAGTTATGTTAATACTGATTTTGTAACTTCTTGGTGTAGTAATATAGCTGCTTCAGCAAATCCAGCAACAGCTGAGACGTGTAATGCGTATATGCAAATTATGCAAAGCAGTGTTTATCAAATAAGAGCTCAAGGGAAGACGAGTGCAGAATTTACAGGTATTTGTTTGGATCCAAATCTTCCAGGGCCACCAGAATATAATACAACAGAAAGATGGCTGACATATACTGTTGATAGAGTTATTTTTGATAAGTCAACTACAAGTGATGCAGTTAAAAAATATGATAGAGCAATGTATTATCTTTATGAGGTTGCTTATTTAGGAGCGGTTAATGTTGATTCAATTTGTAATAGTTCATTTACTAGTTGTGTAGCGAGTCTTCCAGCTGATGAAAGAGGAATTATTCAAACCGCAGCTAGAATGGTTACTTATTATTATGGTTTTGGAAATGGTGCAGGATCTCCATATTTTAATCATTCAGGACATCCAGGATACAATGGATATGAAACATACAAACATACTGCTGCTAATTTAGCTTTTTATAATAATTTAACAGCAGGTAATAGTGTTAGTGGATATTTATTAAGACCAGGAGAGAGTGTTTTAGGTGCTACTACATTATCTCAGTGGTGGGCTTTGTCTGCTGCAAGTAATGCATGGTCTGCAAATGCTAGAAAAGGAACAATGCCGACTAATCGTCGTGGTTTAATTTATGGAAATCCAGATATTTCTGGAGCGACTGATAATATGGCTAAAGTTTCACAGTTATTTGTTAATGCAATTAAAGCTGGTAATAATGATTCATTATATAAAGAAAAAAGATTACAAAGTTCTGATTTCCCACTTAGTCAAGAAAAAGTTGGAGTAATAACACATGTAAGTGGTAATACTTATGAAAGAAAAATAACTCTTCAAATAAGTAATACTAGTACAAAAATTACGCCAGGTAAGGGAAGTTTTACAAACATTAAGTTTGCTTTGGATGGAACTTATACAGGATTAGAGTTAAAGAGCCAGGTATCAGTTGATGGTCATAATTTGACTTCTACTAACTTTGCGAATATCATTAATCCTAAATTTGAAATTACGATTCAAGGTAGTAAGCAAACATTACTTAATGCTAAAGAACTTTCAATTAAGTATACTGCAGATTATCTTGATGTGTATGATGCTAATAATGTAGCTATTGGTTGGGAAGCAAGTCATACAGGTTACCAAAGAATGTTATTACTTAGAGATAATTGGACTCCAGATAAAGCAGAAGAAAAAGTTAAGATTGTATTTGACTGTGAAGAATTAAAGACTAATGTAGAGGATGCTTGTAAAACTGATAAAAATAGTACGGCTTGCAAAGAAGCTGAGCAAGAATATACTTCATTATGTGGTTGTGATTTAATAGAGAAAAAAGTTGAAGAAAATTGTAGCGTTAATAAGAATAGTCCAGCATGTAAAGATGCAGAACAGGAATATGTTGATGCTGGATGTAGTTCTTGTGATAAAGTAAAACCTGTTTATAAAGATTGTAAAGATGGTTTAATTACTGATAAAACTTATTGTGATTACATAGAAGATTGGTATGAAAAAAATTGTGACCAAAGTGGAGTGTGTTTGGTTGATCCTAAGCTGAATCCTGATAGCAGTGGTACTGTTGCAGATTCAGAATATTTTGGACAAAACTGCTGTGAAGATTTAAAGTCTTGGTTAAATAATAATAAAGGACATTCATACTATGAAAGATATTCTAGTGCTTATACCAAATATTGTGAACCATGTTTAACTGTTGGTATTGGATTTGCTCCTGATACTTGTGATATGGGTTCATCTACTTCAGAAATTAAAATACAAGAACCGAATGATTTAAGAGCTTGTATTATTGGTTCGGATTTAACTCCTAATAAACATGGAGAAATATCTGGAGTTGAAAAGAAAGATGATGCTGGAAATACTAGAACCATGTTTAAAAATGATTTCTGTAATGTTTCTTGTAAAGAAGACTATGTATTTAATCTTCCATCTAACTTAGGAACTTATAATTCTGGAAGATACTTTAATTTTGTAGCATCAGTTGAGGGAACTAGAACTTGTGTTACTAGTGATATAGATCATGATGAGTTTGATAAACAATACATCGCTGCAAAAGAAAGAATTGTAACTGCTTGGAATTTATATTCTCAGTATTATAATGCTTCTTTGGAGAAAAACTGGTGGCTATCAGACAATTATGTTTCTGAGTGTACATGGGAGTATGTAGCTGATACATGTGATTATTGTTCACACCCAGAAACCGGAGAACCAACTGGCAGTTCGTGTTGTACGGGTTCTCCAGGATGTAGTGGACCAGACTCAAAAGAATGTTTGAGGGTATATGACGGTGATTGGAGTTGGGTTGAATATGAATATAATAAATTAACTGATTCTTTTGTAAAAAAAGCAGTGCAGCCAAGCCCAGGTAGTGAAAGAGCATCAGCATCTAGTAGTGGTTGTGGTTCTTGTTCCTGTCCATCGAATAGAGTTACATTTTCTACATATGCTTCGTTGGCAACCAATGCTAGAGAGAAATTGGATGATGAATTAAAAATACTTTCTGATTTGATTTCGGCTTATGAAAGTTGTAGTAGCTGGACTACTGACTCAAATCGTGATTATACATTTAATCCAGAAATAGAGTTTTCTTATCAAGAAGATTATTATATGGGATTGCTAGATACTCCTAATATGCAAAGTATTGTTGATAATGGCAGTGGACCTTTATTGGAATATTGTAGGACAACTGCTGATAAAAATTATAGATGTCCAACAGGAAGTAGTAGTTCAAATAGTTATTTGACTAAGTCAATAAAGAGAATAACTTGTGTAGGCGCTGGTTGTTCATTAACTGAAACAGCAGATAATATCGCTAATAATTATAATATAAAGCAAACTATTACTAAAAAAGCTTCGTTCAAGCCAGCTACTCATTTTATGGTTAAACATCCAAGTGGATTGGTTGAAAAGGGAAATGCAACAGATGCGTCATATTCTAATTTAGGTTATGTATTTCCAATAATGTTAACAACACCAGCTGGTCAATATAAATATGCATTGCAGTTTAAGAATATTGGACAGTATTATGATAATTTAAATGTTACAGGGCGTATATTTAGTGGACCTAAAGAGGGTAAGAAGAGTACAATGAATGAAAAGCGTGTTCCAATTACTGAGCTTAAAGGTTTTGAAGCAGATTATTCATGTAATTATAATGTTTTAAGTGATGTTATGGAAAGATGTATTAATGTAGGGGTTGGATTTGCTGGAGGTCAAGTAACATTTGGTTATAGACCTATATCAATAAACGATGTGTTCCCTAATGCTCCAGATTCTAATAAAGATAAACAAGGTATGAGTGAATCTAGGCCAATTGGTTCTAATTGGACGGGTGCAAAAGCTGAGGCAACAAGAAAAGAAATAGAGGATAATGGTGATAATATTTATAGGGAACCACAATATTCTTATACAATGAGTTCATCACAACGCGCTAAATTAAGAGCGTTTAATAAAGAACAAGAAAATAACTCGAATGGGTTCTTAAATGATAGTCTGTATTGTGTTGATGGTATTGATTGTAAGAGTGAGTTTTTGGATGATAATAGTGGAAAACACTTTACTGCAGTTGGTTCAACAGATGAAAGTCGTCAACGTGGAAACTTCGTTGGTTGGACAGGCAGTGGTGGACCATCATGGAAGTAGAGGGAGGTAACTAGATATGAAAGAATCTTTATGGGGCTATTGGTTAATAGTTTTAGGAATATTTGTAATAGTGATAATGATGTTGATTAATAATACAACAACATCTAATACACAAGATTATTATTTAATGAAAGAAGTTACCGAATCTGCCATGTTGGATGCTGTAGATTATGCTTATTATAGAAAATACGGGGAGCTTAAGATAAACAAGGAAAAGTTTGTTGAAAACTTCCTTCGTAGATTCGCTGAAAATGTATCGTTAGGTGCTACGTATAATATTGATTTTTATGATTTATATGAAGTTCCACCAAAGGTGAGTGTTAAGATTACAACGACCTCTAGAACGTTTAGTGTAGGTGGTTCGGCTAGTGATTTTGATATAGTTAATAAATTGGATGCTATTTTGGAAATAGGCCCTGATTATCCAAAAGATGGTGAAAAAGCTTGTATAGCTTAATAAAGAATAAAGGAGGAGGATGTTTAATATGTTAACATCAGTAAAAAGATTTTTTGCAAATAAGAATACTGTTACGATATTAGCAGTAGTAGTGGGAATAGCAGTTTTGTATTTTGGATACAAATGGCGAGTTGATGAAGCGATAAGTCCAGAAAATGTTCCTTATGCAAGACAGGAGATTACATCAAGAACAATAATTACTGAATCAATGATTGGGTTTACTCAAATACCGAGAAGTATGATTACTAAGAATCCAAACTTGGTAACTAGAACAGCTAATATAGTTGGAATGCGTGTAGCTTATGGTACTACAATTCCTGCTAATAGTTTGTTTTATGCAGGAGCGTTAATGGAAGAAAAGGAAATGCCAGATTCAGCATTTGCAAATATTCCAGATGGTTATGCGCCATATAGTTTAAGTGTTAATTTAGCTACTACTTATGGTAATTCAATATATCCTGGAAATAGAATAGATTTATATATTAAGTATGTAGATGATACGGGAAAACTTGTGTTTGGTAAGTTTATTGAAAGTATTGAAGTTGCAGCAGTTAAGGATAGTTCAGGACAACATGTGTTTGAAACTACAGTTGAATCTCGTACACCAAGTGAATTATTATTCTATGTACCAGATGAAATGTTTTCTACTTTAATGAAAGCTAGATTTATTGGTTATAGTTTAGCTATAATGCCAATTCCTAGAAATGCTTCATACTCTGCTAGTACTGGAGAAACTAGAATTGCTAGTGAAACTATCGAAGAGTTTATTAAGTCTAAGACAGTAATATTGCCTGAGGAGTATTTAGCAGCACTTCAAGGAAATGGCAATAATAATACAAATAATAATAACAATGATAATCAAGGATATGAAAATAATAATATTAATGAATAAATAAAGAATATAAAAAGCGGGTGAAAAAAGGTGAATGATGCTATATTCAGTCAGATTGACTGGGGTCCTTTACAAGGACTAATTGATGAAGATGATATAACGGATGTTTCCTATTCCAATGGAGGACAGGTTTGGTTAAAGACTTTGTCTAAGGGTGTATATAGAATAGAAAATGAAGCTATTAATAATGCATTTATGGAAAAGTTGGCATTTCAGTGTTCTAATGTTATGGGAAAAACGTTTAATATGGCTCATCCATTTCTAGATGCGGAGAGTACTGAGCTTCGTTTGAACTTTGTTCATGATTCGATATCAACAAATGGAATTGCGTGTGTTATTCGTAAAACTCCTGCTAAGATAAGACTTAAAAAAGATAAGTTGTTAGATGAGGCATATGTTACTGAAGCATTGCATGACTTTTTAATAAAGTGTATTGAGGGTCATTGCAATGTTATAG
>JGI994J12354_10001302_pt1 | contig 25239 bp, 17 predicted proteins | sample IntmicLarv3ML3BL_FD_12354 | JGI IMG/M metagenome (IMG submission 12354)
GAGATCAGAAATGAAATGCTGGGATTTGTGTTCCAGCAATATAATCTGCTGCCCAAGCTGAATCTGCTGGACAATGTTGCTCTGCCCCTTATCTATTCCGGTTATTCAAAAAGGGAGCGGCGGGAGCGAGCTCGGGAAATACTGGAAAAAGTAGGATTGGGAGACAAGATATATAACCTCCCGACCCAGATCTCCGGCGGTCAGCAGCAGCGGGTGTCAATTGCACGCGCCCTTGCTGCGTCTCCGTCTGTAATATTGGCGGATGAACCAACCGGTGCGCTGGATTCACGCACTGGGCGTGAAGTTTTAAACATTCTGCGCAAACTTAATGCTGAAGGGAACACAGTTATACTTATAACTCATGACAATGCAATAGCTGCGACGGCTGAGCGGATTATCCGGCTGGCTGACGGGCGGGTTGTGTTTGACGGTGCGGTTGAGGACGAAAGATCGGGTGTTCATAGAGAGGAATATGATATATGAAAATATCCGAAAGTCTCTCAATGGCACTTCAGAATATCCTCAGCAGCAAAATGCGTTCTTTTCTGACCATGCTTGGAATCATAATAGGAATTGCGTCCGTTATGGTTATAATCGGGCTGGGGAACGGGATGCAAGGGTATATGACATATACCTTTCAGAGCCTTGGCTCAAATACACTGTCAATCCAGTTCACAGGGGTGGGCAGCAGCCGCACCGTGTCAGTAGATGACATGTATGAAATTGTAAGGAAAAACCCCGGTGATTTCTTAGAAGTCACTCCAACAGTTCCGGTGACAAAGCTTGTGAGAATTGGCAGAGAAAATCTGGACCTCACATCAACAACAGGAGTAGGAGAGGCCTATTTTAGCATAAATAACTACTCTTTCTATGACGGACGCGGACTGCTCTATATGGATATTGATGAAAGGAAAATGGTTTGCGTAATAGGCTGGTATCTTGCTGAACAGTGGTTTCGAGGCGATGCAGTTGGAGAGACGGTGCAAATTGGCGGAAATACGTTTACAATTGTAGGAGTTCTTGAAGCTAAAGAGAAAGGCAGCGGCGAAGGCGGTGCTGATGATATAATACTTATTCCATACACCACAGCCTCCCGAATGTCCAGTACGATAATTACAAGCTATACGGCTACAATAGTCTCTGAGGACCGGGCAGCCGAGTCAAAAAAGGTTATGGAAGATGAGCTGTTTGAGATACTGCGCAGTGATGATGCTTTCATGGTTATCAGCATGACACAGATACTGGATATAATGTCACAGATGCTGGATGTGGTTATCACGGTTTTAGCGGTTATCGCGGGAATCTCACTTGTGGTAGGCGGTGTAGGCATAATGAATATTATGCTGGTATCGGTTAGCGAACGCACGAGGGAGATAGGCATACGCAAGGCTCTCGGCGCAAAAGAGCGGTATATCCTCACACAGTTTGTGATTGAAGCTGCTGTGACTAGCGCGATAGGAGGCATCATAGGCATCGCCATGGGCTATGCATTGTCGTCAATGGCAAGCATGCTTGTGACAGTTTTGCTGGATGTGGCGATATCTGTAACACCGTCAACAGACTCAATTATACTTGCCGTCGGAGCTTCGGCAGCGATAGGAATCGTATTCGGGTTTCTGCCTGCAAGAAAAGCAGCAAAGCTGAACCCTATAGATGCTCTGCGGTATGAGTAAGATTTATACATTGACCTTCTTATGAGTTGCCTCTCAGCCTATATCAGGCGGTGAGAAGAGATATCATAACAAAATAGTATCCGCCCTTATGAGTTTATCCTTGACAATCACTGCGATTTGCGCTAATATGTCAATGGTCATAAGTTAGTTGCCTCGCAGATTTGCGGGGCGCGGATTATCTAGGGGTTTAGCTCAGCTGGTAGAGCGGCGGTCTCCAAAACCGTAGGCCGAGGGTTCGATCCCTTCAACCCCTGCCAAAGAAAAGCCTGCAATCTTTTAAGATTGCAGGTTTTTGATATTTATTGTGAATGCTTTTTTAGGTGCCTGAGGGTTATTCGGGGTTTACACTGCTTCAAAAGCGTCTTGAATCCAACCTTCTGAGGCACCCTTTATCTTTCAATTATCCGTGACCTGTTCGATAATAGCATTGCTGCCTACAAAACAGGTACACAGCAAACTAAAAACAGGAATGGCTCCGCTTGAATTGCGAAACCATTCCTATTAAAATATTTACGTCTACAGTAGTCTTCTTTTTTTATTGTCCTCTTTTTCTGGGGCTGGACAGAGTGCTGGCACTTGTTTTACAAGTACCAGCAAAGGGAAGAATCCCGCAATTACATGAATGCCATAATGAATGTCTGAAGTACGGTCATTGTACCCGTCCATCCAAAGCCGAGCAATGTCAGAAAAGCTGAAACCATAATGTTAACTCCTTTCATGTTATTAATCGAAATGCGCTACCGAAAGGTAATGATTACCACCAGGCTACAATACTGTTGCCGGTTATGCCTTGACCCCACGTAAACAGAGCAAGAGCATTTTGTACCCACATTACAAATGCGTTAAACTGATTATTGACTGGCATGTTACGATTCCCTCCCTTTTGTTTTTTATTTTATAAACCACACATAGATTTTCAACTATGTGTAAATATAAAACACTAAATCAAAAAAACATCTCAGCTATTATTTATGAACCATCAATTGGCATTGCTATTAAAAAATACCAAAAATTATATTACTTACCATTACTTACCATTCCTTACCAAATATTATCATAATTATCAAATACAGTCAAGAGCTTTTTGGCCTGATAAACATACGTTTGAGCATAAAAGTTATCTTACACAGATAGGTGCTCCTAGTATTTTGAAAGCGAGCTGGAAATATATGGCAATTACTGGGTTTTTCGCTGCTTATCGAGCAAATTCCACACGGTTTCTATTCGCATTGGAGATGTGTTAAAAAGCTTCGTATAGATGGAAAAAACCTGTGACAAATAAAGCCCATATATGGTGTTATATTACAATGCGGTATTACATTTTATTTTAGTTGCGGTTGCGCTCATTGTATATGGTACAAATTACCTTTTAGGGGTATAAAAATAGGAGGAGAATCACGAACAAACGGTTATGATACTCTTGTCTCTTTGCCTTGGGTTATCATGTTTTACCAGGGACAGCTTTAGCCGCCTCGGCAGTAGATGAGGCAACACTTAATGAGGTGCTCAAAGACAGCAGGGATAGCATAGTTATATACGGCATTTCCATCAGAGGAATTGAGAGAGTGCAGCTTACCTGTCTAATACCGCTCAATCTATTTGATTCCGTCCTTAGAAATGCAGGTTTTCCAAGCATTTCTGGGGGCGGAATGTTCAAAAAATCTTCTTGCATTTTTCTGTTTCTGCCAGTATAATGACCCCGTCAAGGTTGGAGATATAATTCCAATCAAAGATTGCGACTGCTCAAAGCACATATCAGCCAAGAGCCGAGGCCATACGGACAGCCGAGTCGAATGCCGAAATGCCGGGTAGTGCCGGCTGGCAACTTTCGTTGCCTTTTATTGATTGAGCGCGATGCTCAATTTTATAAGCTGCGGGCGCAGTTTGTGAAATGGTCAATAAGAGTAGTAAAAGTAATCTTTGTTGCTATATAGACTCTGACAACCAATCCCGATATGTATATGCGAGAACCTGTTTTATCTGTGGTTTTGCGGAAATACAGACTCTGGGATAGTTTTACAAGCGGTGCGCCTTATGGCTGCACTGCTTTTTTGCAGCCTTCCTTTGGAAAATAGCCCCCGGGCTGTTTTATATTTATTAATTGGAGGAATGGTAATTGAAAAGATTGATCTGCTTGCTATTGAGTGCGGCGTTTCTGTTGGGTGTGAGCGCCTGCAGTAAAAAGCAGGACGCTCCTGCGACGAATGCTGTGGAAACAGAACCTGCCGTCACGGAAACCGCCGGCGTTTCCGAAAACTCTTACGAGAAGTATCTGGAAATGGCAGACCCGCAATATGCATACGATATAGCCTATGAGCTATCCACCAATCCGGAGTTTTTTAATTCTGCGTTGGGCGGACGCACATCCGGATCAGAGGCAGAACACAGGACAGCTGATTTTCTTGCCGGAAAAATGGAAGAACTGGGTCTTGAGGACGTAGAGAAGGCAGCGGCAGACTGCGATGTGTGGCAGTTTAACGGTGCAACCTTTATCGTGGACGGTAAGGAATACGACGTTTATTCATATGCTACAGCCGGCACAGAGGAAATCACCGCCGAACTGCTCTTCGTGGGCGAAGGAACAATGGCGGATTATGAAGGCGTTGATGTCACAGGGAAAATAGTGCTGGTGGACATCAATATGAGGACCAACTGGTGGATCACATACCCCATGCTTGAGGCGGAATTTCAGGGTGCGGCAGCGATTTTGTCAGCAAATGTAGGCGGCTTTTCCCAGATAGCTGATGATGCGCTGAACTCTCAGGATATTTGCGCTCCTGTGAGCATACCTTGCCTGTCTATCGGGCTTGCAGATTCAAAAGAGATTCAGGCAAAGCTGGAAGAAGGTTCTTTAACAGCCACTTTGGCAGTGGACAATGTGGTTGAGATCAATGAGGGAACAACATACAATGTCACAGGTGTGTTAAAAGGCAAATCATCTGAGTATCAGATAATCGTGGGCGGACACTATGATGTCCATTTCTGGGGTTTTCAGGATGATAACTGTGCTGTCGGTCTTGTTCTTGCCATGGCAAAAGGAATGATAGATTCCGGCTATCAGCCGGAGTACGATATTATTTTCTGCCTGCACGGCGCAGAGGAATGGGGCTCTTCTTATACACAGTATGACTGGACAGTGGGCGCATGGGAGATGATTCATACAGTCCATCCGGAATGGGCGGACAAAACACTGGCATTTATCAACTTTGAATTACCGGCTTATGAATTCGACACCTATACAAGCACATACTCCGCACCGGAGATGTATTCAATGCTTCGCTATTTCGCAAACGAGTTTCCGTATGCGCCGAAGCCCGAGGGATGCTTCCCTGAAGGCGTGCTGACTGAGGGGTATCAGACATACACGTATTCCGACGACTTTTCCTATTATGTTGCCGGTGTGCCCTCCACAGTAAACGGATTCCTCCTTCAGCGTGATATGGAGACAGTATTCCCATTCTATGAGGAAATTTACCACAGCCAGTATGACACACCGGATACATATAACGAGGCGGTTATGGAATTTAACTTGAAGTACTATGGCGCTCTTGCTATGTACATTAATCAGACTCCTGCGCTGTATCTTGATTTCAATGCTCAGTACGACCGCATTCTTGAGTCCATGGATACGGATACCATGACAGCGGCCGGTGTGGATGTTGACGCTTACAAAGCTGCTTTGGAAGCACTGAGCACCGCAGCAAACACTATGACAGAGCGCGTGGTGGAGATTAATGAGCAGTATGAAGCAGCAGCTTTGGAAAACGACCTGAAAGCAATGGAGAGCCTTCGTGAAGAGGGTCGGACGATTACAAAACAGAATCTGGAAGCTTTTAAATTCGCTCAGGATAACCTGCTTGGTCTTATGTATGAGCGCCCCATTGTTCCTCATGAGGCTCCGCAGGAGAATGTACAGCTGGCAGAAACCATCATCGAACTTTTAGAGCAGGGTGAGGTTTCTCAGGCTGTGGATGAATATGTCTGGATGGTAAACAATGTTCTGGAGTGGTATGCTATGTACTTCTCACCGGAGGTAATTGACATTCAGGATGATATGATGTGGGGAGAAGACAACGCGGACAACCTCTACTGGGGCACTAATAAGAGCTTTGTGAAAGCTCAGGTTGAGGACGCGACCCGCAGTCTGATGCTGCGTTATGACGAGGCGGGCGGAGATTTTTCTGAAGAAATCGCCATTTATCAGAGCGAGATTGAAGCACAGCAGGAAGTGCTTCTGCACCTTGCACAGCGTGAAATTGAGGCTATGCTGGCTTTGGCGGAGCTTCTAAAAGTATAATTCTAAATAACAAAACAGCGTGCCGCTTTTGCGGCACGCTGTTGTTGTTTGTATGAGAAAAGATTTGCGCTCCTGCACTTTCACTCTATAAGAAGGGTGCGGGTTATTGCGGCATGGACTTTACCATAAAGTAGTGATAATTAATAACTTCTCCGTCAGATAGGTTGGAATATATGCAGTTGCTGAAAGCTGCGCCGCCAACTTTTAAAGAGTTTTCTTCCATGAAGCTGAGGATAACAGGGAGACCGTCCATGTTGAAAGGGGAATCAGTATTCTTTGAAAACACTGTATACACATAGCTGCCGCCCTCTATAAACTCCACCAGCCCTTCGCGGTTTAGATGGGGATAATGGGGCATGACCTCCTCCGGCAGAATAAGCCCATAGTCATGAGTATGCGGGGATTTGCCTTCAATAACCTCCTGCTTTATACGGCTTGCCCATGTGCATACGGGGAAAATATCAAGCCAATCCGAAAAACAGGATTGTCGCTTCGGTTCCTTAACAGGCACTTCGTCATACGAGCTTATTATGCGGTAAACTGATGGGAAATTTATAAGACGTGCATGACCTAGATCCTTCATCACGCTGGATATGTAGGGTTTCCAGAACAGCAGAGATTGAAGTCTGTGCATCTGGTAGGTTATTTCGTGCTGCATGGCTGTTTCTCTGCTGTCCAGAGTGCTCAGCATAGCATCGTGCCCTTCGTTGTTCATCAGATCATTGCACTCCTGAATGCTTAGACCAAATGCCCTGTAAAACTGCACGGCGTTAAAGCGGCGTGTGTCCCGGACAGAAAAATACCGGTAGCCTGTTTTTGGGTCAATATATGGTTTTATAAGCCCGGCACTCTCATAATACCGCAGCTTGTTTGTGGTCACACCAAGCTGCTCAGCCATTTGTTTAATTGTGTAGAACATATTTTCTCCTCAAATTGGTAATGCTAAGAGATAAAGAAACTCTCAGCATGTTCGGTTAGATATTATGGTTCATCGGATATCATTATAAGAGTTTGGGTGTGAAAGCATGATTATTCTACCATAAAATATATAATACTTCAAAGAAGTTGAGGTTAATTAAATAAAAAAACTTTGACAAACTATTGACATTCATCTAGGGCGAAGGTCTATACTGAGAGTGATAGCATAAACTCTGCTAGAGGATTAATGACATTATGAAAAGGAGATAAGAATGAAGGTATTCACAAAAAGATGGACAGCACTAATGCTTGCGCTTTTAATGGTTGTCAGCTTGGCAGCCTGCGCTCCCAAGGAAGAAGCGACACCGACACCTGACACAGCGGAAACCGCAGGACAGGACGCAAAATTCACCCCGGGCAGCTATACAGCAACGGGAAAAGGTAATGGCGGCGATATCGAAGTCACTGTGACTTTTGATGAGATGTCAATTACAGATATCGTAGTAGGAGAGCACAATGAGACAGAAGGCATTGCCGATCTTCCCATTGAGCGTATTCCGGCAGCGGTTATCGAAGGACAGACGCTTAATGTGGATGCGGTCAGCGGAGCTACCCTCACAAGCAATGGCCTCATTGAAGCAATTACAGCAGCAGTTGTGATGGCAGGCGGCGACCCTGCCACTATGATGGGTGACAGCAGCGATAGTTCTGCTGCGGAAGATGTTGAAGAGACTGCCGATGTAATTGTTGTCGGCGGCGGCGGCGCAGGTCTGGCAGCGGCAGTTTCCGCTCACCAGAACGGTGCCAGCGTTATCCTGATCGAAAAAATGCCCAAGGTGGGCGGCAACACAATTATTTCCGGCGCAGCGTACAACACATATGACCCTGATCGCCAGAGTCTGATGGACGCAAGCGGCAGCCCCGAGGGCAATATCACCGCGCTTATCGAGGCAGAGCCTAAGAATGATGCCCATGCCGCACTTCAGGCAAAGCTGAAAGAAGAGTACGAAGAGTACAAAGCAGCTGGCGAAGATGTTCTTTTTGACAGCCCCACAATGCATGCACTGCAGACCTATTCAGGCGGAGACTATGCAGGCGATCTTACCCTAATTGAGAAGCTGACAAACAATTCTCTTGACGCTCTGCATTGGCTGGAAGAGCTGGGAATGGGATTCACCGACTATGTGTTTACAGTTCTCGGCGGACTATGGCCCAGAGCCCACAAACCGGAAAAACCCCTTGGAACCGGATATATTGAGACTCTTGCAGCATATTGTGAAGAGAATGGAATTACCGTAATGCTGGAAACTACTGCTGATGCCCTTATCACTGAGGACGGAAAAGTAGTGGGCGTAGAGGCTACCGGAATTTCCGGAAACAAGGTTACACTTCATGCGGATAAGTCAGTAGTTCTTGCAACCGGCGGCTTTGGCATGAATGTTGAAATGCGCGAGAAGTTCAACAGCGCATGGGCAACTCTGGACGAAACGATTAAATCCACAAACCACCCCGGAGCAACAGGCGACGGAATCATAATGGCACAGGCTATTGGCGCAGATGTGGTTGGCATGGAGCATATCCAGCTGCTTCCCATGGGCGATCCCGATACAGGAAGCCTCTCCGGAAACATTGAGCAGGGCGTTGAAAACCGCTTCTTTGTCAACAAAAACGGAGACAGATTTGTAGCAGAGGACGCACGCCGTGATGTTATGACATCTGCCTTGTATGAGCAGCCGGATGCCTACATGTGGGTAATTCTGGATAAGCACTCATATGAGAGCGGAGATGTAAAGAATAACTTCAACGAGTCAATTGACCAGCTTGTTGAAGAGGGACGTGCGTACAAAGCCGACACTATCGAAGATCTTGCAGAGCAGATTGGTGTTCCCGCCGAGAATCTTCAGAAGGCAGTTGACAGCTTTAACGCCGGTGTTGAAAACGGAACAGACGAGTTTAACCGCACTCTGTTCACAGACAAGATTGACTCACCTCCCTACTATGCAGGTGCCCGTGTTCCCACAGTGCACCACACAATGGGCGGACTGCTGATTGATCTTGACAACGCAGTTATTGATACCGACGGCAATGTAATTCCCGGTCTGTTCGCAGCCGGTGAGGTTGCAGGCGGACTGCACGGCACAAACCGCCTTGGCGGAAACGCACTTGCCGATATCATGGTCAACGGACGCGTAGCAGGCATAAACGCAGCAAAATAAAAGGTACTGAAAGCTATAATACGGATGGGCCTCAATTGAGGCTCATCCGTTTTTTATGCAGTATTTGATGTGACAACAGCCGGATATAGCCGCTTATTATTGATTTTCCAATAAAACGATAAGCAGCAGATAATAGGTAAGAAAGAATACTGGTTCCGATTTCGGAACAAAAAATGCTGCGAGTGGAAAATTTCATCACTATGTGTTAAAATATACCTCGGATTAATTTTAAATACGAAATTGGCAAAAAGCTACTACATCATATAACGGGGGAAAAGCAATGGCAGATATCTATGTTAATTACGGTACAGACATCGTGGCGATGGTAGGTGAGTTGATGCAGACCGCCGATATAGCGGCAAAAATAAAGCCGGCGGCAAAGGTATGCATAAAGCCGAACCTCGTCATTGCCAGCACGGCAGAGGGCGGAGCGACAACCCATCCCGAGATTGTTGAAGGTATTATTATTTACCTGCAACAGGCAGGAGTGAAGGACATTACCATCGCTGAAGGCTCCTGGGTGGGCGACAGCACACGCCGGGCTTATGACAGATGCGGATATAATGCACTGGGTGTAAAGTACGGTGTGCGCCTTGTGGACACAAAGCAGGACAAGGTCATTTCAAAGCGTGTGAACGGTACGGAATTCTTTGTCTGCGAGACTATTGAAAACTGTGACTATCTCATTAATGTGCCTGTACTGAAAGGGCACTGTCAGACGATTATGACATGCTGCCTGAAAAACATGAAGGGCTGCATACCGGACAAAGAAAAGCGCCGCTTTCACGCCGCCGGACTTCATAAGCCTATTGCGACACTGAATACACTTATAAAACCGGATTTGAACATAGTTGACAGCATATGCGGCGACCTCAACTTCGAGGAAGGCGGAAATCCGGTGCAGACAAACCGGATTATGCTGGGCTTTAATTCGGTGCTGCTGGACAGCTACGGTGCCGGACTGATGGGCTACAGACCTGACGAGATAGAGCATCTGCGCCTTGCCAGAGAATACGGTGTGGGGGAATACTGCGGNCCTGGAAACAGAGATTATAGAACTGGGAACGGATAATAAACCGGCAGTTATTCCAGCCCGGGGCGGTACTGTGAAAAGGCTGGCTGCGAATATACAGGAGGACAGCGCCTGCTCNGCCTGCTATGCCGCGCTGATTTTCGCCCTGAAAAAGACAGGTTATAAAGGTGAGAAAATCAAAATAGGACAGGGGTATAAAGACAAAACACCCGGGGGAATAGGTGTGGGAAACTGCACCGCCGGATGCGCTAACCATGTGAAGGGCTGCCCCCCTTCCGCAGTGGAGATAGTAAAGTTTCTGGAAAATATGTAATATAGCAATATACAGGAAGACAGTCGGCTGAAGGCTGCGTTGAGATATGAGAACAAATTGTAGGGCGAACACAGTTCGCCCCTACGAGTTTTCATAAAACAACGCGCTTAAATGCCGGCTGTCTTCTTATATATCTAAGGTTATAAAGCAATTTTCAATTATGTCTGCCTGGCGGTTTCTTCGTACACAACGGTTTTAATATCGTTATAGACATCCCTGTCCAGTTCACCAAGCTTGTTGGCAACCAGCATGGAGATCATTACGTCCACATTGACGTTTACAACAGTGCGCAGCATGCCGGAGAACCAGTCAATGCCTATCAGGATCGCCACACTCTCCAGAGGCAGCCCCAGTGAGCTTGCAAGGAAAGTGTAGGTAATTACCATGCCGCCGGGGACAACTATGGTGCCCATGCACATGAGGCTGGACAGAAGGATTGCCATGAATAGCTGCTGAGCGTCCAGCTTGATGCCGGATGCCTGGGACATAAAGAGAATTGCCAGAACATAGCACTGAACCGCGCCGTTGCTGTTCATGGACATGTTGATTGGCCCTGTGAAGTCGGAAACACGGCGGCTGATGCCGAACTTAGTCACCGAATCTTCCATCTGCGTCGGCAGGCATATGGCGGAAGATGTTGTCGTGAGAGCCATAATAGTCATTTTGGCAAACTTTTTAGGCATTTTCAGCGGATTTATCTTGCAGATAATGCCGGTGAGATTTCCGTAGAATAAAAACTGAATTAAGTCACCGATGAGCAGAGCTCCCAGAAACTTCAGCATGGGTACAACCACTTTGAAACCTATGCTTCCGGCTACATTTGCCAGAAGACAGAATATGCCGATTGGCGCGAGGTTCATGACGATTTTTATTATGTTCATTATAACCGCGTTAAATGAAACAAAGAAATCAAGTACAATAGTGTTGCCGGATTCTGAGTTCACATAAGCGCCCAGCGCCAGTCCAAATAGTATTGAAAAGACGATACAGGGTACCATGTCACCTCTTGCCATTGAATCTATAATGTTAAGAGGAACAAAATTCAAAAGGGTTTCTTTCAGAGGAGTCGGGGCAACAGGCTCCGCTATGCCGCCGGCGCCGGTGATGACAATGCCCTCTCCGGGACGTATTATAAGACCGAGAGCAAGACCTAAAAGTGCAGAAATAATTGTGAGCAGTATTATCCATTTGAATGTATGAAAACCCATCCTGCCCGCGTCCTTGCGGTCTACCTTGGCGATTGCCGTGGCGACAGAGGTCATGACAAGAAGCACCACGGACATCTGGATTAGGCGGATGAAGATATCACCGATGAACTTTATATTAGCGCTCCATGAACCGGCAATGGAGCCGAAGCTTATGCCGGCTATGGTAGCAATTAAAATCCATGTTGTTAGGGACGGTTTTTTTGTTTTTATATTTTCCATCTATTCGCTCCTTTTATGACAGTTGGGTATGTCTGCTTTTTCACAGCGGCTTTGCATTGCGTTTTCGCCGCGTGTGGCAGAGTTAAAGTAAGAGTAAAGAAACATTCCGGAAACAGTGAACCTGCCGCGATGTGCCTGATGAGCAAAGAAAAAGAGAAAACGGAGCGAAGCTCTTTGCTTTTGGCTTGTAAATCCCCGAATGGGGGCGATACGAAGCGGTGTGGTACAAAGCCTCCGGAATGTCTTTTTATTTTATGCCTTTGCTTTACTCTTGTTAAATAGTGCAAAAAGAGTTGTTCCGATAATCAAAAGGATAGCGCCGAGGTAGAAACCCCATTCGCCGGAACCTGTTTTGTCAATGATATAGCCTGTCAGCGCCGGTGCGATAACAGATGATGACATACCGAAGAAGTTGAAGAATCCCAGTGTGGTCGCAACTTTACCGGTGCTTGCCTGATCGGAGATGTATGAGATAAGAACGGGGTCAACAGCCATTTTGCCAAGGAAGCCATAAAGAAGAAGAATCACTGCAAGGCTCCATGCGTTGGGAGCGAACATTGAAACTGCGACCAGAACAAATGCTGTCAGTTCCAGACCAATGATAATTTTATGCTTTTTGTCACGCTTTTTATCAGAAAGGCGCGCGAAATAGAGAGCGCCGGGAACTGCTGTGACCGCAATCATTGAAACCACGAAACCAATCATGCCGCCGGATATATTCCGCTCGGTTGCGAGGAAGTTTGGCAGCCAGGTTACGATTAGGTAGTAAGCGTAGCATGTGGTGAAGTACAGAACATAGCATGCCAGCATGGGCAGGCGGAAAACGGAACCTTTGTCGCCTGAATCGGGTGCTGTGTTTTCCTGCTTTTTGGCAGTAGGTGCGGGCATAGCGGCTTTGTTTGTGGGACGAAGAGCAAAGATGAACCACAGAACAAGAAAAACAATAAGAGCTGCGGAGATGAATGCCATGGTCTGCCAGGGCATTCCGGTTGTCTTAACAAGAATGCTGGAGGCATTCATGCCGATGATCATACCAAGAGCTGATCCGCTGTTTACGATGGCGGTGGCGACACCCTTTTTCTCCGGCGGGACATGCTGGGTTGTCAGTGAGAATGCTGCACCGTAATAGGTTCCGCAGCCTATGCCGGCAAAAACAGCGCCCATGTATATAGTGGAGATAGTTTTTGAGAATCCTATGCTGAATACGCCGAGGGCGAAGAGCAGAAAGCCGGGGATGAGAACCTTTTTCTGACCGAACCTGTCAACAAGAAAACCTGACGGAATCTGCATTGCGGTATATCCGAAGAAATAGCATGAGGCGATAAGTCCCATTGCGGCGTTTGTCTGCTGACCTATGGTAGCCTGAATTTCAGGGTAGATCGGTGAGAGCATGGCGCGGTAAATCCAGATGATGGTCCAGCCCATGCAGAAGGTGAATACAATCAGCTTCCAATAATTTTTTGGTAGAGCTTCTTTTACTTTGTCGGACATTTTCTAATTCCTCCCAAATTCTGTGTCGGTATTAATATGCCAGCTTGTGCAGTGCGCCGGTGAGAGCGCTGACACCTTCGCGGAGGTCTTCCGTCTTCGTGTCCTCTGCGGGATTGTGGCTTATACCTTTGATGCTAGGAACAAAAATCATGCCTGTTGGTACGCGGGGCGCAAAAATCTGAGAGTCGTGTCCGGCACCGCTGTGCATCTCCTTGAATTTTAATTCCTGTTTGTTGCAAACCTCTTTAATGAGGGTGATGATGTTATCATCCATGGGTACGGGTTTTTCATCCATCCAGTTATTTATGCTGATGGATATGCCCATTTCTGATGCTGTGCGTTCCATATCCGCTTCCAGTTCCTTTGTGAAGCTCTGCAGAAAAGCGGCGTCGGTATGGCGGCAGTCCATTGTGAACAGAGTCTCGCCGGGAACGACGTTTACTGTATTGGGAACGGGTACGACCTTGCCGAAGGTGAGAACTAAGGGATCACCCGCGTTTTTAGCCTTTTCGATGGCATCGGTAACATTTTTGCAAAGCACTGCACAGTATCCTTGCGGTAGCGCATAAGGGTTGTGCCTGCGTGGTTGCTCTCGCCTTTGAGAACAATGTCGTAGCGNTTTTGNCCTGCGATTGATGTTACGACACCAACACGGTAGCCCTCTTCCTCGAGGAAGTTGCCCTGCTCTATGTGAAGNTCCAAAAANGCNTTAATATCATCTCTGGGCTTGAATGAATCGGAAAAATCGAAGCCGCATCCGCGCATAGCGTCTGTAAAGGAAACTCCGGCTGCGTCGGAGAGGTTTTCAACGTCCTCTTTTTTTGCAAGACCGAACAGGTTCTTGCTGCCCCAGAATACGTAGGGGAAACGTGAGCCCTCTTCTTCCGCCAGAGAAATGACCTGAATGGTCTTTTTCGGTTTGCCGTGTGTCTCCAGAAGTTTCTTTACTGCCAGATATCCGCCGACGATGCCAAACTGTCCATCCAGTTTGCCGCCGTTCACGACAGTGTCTACGTGAGAACCGGTGGCGATTGTCTCTTCGGGTGATTCTGCACCCTCAAGTGTTGCGTAGAGGTTGCCGACAGCGTCAAACTCACAGCTAAGCCCAAGAGCCTCAAAGCGCTCTTTCAGAGAATTCTGCGCGCGCATCCAGCTGGGAGAGTATAGTGTGCGGGTAGTTCCGGGGCCTTCAGCATCACTGATGGAAGAAAGCCAATCAACGGTTTCCTGTATCTCTTTGAGATCAAAATTCATTAGTTTCATCTCCTTGCTATCAAAATGAAGTGTAAAAAGCACTGTGCCCTATACTGCTGAAAAGACGGTGGTGCTGACATGGCGCATAGCGGGATTACACTTGTGTCTTGCCCGACACAAAGCCTCTGTTTGTATAGTGCGAGAGGCTTTGCGGAAGGTAAAAAGTTACTGTGCGATGATTCTTGTTCCGGCTTTACCTTTAACTGCGTCTGCCACATCTCCGAGAGCGCATATGCATGCGGTGTTGCCGGTTTTGCGGACAAATTCCATTGCGCCTTCGATTTTCGGACCCATACTGCCCGCGGCAAATTCACCTGCGTCGATATGGGACTGCATTTCATCCAAGGTGACATTTTCAAGGGCGCGCTGCGCCGGAGTGCCGTAGCCCACATAAACATTAGGCACATCGGTGAGGATGAACAGTTTGTCTGCGTCCAGCTGCTTTGCCAGAAGGCAGCTGGTGAGGTCTTTATCTATAACAGCTGTGATTCCGCGGTATTCCCCGTCCTGATTCACAACTGGAATTCCGCCTCCTCCTCCGGCTATTACGGATATCCCCCTGTCAAGGAGGCTCTCGATTACCGGAAGATCGGGAACGTTTATCGGCTGTGGTGAAGGCACGACCCGGCGGTATCCGCGTCCTGAGTCCTCAACAACATTCCAGCCGTTTTCTGCTTGCATTTTCTCAGCCTCTTCCTTTGAGAAGAAGCCGCCCACAGGTTTTGTGGGGTTGTGGAATGCCGGATCATCAGGGGATACCTCAACAGTGGTGACAATACAGGCTGTCGCATTGTCCGCGCCGTTTTTGCGAAGCTCGTTGTTAACGGCCTGACCGATCATATAGCCGATAAAGCCCTGAGTTTTCGCGCCAAGCACATCAAGGGGCATAGGTGAAATGCGGCATGCGGCTATTTCGTTTTGCAGGAGCAGATTGCCAACCTGAGGACCGTTGCCGTGGGTTATAATAAGGTCATAACCCATTGTGATGAGGTTTGCCAAAAGAGCGGCGCTCTTTTCGATGTTTTCCTTTTGGGTTTCATAGCCGGGTTCCTGTTTCGGGCGCAGTATCGCATTGCCGCCCAAAGCCAGTACCAGGCGTTCTTTCTGTTTCATTGGTTTTCCTCCACTAAATATCCCAGTGCACTGCTTATGCCAAGGAGAGTGTCCGCTCCGGATGTGTGTCCGATTGCAAGCAGTTGGGAAAATTCCTCGCTGAAGTCTGAGCTGTGCCCAAGGGCATCCATGAGGCGGATAATCTCGCCGGAGAAAATACCCTCAAGAGCATAGCGCAGATACTCACAGGAAATAGCTGTTGTCCGTTTTGTGCCGTTTGTGTCCAGATATTCTTTTACCGGAATTATACCATCCAGCCTGCCTGTCCGGAAAAGGACGGCGAGGATGCCCATTAGTATATCGTCACCGCTGGGGGTTAATCCCTCGCCCCGCCCGACCCAGAAATCCAAAATCGCATTGGAATCGGAGGGTTTGTTAAAAAGCAGTGCAGCCAGAGCATTAAGCTCAATATTTGCCACGTCAAGACCGAATTTGTTTTGACCGGCAAGTTCCTTCATAGGAGCTGATAGCTGAGACACAGCTTTATTAATTAAGGCGGTGTCAAAATCGCCTTGGCGCATTGCACATGAGTATCTGTCTGAATCCGAAATGGAAAGTGTTGTGCCGCATGACCAGCGAAACTCCCCTGTCTGAGCGGTATATACCACAGACGGCTCATCCTGCGATGCGCGCAGAATGGCGCTTATATCACCGGAAGAAGCGTCAATGCCAAAAGGTACGGATGCTTTTCTGGTGCTGCCGATATGAATAAGCCGACCGCCTGATTCAAGATTCAGGCTGCTGTTGAAAAGGGAATGCACTCTAAATACTCTATCCTGACTGAGCAGGGGTAGAAGGTGGTCTGACACAGACAAAGCGGACAAATTTAACATATTAGTTTACTTTATATTCTTCGCCCAGTGCGCGCAGTGCCTTTTCAAAGCACTCAATGGGAACACGAACAGTTCCGGCGCCAATTTGACCTACACCGGCCTTTTTGTGGGCGATACCTGTGTTAATAATGGGTGTGATTCCGGTTTCCACCACTTTGCGGATATCGATTCCAAGGGGGCTGCCCTGGAAGTTCCAGTTGGGGATAGAGTAGTTGTTGTTATTGGAAATGCAGATTTCCTGCATCTCTTCGCTGATAGCCACGGCATCGCCGTATCCGCCGCCAACGCCCACAAAGCGTGTGACGCCGGGAGCGGCAATCATGGACATGCCGCCAAGACCAAGAGCCTCAAGAATGGCGCTGTCACCCATGTCGGGGCTTGCGTCTTCCTGACTGTAGCCGCTGAAGTACAGACCTTCAGGGGTGTTCACTTTTCCTGTGAACCAGCGGTCACCAAGACCGGATACCTTTATTCCGAACTCATAGCCGTTGCGGGAGAGTGCGGTTACGATACTTCCCTCTGTGACGGTGGCGGCAGAATCCATTATGGCCTTAGCGGCTGCCATTGCCACGTTGAGGAAGAACTGGTCTGTGTCGCCAAGGAACACGGCGACTTCTTTCATTTCCTTCTCCGGAAGGTCTGCGGAAATAAGCGCAGGGAGAATATCCTTCAGGAACAAAACGGATGCTGCGATGTTACGCTGGTGGAATTCATCGCCCATGGAGATTGCCTTGGCGATTATAACGTTGAGGTTCAGTCCGCCCTCTATAAGAGCAAGGCTTTTTGAAAGCGCGGGACCCAGTGTGGACTTCATCCAGTGCAGGCGGGTTACAACTTCCTCGCTGTAAGCACCAAAGCGAAGCACCTGACCGATTCCCTCGTTCATAGTGCAGTATGCACGGATACCGGTGTCGCGGTTTTCGACTATCATGACCTGCATGTTGCCGGAGGTGATGCCGCCCATAGGACCCACTGCATGGTGGTGGTGGCAGGGAGAGAACTCCACCTCGTTGTTCTCAAACATCTTGCGTGCCTCAGCCTCGTCTTTCGCCCAGCCCTCGAAGAGAGCCGCGCCGATGCATGAGCCGCGGACGGGATCAGACATGTTTTCCCATGTGTTGGGAGGGCCGGAGTGGAGAATGCTTTTTCCGTCTAAAAACGGAATTACGGATTTCGCGGGGACAACATCAATTAAAAACGGCTGGGATGCTGTGATTTTATCAATAACTGCCTGATTTGCGGCGTCAATACTTGTAAATTGCATATTGAATACCCTCTCTTAATTGTTAAATTGCATATAGCTTTTCTAAAAGTTCAGCCAGTTCCTCATTGCCGCCGGCAACGGGATTCCACTGGAACTGAACGGCTTGTCCGCCATTTTCCTGAATGGGCGGAACAAAGTGCTTGATACCCATATTTATCACTCTGGGTGCGTCCCAGAAATCGCTGGGAGCGGATGCGCTTTTCTCAGCAGCGGGAGATTCAATCCGGCTGAGAATTGAAAGAGCGAAGCTCACAGCCTTTGCGTTGCTGTCCAGAATATATACGCCGGCTTCTTCCAGCTCTCTGCGCTGCTCTTCGTAGTTTATTGGATCATTTTGCGTTCCGGTAACAGAGCCGATAAAGATTATACTGCGGTTTTTCTCAGAGAGTTCCTGGTGCAGCCTTTTGATAACCGGAGCAAATTCCGATGCGATATTGTCATGTCCGCCGTAGCCTATAACAAAGTCAAGAAGAATAATGGCGGTGGAATCATCCATAGCCTGTTCTTTTACCATGTCAAGACGGAGGGAAGGATCAATCATGGGATGCGGTCTGCCCTGTGTATAGGCGTCGTCGCCCAAATCTATGATGCGGTGCTGTCCCTGCCGGAACATCAAACCGTCGGGATGCTTTTTATCAAGCTCCGTACCCAGATGATGGGCAAGAAGCATTCCGGCTTCGCTTGCGAGGGTACCGCCGCTGTACAGACCTTGAATTCCGCGCTGGTTTTTGTTCGCACGGATAAGGGACAGCTCATTTTCAGGGAGCTTTATACTCTGGTGGCTGAGGGATACAGCCAGCTCGGCAGCCTGATCCAGAGTCCACGCGTAGTGGATATTACCTTCGGACTCCAGTTTTTCACCGAGGAAGATTGCCACAACAGGCTTGTCCAGAGCCGACAGTTTAGAAACAACTTTTTTCCGTACTTCCGGTGCCGGGGGCTTGGAGATGAAGACAATGAGGTCGGTCTCATCGTCCTCGGCAAGAAGGTCGATGGCGGAGAAAGCCATGATGCCGCCGATGTCGGAAGTGAGGTCACGGCCGCCTAAGCCGATTACCTGACTGCATCCCCCGCCCAGACGGGAGATGAGGGTGCTAACCTCCTGAATGCCGGTGCCGGAAGCGCCCACAATGCCGATGTTGCCTTTTTCCAACGCGTTTGCGAAGGCTAGGGGAACACCGGAAATAACTGCGGTTCCGCAGTCGGGACCCATTACAAGAAGACCTTTGTCCCGGGCTTTTTCTTTCAGAGCGAGTTCATCGGAGACGCTGATGTTATCGCTGAAGATCATTACATGAAGACCTCTGTCCAGCGCCTTGTCGGCCTCTTTAGCGGCATATGTGCCGGCCACGGATATCAGCGCCCAGTTGGCATCCGGAAGCTTGCGCATTGCACTGTCCCAGGAGCGTGCCACGGGGGTCTGGTCGGATTTGGAGGCAACTGCCTGATTTTTAAGGAAGTGCTCAACACCTTCAAGTACTTTATCCACAATTGAAGCGTCTTTGCTGTCAACCACTATGCAGATATCACTTGGTGTCGCTTCCGAAAGATCGTCGGTGTACATACCGGAAGCTTTCATTATATCGAGGTTTGCCGGGGTGCCCATCATGATTGAAACCTGAGCCACTCCATCCATTGCAGAGAGCTGTTTTGTGAGAAGCATCAGATTGATAGAATCCTGATAGGAGTTCTTTTTTAAGACTGTATACAGCATAAAATCCTCCTAAGGGTTGAAAATAACATAGATTTTCGTTATATTAAAATAGTCATAGTATTTTTTATTTGCCGGATGGGGGTGGGCGCTTGTTCACATTAGAAGAACTGCTCCGGGACTGCTGTCCCGAACTTAGCGTATTGAACAGCGGTGCGGACTTGTCAAGGACGGTGTTCTCAGCGGATATAACAGAAACCCCTGATGTGTCGGACTATATAAGTGAAAACACACTGGTTATCACCACAGGTATGGCTTTTCAGGACGATCCGGAAAGGCTGTCGGAGTTTATCACAAAGTTAAATGAAAAGCCTGTGCCCGGTATTGCCATAAAGCTGGAGCGGTTTATAAACAAAATTCCCGAAAGTGTCATTGAAACTGCCGATTCCCTTGGTTTTCCCATTCTTATTATTCCAAAAAAGAGCACGCTGGGTATTGTGTCCCACAAAATCCTGTCATATATATGGAATTCGCAGGCAAAGACACTTGCCAGAGCCATTGAAGTAAACAGAGAATTTTCAAAATTCGTTTCCCGCAATACCACGGTTTCATCGCTGATATCCCACTTGAGCAAGATGCTCAGCCGGAGCATTCTGTTCCTCTCACCTTTTCTGGCGGTGGAGACAAGCTCTGTTCTTGATGACGTTGACGAGGATACTGTTGATAAGAGCCTGACGGTTATACGCAGCTATTACATGGAGTCCGGCAATCAGAACCGGAGGAAGCTGTTTAACATAAACCGGAATGAAGAAAAAAACGTGTCTGCAACAGTGTTTCCCGTTATGGTGGACAGATATCAGAAATATCTGCTGGTAGTGTTTAACACAACAGAGATTCCCTTCCCATTCTCAGAGCTTGTTTTGGAGCAGGTCACTATACCCATTGCCTTCGTTCAGTACAAGTATCAGATTTTAGAGCAGAGTCACATGCTTGAGCGGGAAAAGTTCTTCAATCTTGTATGCAGCGCTCAGAATGAGATGGAGACTTTTCATCTGATGCTCTCGGCATATCCCACCTGGTATGGGCTGGAGACAACAGATTTTTATCAGGTCATTGTTTCCGGTATAGATAATTTGCAGACATATGACGAGCCGCAGCAGGTTTACGGGATTGTCTACCGCTGGCTTGAACGGGAAATTCCAAATGCTTTTGCCGGAGCAGTGGTGTTTGCGCTGCGGGATGAGGGGCGGTTTGCTATTGTTTTACAGCAGCCTTCCGGATCGGTATCAAAAAAGCTTGGGAAACTGTCGGAAAGACTGAGCAGCTTTTTCCCGTTTGCGCTTTCCTTTACAATCGGAAACCGGGTTGAGAGTCTGGATTCCATTTGGTTTTCGCATCTGCGTGCTCAGGAAATCTACCGGCAGGCAGTGGAGAACAAGGAAAAGCACTTTGTGAAAGAATATTTCTCTCAGGGAATGCAGGATGTTGTGCGGTTTATACCACAGGGACATGCCAAGCATTTTGCGAAGTATATATTAAAGGAGCTGGCATATCCGAAAACGAAGCTGAATCAGGAGCTTCGCCAGACGTTGACTGTGTTCATGGATAACCGTGGAGACCTAACCCGAACTGCGAAAGAGGCGTATCTTCACAGAAATACTGTTAGATACAGGATTCAAAAAGTGGAATCCTTACTGGGTGTGGATCTCGATGATCCGGAAGTTTCCTTGAATGTCAGGATGGCTCTGTTTCTTACAAAAGATGATTAGTCGGTTTTTCCGAATGCGTTGCCGTGGTCGTAGCGGTTGTAGTGGACATCATCGCTTATGAGATATTCGTGAATTTCCTTCGTGATGGGGATTCCGTTTTTGAGATAGTCCGCATAGACAGTGTCACTGCGCTCGCCGGGGTAGAATACATTGCTGAAATTTTCTGCGGGTTTCATTTCGTGAATTTCACTCACCATATTGTCAATGGCATCCATGAAAGCGTCTTTGCCAACAAAGAAATCGGGGTTTAACACAATGTGTATCTGTCCAAGCTCACGGCCCTCTGAGAGGTTCGCGTACATTGAAGATACGTGTTTTCCGGATGGCTGACCCATGAGAACGCCTGCCAGAACATCAACCATGAGCATCAGGCCGCTGCCTTTAGCCCCGGCGACGGGGAGAAGCCCTGCAACCTTGTTGGGGTCTGTTGCAGCTTTTCCTTCTGCGTCAACCGCCCATGAATCAGGAATTTCTTTGTTCTTTGCTCTTGCGTCAAGAATCTTGCCCCATGAAGCGACCGTGGTGGCCATGTCAAATACGACAGGGCTGCCATTTTTGCGCGGTGCGCAGAAACCGATGGGGTTTGTGCCGAAATAAGGCTCGGCACCGCCGTAGAGAACTACCATTGGGTCGGACTGTGCCATTGAGAGCATCACATAGCCCTTTTCAGCGGCTTTGCGGAGGAAGTATGACAGTGTGCCGCAGTGACCGAGGCGCTTCATGCCAACAATGCCTGCACCTGTTTTTTCTGCCAGATTCAGGGCTTCTTCCATTCCCTTGAGGGCCACCAGATGACCCACTGCGTTGTCGCCGTCCAGAATTGTTATGCTGTCGCTTTTCTTTTCGTAGCTGAAATCGGGGTTTGTATTGCTGCCGCCCTTGGCGATGCGCTCGGAGTAGTATTCAACGCGCACAGCACCGTGGGAGTGAACTCCCCTTGAATCAGCGTAGGCAAGGTGGTCGGCGACTGCTTCGGCGTGGTCCTCAGGCAGTCCTGCTGCTATGAATTTGTTTTTCATCAGAGATTTTAGCTCTTCGAATGAGAGTCTTACAAACTCTTCGTTTGCCATAAATATTTACACCCTTCTATGATTACCGGTAATTATATGATTTCGTCGCGGTTGCAGTCTTTGGAATAGATATAGCTGAATGGAGTGTCCTTGCCCACTGCATAGGCAACCTGCTGGGCATACGCGCCCATGAAAATATAGTCGCCCTTCTCAACAGGCATCCACTGGTTGCCGAGATTGTACATACCGCGTCCGGAGAGGATATATGCGCCGTGCTCCTGCACATGTGTCTCAACATAACCGTGTGAACCGCCCAGCTCGAAGGAAAGAATATGGAAGTTCATGTCAAAAGAGAGGTTCTCCACTGAGGGAAGGAAATTATAGAACTTCAGATTTTCCATACCTTCATAGGCGATAGCTTCCAGATTTGCGACGTTGTTGCACACAACAGGGGGCTCGGAATAACCTTTTGCGGGGATATAGCGGCGCTTGTACAGGAAAGTGTTTGCGGTTTCTGTGGATTTGTTTTCAAGATTCATTACTTTGCTTGGCGGACAGTAGAGATAGCCGCCGTCTGTTACAGTGAATGATTCCTCGCCGGCTTTTGCGGTGATTTCACCGTGTATTACAAATACAAAAGTCTCAACGCCGTCGCCGCCGAAGTCATTTACGCTTCCGCCTGACTTGATGTCTACAATATAATCAACAAATGTAGCGCCGATTTTTGGTGAGGAAAGTATGGTGCAATCGCAGTTGTTAAAGCCGGGAATAACGTTGTTCACCATGCCGTCCTGGGGGATGAGCGCATAGTCGCCCTTGCGGATGATTGCTCTTGATGCCAGGATGCTATCGGGAAAACCTGTTTTGTCGTTTCTGAAACCCATAATGTCATCTCCAATTTTTGAGTTTTTGAGCCGAATCGCTCAAGCGGTAAGAGAGTTGGTTTTGTGCGGTTTTGTTAAATAATTCCATAGAATAATTACTTCTTTATACAGACAATACACCTAATTTTCGATGCCCGTCAATGAATTTTAGTGCATTTTGTCCAGTGTGCTCATTGCAAAAAAACTCACAGTGCAGAGTGCACAAGATGAAGGTCACTTTGCTCAAGGTTTTCTTGACAATCTAAATTTAGACGCAAAAAGAGGAGAAAAGTTTGATATTAATTTCACAGAATATTCATTAAATTCCGTGGAAACCTTGTGCATGATGCAGCGTTTTGTTCAAAAACGGCTGCCAAGAACAGATCAGGATAATAATCTGCGGGAAGGGTATGGTTTGTACAAAAAGCAAATATAGATATCCTCTGAAGCAGAGAAAAAGCAGAAAATAAATTACCGGTTGTGAGCAAGCGTTGTACGACAACAAGGTAAAAATCAAAAACGATATAGCGGCACAAGAAGAACAAATGCTAAAAGTATTTTGTCACAAGTATTGACATTTATGTGGTTTAATGATAATGAGAACCAACTTGTCAATCTTTACTAAAATGAATTATAAAAGCATTGGAAGATTTCGATTTCCAAATGTTCCAAAAACATGCAATAATTCTGCAAAAAAGATCGAAAAGAGCCAGAAATAGAGATCGTTTATGTTAATTTTTTACCATTATTTAATTCGTACAAAAGGCGGGCTAAATCTTCGCGAAATGTGTTGCAAAATGACACAGGGTTATATATAATTATGCTTACAAAAAAGAAGGAGGACGGGCAATGCTTACAGCTAAACAAAACATGATTGAGACAATCCGCGGGGGCAATCCGGAGAGATTTGTTAACCAGTATGAGGCGGTAAATTTGTTATTCCACCCCTATATGATGCACTCAGGCGGACCGGCAAAGGGACAGGAAAATGTCGTGAATGCATGGGGCGTCACAAACTCATTCCCGGCGCATCTGCCGGGACAATTCCCAGTACATACTCCTGACAAAATCGTTATAAAAGATATCGAGAACTGGCGTGACTATGTCAAAGCACCTCCACTCAAGTTCACAGATGAAGAGTGGGGAATTTTCAAGGCTCAGTACGATGCAATGGATGGAACACAGACATTTAAAGCCACTTTCGTTGCTCCCGGACTTTTTGAGCAAACCCACCATCTCAGCGAAATCGCAAACGCACTCACATACTATCTGACAAACCCCGATGAGATGCACGACCTGTTAAAGTATCTCACCGATTGGGAGCTTGAGATGGCAGAGGGAATTTGCGCGAACCTGAAGCCCGATGCTATCTTCCATCATGACGACTGGGGTTCTGAGATGAGCACATTCATGAATCCTGATATGTTCGCTGAATTTTTCGTTGAGCCCTATAAGAAAATTTACGGCTACTATCATGATCATGGTGTGGAGCTTGTCATCCACCACGCAGACAGCTATGCGGCAACTCTCGTTCCTCACATGATTGAGATGGGCATTGACATTTGGCAGGGCTGCATGGAGTCAAACGATGTTCCGGAGCTTATAAAGAAGTACGGCGGACAGATATCCTTCATGGGCGGAATCGACAATAAAGCCGTTGACTTTGTGGGCTGGACACAGCAGGACTGTGCTGATGTTGTTAAGAGAGTTTGCGACAGCTGCGGAAGCAAGTATTTCATCCCCTGCATTACACAGGGCGGACCCGGCTCACTCTTCGAGGGAACCTATGCTGCTCTGACAGAAGAGATTGACAAGTACAGCCAGGAAGTTTTTGGTATCAAAGAAAGTGATATCACAAGACTTCCCATGCAGATACTCTTCTAAAAAAGAAGAGGAAGCATACGCTTCACTTTAGAGCAAAGATAATAAAATGAGACAAAAAAGCCGGACTTGCTTGCAAGTCCGGCTTTTTTGACAGGCTGAGGACTGCCTTATAGGCGGTCCTCTTCGTTGCTTTAAAAAGTGGATTTGTAAAGCAACAACAGGAAAAACGATGGAAGGAAACCCCATAAGATTTTTTATTGAAATATGTGAAAGTTATGGTATAATTATGA
>JGI994J12354_10001303_pt1 | contig 25235 bp, 27 predicted proteins | sample IntmicLarv3ML3BL_FD_12354 | JGI IMG/M metagenome (IMG submission 12354)
CAAAACAGATGAAGAGATATCCGTAATTCTTTCCCATATAGATGAGCAAATTGTGATTATTGAAGAAAAACAGGGATTGCTTCTTAAAAGACTAATCGGTTATGAGAAAAATCCCGAAACTTATACAGAAGCAGAAAAAGAAAATTTTAATAAAGAACATAGTGAACTATTTCAGCTCCAGTCTGAATTGTCAGAATATTCAGGGGATTACTATTATGTAGTTTTTGAAAGGTCATCTACAATCCGAGCTGTAGATAATGCAATTTCACTTCTTCTTTCTAAATTGTCCTAAAATGTATAATTAATTTTTTATCTTACAAAAAACAACTTCATTACTCTATAACAAACAATCCCCCGGCTATTCATCTCTCAATGAACACGCTGGGGGATTAACTTCAGCTATTTTTATTATTCCTTGCTGATAAAAGAAAGGCTGATTACAGAAAGTCCCAGGTGAATTCCCAGAACAGGACCCATCTTTTGAAACTTGATAGGAATATTCGGATACTTTCTCTCAATTACCGTATAAAGATTTGCAGCAATGCGGGTATTCCCGATATAACTGACAACTATGCTCTCTATATTATCGTTAATTTTTCTTGAGAAACGCTTTATTACCTCAACATAGCCGCTGGCAACGCTATCCGCAACCACTGCACCATCCCTGCAAAACAAAATTGGCTTATGGTTAAGAATTGTGCCGACACTCATGCGGGCAAATCCAATTCTACCGCTCTTTCTTAGCGGAGTCATGTCATCAACACTGAACATTATTGTAATGCGGTCTCTGACAGAGGGTAAAATATTAATCAGCTCTTTGGTCGTGGCACCGCTGTCAATAAGCTTTTTGGCTTCCTTAATCAGCAGATACAACCCGCCGCCTGAGAGTTGGCTGTCAAAAACAGCGATATTATCATAGCCTGTCTGCTTTGCAGCCATATATGCCGTACCAAAAGTGCCGCTTAATCTCGACGAAATTGTGATGCAGAGAATATCATTAGCCTTAGCAATTTCCTCTTCAAAACAGCTCAAAAATGCCGCAGGATTCGGTCTTGAGGTGGCAAATCTTGATTTGCACTTACTTCTCATCAACACTTCAAATCCGCCGTTTTGGTCGCTGTAAGATTCGTTATAGTTTTGTCTGTCGATACTGTAATGGAGCGGAATAACCTTAACTCCCAGCTCCTCCGCTTCACTTTTTTTAAGATATGCGCTCGAATCAGTAACTATTGTAATCATTTGTACGCTCCTATCTTACGAAACCGCTGATATCTTTTCTCCGTCATTTCCTCGCTTGTGAGAGTTTGAGATTTTTCAAACGCAGCGATAAGTTCTGTCTTGAGAGTTTCAAATATTTCCTTGCTCTCAGGGATAATTTTTTCAATAACATTCAGCTCCAATAAATCCAGTGCTGTAAGCTTCAGGCACTCACTCGCCTCTTTAACTTTCTTGCTGTCTTTCCAAAGAATACTCGCACAGCCCTCCGGTGAAATTACCGAATAGATTGAATTATCAAGCATCCAAACCTCATCTGCAACCGCAAGAGCCAAGGCTCCGCCGCTTCCGCCCTCGCCGATAAGAACAGAAATAACCGGTGTTTTAAGCGCCATCATTTCCATTAGATTTTGAGCGATTGCCTGCCCTTGTCCGCGCTGCTCCGCACCAACTCCGCAGTATGCGCCCGAGGTATCAACGAAGCAAATTACAGGTCTGCCAAACTTTTCGGCAAGCTTCATCTGGCGAAGTGCCTTACGATACCCCTCAGGGTGAGCAGAGCCGAAATTGCGCATGGCTTTTTCTTTAACATCATGCCCTTTTTCTGTACCGATAACCGTTATAGGCATTCCGTTCAGATATGCAATTCCTGAGACAACAGCATTGTCATCACCATAACAGCGGTCTCCGTGCATCTCAAGGAAATCATCAAAAATTCCGTTTATAAAATCCATAGAAGTAAAGCGGTCTTTTGCTCTTGCAGCAGCAACCTTTTCAAAAGCAGTCATATTATTTTTCCCTCCTATGCATTTTTAAAAGCTGAGAGATATATTTTCTCTGACGTTTTCTGTCAACAATATCGTCCACAAACCCTGTTTTCAGCGCATATTCCGCGCGCTGAAAACCCTCCGGCAATTTCTTGCGGATTGTCTGTTCAATAACCCTCGGTCCCGCAAAGCCGATAAGCGCAAATGGCTCGGCTAAGATTATATCAGCCTCCATAGCAAAGCTGGCTGTAACGCCGCCCATTGTGGGGTCTGTAAGCAGACAGATAAACAGATTACCGCTGTCGCTGTGCTTTTTCACCGCGCCGCTGGTCTTTGCCATCTGCATAAGAGATATTATACCCTCCTGCATTCTCGCACCGCCTGAAACAGTAACTCCGAGCACAGGAATTCTTTCCTTCGCTGCATTCTCAAACACTCTAGTTATTTTCTCGCCGACAACGCTGCCCATGCTGCCCATCATGAAATATGGTTCCATTACGAAAATAGCAGTACGAACTCCGTCAATCTCACAAGTTCCGCAGACTACACCATCTTTCTCGGCACTTTCAAGCACGGCATTTGTAAGCTTTTTTTCATATTCCGGAAAATTAAGAATATTTGTGGACTCAAGGTCTGAATCTGTCTCCGCAAATGTATCCTTATCACACAGCATATTTAGCCTTTGGCGCGCATTCATTCTAAAATGATGTCTGCAATACGGGCATGTGTGGTGGTCATCTGCAAGCTCTCCCGAATCCAGCATTTTATTACATTTGGGGCATGAAACAGAAAGCTCGTCTGTTACAATTTTAGACTTAGATTTTCTAAGCTTACTGTGTCCCTCTAAAGTATTTTGCGGTCTTTGAAATATCATAATATAATCATTTCCTTTCTGTACAAAGGATATAAAACCGTGAAATACAAATTTTTATCTGCATTTCACCCGTTCTCTGTTTCTACTTTTATATTCCTGCACTATCCGGCAATATCTTCTCAAGAAAATCCGTTGTGTAGCTTGCATTTACGAAGTCGTCCTCAGACAATATTTCGAGTGCAAACTGTGCGTTATGTTCAATTCCCTCAATAATCAGTTCGCAGAGAGCGGCTTTCATCTTGCGAATTGCCTCATCTCTCGTCTTTGCAAAAACAATAAGCTTGCCTATCATTGAATCGTAATACGGCGGAATTTTATATCCCTGATAAATTGCCGTATCAAAGCGAACCCAAGGACCGCCCGGAATATGCAGCATATCTATCTGTTTACAAGACGGTCTGAAATTATTATATGGATCCTCCGCGTTGATACGGCACTCAATTGCGTGCCCCTCAATTTCAATTTCATCCTGAGTAAAGCCAAGCGGTATTCCTGCGGCAACTCTGATCTGCCATTTAACAAGGTCAATCCATGTCACCATCTCAGTTACAGGGTGCTCAACCTGCAAGCGGGTATTCATCTCCATGAAATAAAAATTTCCGTCTTTGTCATACAAATATTCAATTGTGCCTGCGCCGAGATAACCAACCGCTTTTCCTGCGGCAATGGATACATCAAACAACTTTTTACGAGTTTCCTGCGGCATAATTACCGACGGACTCTCCTCAATAAGCTTTTGGTTTTTTCTCTGAACTGAACAGTCTCTCTCTCCCAAGCACACAACATTGCCGTGACTGTCTCCGAGAATCTGCACCTCAATGTGCTTAACAGGCTTCAGATATTTTTCCATATAAACCGCACCGTCGCCAAAGGCGCTTTCTGCCTCTGCTGTTGCGGAATTGTAGTGCTGTTCCAATTCATCAATGGCATTCACTAAGCGAATTCCTCTGCCGCCTCCGCCCGAACGAGCCTTGATAAGCAGCGGAAAACCAATACGCTCAGCCTCTTCCTTTGCATGAGATAAATCTTTCACAAGGTCACAGCCCGGAATAACAGGTACTCCCGCATCGCGCATTGTACGCTTCGCCATATCCTTATCGCCCATTCTTCGGAGAATATCCTCACCGGGACCAATGAGAACAATATTATTCTCATCACAGAGTTTGGCAAAAGCAGTATTTTCAGATAAAAATCCGTATCCCGGATGAATTGCCTCTGCTTTTGAAGCCAGAGCAATTGTAATAATAGCGTTCATATTGAGATAGCTGTCCTTTGACAGCGGACCGCCAACACAATAGCTCTCATCTGCCAGACTGACATGAAGCGAAGTTCTGTCTGCCTCTGAAAAAATCGCAACCGTTGAAATTCCCATTTCCTTACAGGAACGAATTACTCTGACAGCAATTTCTCCACGGTTGGCAACTAGAATTTTAGAAAACATATGTTATCCCCTTTTATTTTACCACCGCAAAAGACAGTTCTCCCGAAACACAGAGCTTATCTTCCACATATCCTGCACTTTTTATGAAGTAAAACATACCGTTAGATTTTATAAGCTCACTCTCAAAACGGATTGTATCGCCTAAAGTTACTTTATTTCTGAATTTAACCTTGTTCATACCGGTGAAATACGGAGTGAATTTCTCTCCCTGTGTATCAATTAAAAAACAGGCAGATTGTCCCATCATCTCGCATAAAATCACACCCGGAACAACAGGATTGCCGGGAAAGTGTCCCTGCAAAAAAAACTCGTCTCCGAGCACTGTGTATTTACCTATTGCAACTCCGTCAACCACATCTGCCTCGTCTACAAGAAGCATGGGTTCTCTGTGCGGTAAGCGTTTCTTAATTTCGTCTCTGTTCATTCAAATCATACCTTTCTTTTGTGTATTTTGAATGTTAAACCATTTTAAATATTGTCTGTCCAAACTCTGCAATATCGCCGTTTTTGATACAGATATCAACTATTTCCCCGTCCTGCTCCGCCTTAATCTCATTCATGAGCTTCATAGCCTCAATGATACAGATTACATCACCCTTTTTCACTTTACTTCCGATACTTACAAAAGGCTCTGCATCAGGAGACGGCGCGGAATAGAAAATGCCCACAATCGGCGAAGGTACTTCAGTTAAATCGTCAAAACTATTTAACGCTGTGTCCTCAGCAGCCAAAGTGTCCTGTACAGTGTTTTGTAAAATAGGAACAGCCGTTGTTTCTGAAGACACAAACTGTGTTGTTCCGACAGATTTCTTTATTTTAATCTTTAAGTCACCCTCAGAAATTTCGAGAGCTGTTAACTTATTTTCTGTGAACACTTCTGCGAGTGCCTTTATTTCTTCAATATTCATTTGAAATATAGTCCTTTCAGGTAACTAAAAATTTCGGAATTTTTATATTTTCTTAAATGCAATTCCTGCATTATGTCCGCCAAAGCCAAGAGAAAGTGAAAGTGCTTTATCTATTTCGCATTCTCTCATCTCATTTGGAACATAGTCTAAATCACAATCAGGGTCAGGCTCTTTATAGCCGATTGTCGGAGGAATTTTGCCTGTTTCAAGCGCCTTAATTGCAGCAATTGCCTCAACACCGCCTGCCGCACCGAGCATATGCCCTGTCATAGACTTTATTGAACTGATAGGTACTTTATATGCCATATCGCCAAGCGCTTTTTTTATTGCCAGTGTTTCAGATTTATCATTGAGCGGAGTTGATGTTCCGTGCGGATTTATATAGAGCTTTTCGTCTGCAGTTATCCCAGCCTCGTCCATAGCCTGCTTAATCATTTTCGAGCTGACAGTTCCCTCAGGATTTGGTGCAGTGATATGATATGCATCACAAGTATTGCCGTAACCTGAAATTTCGCAGTAAATCTTTGCGCCGCGCTTCACAGCATGCTCATATTCTTCAAGAACCAAAACTCCTGCGCCCTCACCCATAACAAAACCATTGCGGCGCTTGTCAAACGGAATTGAACAGGAATCCGGGTCATCAGTGGTGGAAAGAGCCATACAGTTTATGAAACCGCCCACTCCCAAAGGATTAATTGAAGCCTCTGCGCCGCCCGCAACGATAGCGTCTGCATAGCCGTGCTTTATTGCACGAAAAGCCTCGCCAATTGCATGAGTCCCTGTGGCACAGGCTGTAACGACAGGGAGATTTGGTCCCTGTGCATTATATTTTATTGCAACAAGAGATGAACCCATGTTGCCGATAAGCATAGGAATAAAATAAGGAGAAATACGCTGAGGCCCTTTGGTAAACAGAGCATTTGCGCCTGTGATAAAGGTTGAAATCCCGCCGATACCCGAACCTATGTAAACACCTAAGCGCTCACTCTCAACACTTCCTACAATGCCGCTCTCCTCAACTGCCTGTGTTGCTGCGGCAACCGCATATTGAGCGTACAAATCCATTCTCTTGGCCTCGTCTTTGTCCATATATTCGGTTATATCAAAGTTTTTCACTTCTGCCGCTATATGAACACGCATATTAGAAGTGTCGAATCTTGTGATATTGGCAAAACCATGTCTGCCGTGAATGATACTGTCCCAAAAATCATTTACATTATTTCCGACCGGAGTTACACAGCCCAAACCGGTTACAACCACTCTTTTCATTATTAATCTCCTCCTTACATGCACATTCCGCCGTCAACTCTAATCACTTCTCCTGTGACATAAGACGACATATCAGATGCTAAAAACAGAGCCACATTCGCAACCTCTTGAACTGTTCCCATTCTTTTTAGCGGGATTACAGCGGTTGCGGCCTCTTTAACTGCCTCAGACAATACATCTGTCATATTTGTTTCAATGAAACCCGGAGCAATTGCATTACAGGTAACCTTTCTGCTTGAAAGCTCCTTGGCGATTGTCTTGGTTAGTCCTATAAGTCCTGCTTTTGAGGCGGAATAATTCGCCTGACCTGCATTTCCCATAAGTCCGCTGACTGAAGAAATATTTATAATTCTGCCTGCATCAGATTTCATGATTGAACGGGACAGATGGCGAATAAAATTGAATGCACCCTTTAGATTTACATCAATTACAGCATCGAAATCTTCCTCACCCATTCTGAGCATGAGATTATCTCTGGTAATTCCTGCATTGTTCACCAAAATATCAACCTTACCGAAATCAGCAGTGATTTTGTCACAGGCAATCTTGGTATCTTCAAAATTGGCAACATTGCATTCATAAGCTTGAGCCTTAACTCCAACAGCTCTGATTTGCTCCAAAGCCTCTTGAACCAGTGCCTCGTCTCCAATGTAAACCAGCGCAATATCTGCGCCTGCCTGTGCGAACTCAAGAGCAATAGTTTTTCCTATTCCACGAGATGCGCCTGTAATTACAGCTACCTTATTTTTAAGCATTTTTTACCTCCGAAATCGTTGTTTCAAGCGATTTTGAATCTGAAACATTATATATAGAAACTGTGCTGTTAATTTTCTTAATTAAACCCGACAAGGTTTTCCCTGCACCAACCTCGATAAAAATATCAAACCCGTCGGCAATCATATTTTCAATTGTTTTCTGCCACAAAACAGGATGATTTATCTGTTCTGCAAGCAGTTTTTTTGGTTCCTCATAAATTTTTGCCGTTACATTGGAGTATATCGGAATATTCATAGCATGAATATCTTCTTCCTCCAAATATGCCGCCATTTTATCACTTGCATTATCCATAAGCGGACTGTGAAAAGCACCGCTCACTGCCAACGGAAGCGCCCTGCCCCCTGCTTCTGAAACAACATTCTTCAGAGCCTCGGCAGATTCTGCCGCACAGGCGACCACTGTTTGCCCGGGGCAATTATAGTTTACAGGGTATGCTCTGTCAACCAAGCTGCAAACCTTTTCTGCATTGTCTGCGGAAAGTTTCAGCACCGCAAACATCATGCCTTTATTCTCAAGAGCACATTCGTGCATTGCCTCTGCTCTGCGGCAGACAAAATCGAACCCTTGTGCTTCACTCATAATACCCGAATAACATAAAGCAGGGATTTCTCCCAAAGAGAAGCCCGCAATACCCTCTGCCAAAATTCCCTTTTCAGTGAGTGCTGCCGCACAGGCAAGATTCATAGTGAAAAGGCACGGCTGTGTATTTACTGTAATGTTAAGTTCTTCCAAGGGGCCGTCAAAACAGAGTGATTTCAGCCCGCTTTTAATGCTTTCAGCTCTGTCAAAAACAAGCTTGGCGGCTTCGGAATATTCATATAAATCCTTACCCATTCCAACGCTTTGAGCACCTTGACCTGCAAAAACAAAAGCTATTTTACCCATTTTGCCGCTCCATTCAAAATTGTTTCCGCCTCTGAGAACAATTCTTCAATCATCTCTTTAGCCGACTGTTCTTTCTTTACAAGTCCTGCAATTTGCCCTGCCATAAAGGTTCCTTTTTTCTCATCACCCTCAACTGCGGCAAGTCTTAATGCACCAACTCCAAATTCCTCAAGCTCCTCGTTTGAAATATTGCTGTCAAATTCCTTTGTGAAGAGTTCTCTTGAAAAAGGGGTTTTCAGAGAGCGAACAGGATGACCCAGCCGCTTTCCTGTCGTAATTGTATCAATATCCTTTGCGCCTAAAATCTTTTTCTTATATGTATCGTGAACTGAGCACTCCTCCGCCGCCAAAAAACGGGTTCCGAGCTGAACACCGACTGCTCCCAGCATAAACGCCGCCGCAATTCCGCGTCCGTCACCAATTCCGCCTGCGGCAATTACAGGAATATCCACAGCATCGCAGACCTGCGGAACAAGTGCCATTGTTGTGAGTTCTCCCACATGACCGCCGCTCTCGCCGCCCTCAGCAACAACTGCTGTTGCGCCGTTTCGTGCGACCATTTTAGCAATACCTGTTGACGGAACAACGGGTATCACCTTAATACCTGCTTCCAGCCAGCTTTTCATATACGGCGCAGGATTACCTGCACCTGTTGTGACAACGGCAACCTTTTCCTGCACAACAAGCTCTGCAATTTCCTTTGCAGACGGGCTCATAAGCATGATATTTACCCCAAACGGCTTATCTGTAAGCTCTTTCGCTTTTCTTATCTGTTCAAGAACAAACGACGCAGGTGCATTACCTGCCGCAATAATTCCTAGACCACCTGCATTTGATACAGCAGCCGCCAGTTTAGCGTCTGAAATCCATGCCATTGCGCCTTGAAATATAGGATATTCTATTCCCAGTATTTCACAAATCGGTGTTTTAATCATGATAAACCCCATTTCTTCGCTGTATGAAAGCTGATTTAATATTTCTGAGAGTATGCACTTAAATTGCAAGCATAATGCTTACAATTTAAGTCTGCTATTTTTTATACATTGCATATTGCCTGTTTCATAAAATACTGCATATTAAAAAACAGCACTTATAAAATAATAACGTTGACAAATGTCAACTATTTAGGCATTTTAACCCTGCTCAGCGATAACTTTCAGAATGTCTCCAACTGTTTTAATGTCCGGGCTCATTTGAATTGATACTCCAATTTCGTCCTCGATGTTCATAACCAGCTCAACTGCATCAAGTGAATCTAGACCCAGCTCTTCAAATGTTGTAACCTCTGTGATTTCAAGTGTTTCGTCGTCCTTATAATCCTTAATAACTGCTGATACTTTCTCTAACATAATTTTGTTCCTCCATTTTTTAATTTTAATATTTATTTGAATAAAAAATTATTCCCAAATTAATACACAGCTTCCCGCTGTCATTCCTGCGCCGAATGCGCACATAAAGAGTCTGTCTCCTGCTTTTATCTTTCCCTCTTCAACAAGCTCACAGAGCAGTATCGGAATAGAAGCCGCCGAGGTGTTTCCATATCTGTCAACACTTACGGGAAATTTATTCTCAGGCTGTTTTAATCTCTTTCTTGCAAAATCTATAATTCTTTTATTTGCCTGATGCAATACAAACATATCTATATCTTCAGTTGATAAATTTAAAGCTTCAAGAGCAAGCGCAACCTCTTTTTCAGCTGTGCTTACAGCAAATTTGAAAACTTCCTGCCCGTCCATATATAAGAATCCGCTTTCTTTCTGTTCGGATATAAACGGACTGTTTCCCGTGCCTATGGGTGAGTTAATTGTTTTAGAATCTCCCTGTACAGTCAGGTTGAGATATTTTAATGAGTCACCTTTAGTGGCAACGCAGGCTCCTGCGCCATCTCCAAACAAAACACAGGTACGTCTGTCCTGCCAGTCTACACGTTTTGACATGACCTCTGCCGATATAATTAAAACATTGCTCTTGTCTTGAGTTAAATATTTTTCGGCAATGTCAAGCGCATACAGAAAACCTGTACATGCCGCATTTATATCGAAAGCGGCACAGCTTGTGCCCAAACGCTCTGCCACACAGCAAGCAAGCGACGGTGTTGTGTAATCTCCGCCAATTGTGGCGCAAATAATCATATCTATCTCGTCGGCAGTGATGTTTGCATTTTTCAATGCCTCTGCCGCAGCGGTTTCAGCCAAATCTGTAAGAGATTCATCTGTGCAAACATGCCTGTTCTTTATACCTGTTCTTGTTGTAATCCATTCGTCGTTAGTATCAACAATAGTTGAAAGCTCATCATTCGACAGGATTTTTTTAGGAATACCTTTACCTAAACCGATTATCTTCAAAAATGTCACTATCCTTCCAATTTTTCTTTAAAGAATTCGTCCAGTGCTTTCACACCTTCTAATAATATTTCTTTTTGATTTTCTGAAAATTGTTTGCCTATGTTTCTCACCATTTTTCGGTGAAACAAGCGGTGCGACCTATAAATTTTATCTCCCTGCTCAGTTAAACCGATAATTGTTCGTCTGCCGTCTGCTGTGCAGGGAACCTTTGTCACAAATCCCTTACTCACAAGTTTTTTTATCGCAACGGTTGCAGTTGGAACTGCAATATTCATAAAAGCCGCAATTTGGCTCACAGTTGCCTTATTATTCTCTTTGGCAATCCCCTCAAGCATATGTATTTCACCGATGCTTATTGAAGTTCCGGAAACATTTTGCAGATACTTTTCCTCGTACTGCAAAATACTGTTAAACACATCAGTTAATAGGTCATTTAAGCTCTGTTCAAAAACATTCATTATTAACAGTTTTCCACCCTCTGCACATCTGCGTAAATTTAATTAGTTTTACTAACTAAATTTATCACAACTTTTATTATCTGTCAATCTCTATGCCTATATCAAGCCTAAAAACACTTTTTTCTACAATATATAGTGGTATGTATATTTTTCGCAGATAAATGAGCCAATCACTTTTAAATTACAACTATTTTCTAAGATAAAATTGTCGAAAAATCAGCCGTATTTAATCAAATAGTGCTTAGTGTAAAAACACACCTAACATACTATTGAGTAAGTATACCTCCCGCAAGTGCGTACTTGCGAAATTAAACTGAATACATTATTATATTGTTTGAAAGTTAAAATAATTTTAAAGGAGTACATTTCATAATGAATACAGAAAATTTTATCCCTGTAAACAGCTTTATTGAAAACGCCGATATTGATGGTGAAAAAGTTCTTCGGGTTTTAAAAGACCCCTCGGTTAAAGCTGTTGATGAGGCTACCTATGCAAAACTTGCAAACTGTGAATTTCATAACGGCACGGTTGAGGTTCAAGTTTTGAGCAGACTTCTTCCAAATGCACCCGGACATGCAAGGGGCTTTATCGGAGTTGCATTTCGTGCAGAAGAGAACGATACAAGCTTTGAGTCCATGTACATTCGCCCCACAAACGGCAGATGTGAAGACCAGGTACGAAGAAATCATTCCACTCAGTATTTTTCCTATCCTGATTATAAATTTGACCGCTTGAGAAAAGAATCTCCTGAAGTGTATGAGTCCTATGCCGACATGGAGCTTAATGAATGGATTAAAATCCGAATTGAAGTTGACGGCGAGCGTGCTAAGCTATTCCTCAACGATTTACCCCAGCCTGTGTTAATAGTAACCGACCTAAAGCATGGCGCAGATAACTTCGGCGGAATTGGACTTTGGGCAGGAGTTGGCACAGAGGCTTTCTTTAAGGATTTAAAAGTTACTTCGCGCTGAGTAAGTTCATAAATATCAGTTATTTTCCGTGAACGCTTTACAGAAAAATGGCAGCATAAAATCATCAAACCGCTCTTGAAGCTTGTTTGTATGTCCCCCTTGAAATGCAATTTGTTCATGGGGGATTTTTGCTTTTTGCAGTAGCTCACAGAGATAGCGAGAACCGTTGGGAATCCAGTATAGCTCGTCCTGCTCACCATATTCAATTGCAAGGTTATACAAATTTCTGAAATTATCACCATTTTTGTCAAGCTTTTCCTCCCATGCACCAAAACCTTGAACATAGCGGTTATAAACCTCATCTTCGAGATATATTTCATCACTTTTTTCGGGGACTTCAATATAAGGAAATCCCTTTGAAGTGTCATACGCGAAAGCTGAAGCGTAAGCAAAAGCGAAATTACTTGGCCAAATCATTTTCTTCATATCGCTTAAATATTCACTCTGTGCCGTTTCTTCCGACAGCACAGAATATTTCTCAATCCCCCGCTCTAAAACAGCAAAATTTATTCCTGCATTTCCGAGCCCGATTTCATCAAATAGTCCGGGACTCATGCTATACACATGCCCGAATACATCGGAATTGTTCAGTGCAAGCTGCAAACTGCCGAATCCGCCCATTGAATGCCCTGCTATTCCGCGGGACTTTGCCGCTTGAATTGTGTTGTAGCGGCTGTCTATATAGCTTACCACATCCTCCATGACGAAATCTGCCCAATTTCCTGTAACGGGCGAGTTTGTGTAGAAACAGCCGCCAAGCTTGCTTGTGCCATTCACAACCACGATAATCATATCTTGTTCGCTCTCTGCTTGATCACTGAGTGAATTTGACAGCATATTCGCTATGGTTTTGTGGTCCGCGGAAAATCCCGGTAAAAAGTACAACACAGGGTAAAGTTTTCCGCTTGTGCCGTAATTCGGCGGAAGTATCACAGCTATTTCCTGCGTGGCAGACTCCCCGAATAAATTCCCCTTTAAGGACGGCGCAGGAATATTAATATATGTAAGATTTTCATTTGAACAGGCCATAAGAAATACTAAGAAAAACAATACTGAAAACAGCGGCAGAAATTTTCGCTTTTTCATCCTAATTCCCTCCCTGAAAATTCGCTCTATTTCGCTATTGTATAATCTATATTATATAATAACTATCGGGACAGATACAACAAAAGTTTTATTTTTAGTTTGTTTGTGAAATGAAGTATTAGGAATGATAATATCTTAGCTATATTTTTGAGAGATGGCATTATGCTATTATCAACACTGTCGAAAATAAAAATATTGAATTTATTTGATACATGTGAAGATAAGTCAATCAGAATAAGATTACAGAAAAACTCCAAACAGAATAAAGGAAAGATTTTTTCAATAAATTAGATTAAGCCATCAGTCCAATTCTGCTCGAAGATAACGGCTTATAGTATGAAACTGTATAAAAATGAATCCGGCCTTCTTTTAAAAAGACCGGATTCATTTTTGTAACTTTATAATTGCCCCCACAATTTTCACTTAGAAAAAAATATTTATTAAAAGTAAACTATCGTTGAAAACCAAAAATATTTTTCGTATGTCAAAGAAACACAATGTCGTGAATTATTATCGGTTTGCACGTGGCGGTGAGTATAATGTAATAACAGTTTAATGACACTTAGGGAGCTAAGTATACCTAAAGGTGTGTGTAATCCAATGGCTCACAGTGGTTATGGCGAACTCTTGAGAATTTCCGTAAGTACCAATAACTTCATCATTGCACCACATTTGCCCCTGTATAAAGCTGATAATATTTGCCTTTTTCGCCAAGAAGCGTTTCATGGTCGCCTCGCTCAATGATATGCCCCTGCTCCATAACCATGATAGCATCTGAATTCTGAACGGTGGACAATCTGTGTGCTACAACAAAAACTGTGCGGCCGTTCATTAATTGATCCATTCCCTTTTGCACAAGGGTTTCCGTGCGCGTATCTATTGAAGATGTAGCTTCGTCCAAAATCATAACGGGCGGGTCTGCAACCGCCGCACGGGCTATTGAGAGAAGCTGCCTTTGTCCCTGCGACATGTTGCTTCCGTTACCTGAAATTTGCGTGTCGTAGCCGTCAGGCAGGCGCATAATGAAATCGTGTGCATTGGCAAGCTTTGCGGCATGGATAATATCCTCGTCAGTCGCATCTAATTTTCCGTATCGGATATTGTCGCTTATCGTTCCCGTGAACAGATTTGTTTCCTGAAGAACTATACCGAGTGTGCGGCGTAAATCACTTTTTTTAATTTTATTGATATTGATACCGTCAAATTTAATTTTGCCGTCTGCGATGTCATAAAACCGATTAATCAAATTCATAATAGTGGTTTTACCGGCACCCGTAGCACCGACAAAGGCGATTTTTTGCCCTGGCTTTGCAAAAACCGAAACATCTTTGAGAACCAGTTTATCTTTTGTATAGCCGAAATCTACATCATAGAAACGCACGTCGCCCTTAACTTCGATGTAGGTGATACTTCCGTCAGCCTTGTGAGGGTGTTTCCACGCCCATATTTCTGTGCGCTTTGAGCACTCAATAAGCTTACTGTCCTTATATTCAGCATTTACCAATGTAACATATCCGTCGTCTGTTTCAGATTCTTCGTCCAACAGGGTAAATATTCTTTCTGCTCCCGCAAGTGCCATAATTATTGAGTTCAGCTGCTGTGAAATTTGTCCGATAGGCATACTGAAGCTTCTTGAAAGAGTAAGAAAAGAAGCAATTGCACCGAGCGTTATTCCGCCGATACCATTTATTGCAAGAGCTCCTCCGATAATTGCGATTAGTGCATATTGCAAGTTTCCCACATTGCCCATAATCGGCATTATAATGTTGGCAAAAACATTTGCTGAAGAGGCAGATTTTCTCAGTGCCTCATTTTTCTCATCAAACTCTGCCTTTGAGGTCTCCTCATGACAAAAAACCTTTACAACCTTTTGCCCGTTTATCATTTCTTCAATATAGCCGTTTAGATTACCGATATCTACCTGCTGTTTGATGAAAAACCCGGTAGATTTTCCGCCGAGCGTTTTTACGATAAAAAGCATTAAAATCACACATAAAAATACAAGCATTGTCAGCCATATATTAATTGCCAGCATTGCACAGGTAACCGCTGCAATTGTGATAATAGAGGAGAAAGCCTGCGGGATACTCTGCGAAATCATCTGGCGCAGGGTATCTGTGTCATTTGTGTATCGGCTCATTACATCGCCATGTGTGTGAGTATCAAAATATTTAACGGGTAAAGACTGCATGTGTGAAAACATATCATCCCGTATTTTTTTCAAAACTCCCTGAGAAATTACAACCATTATACGGTTATACATAAGAGTTGCAACAATTCCTGTGACATAGACCATAGCCATAATCAGAATGGCCTGCAAAAGTCCTGTAAATACAGGGTTAGGGGTTGAGAGAAGCGGGGTGATATAATCATCAATTAAAATTCTGATGAAAGCGGAGCCTGCGACATTTGCGATTGCGCTCACGATAATACAAATTGAAACAGCAATAAACGGGAGTTTATAGCCGCCCATAATTATAGACAAAAGCCTTTTAACCGTTTTACCGCTCACTTTACGTTTTGGCATGTTAGTTGGTTTCATCAAAATCTCCTCCCTTCATCTGAGAATTATATACTTCCTTATAGATACTGTTATTCTGTAAAAGCTCGTTATGTGTACCGATACCGTTTATCTTTCCGCCCTCTAAAACAATAATTTTATCTGCATCTTGAATTGATGAAATTCGCTGGGCGATTATCAGTTTGGTGGTGTTTGGGATTTCCTCACGGAAAGCCTTGCGGATAAGTGAATCTGTTGCTGTGTCTACGGCACTCGTAGAGTCGTCTAAAATTAAAATTTTCGGTTTTTTGAGAAGTGCTCTCGCTATACACAGCCTCTGCTTCTGCCCGCCTGATACATTGCTGCCCCCTTGCTCGATATGTGTATCATATCCGTCCGGGAAAGCATTGATGAAATCGTCTGCCTGAGCCAGCTTACAGACACGCACCAAATCCTCATCGGCAGCGTTTTCGTCACCCCAGCGCAGATTTTCTTTTATGGTTCCCGAGAACAGCACATTTTTTTGAAGTACAACCGCAACCTCGTTTCGCAGAGTTTGAAGGTCGTATTTGCGAACATCTATACCGCCAATTGAAATCTTGCCGTTCGTTACATCATATAAACGTGGGATTAACTGTACAAGACTTGTCTTGGAGCTTCCTGTTCCGCCGATAATTCCCACTGTTTCACCCGAATTAATGGTGAAATCAATATCGCTCAGGCATAGCTTGTTTTTGTCCTTTGCATAGCTGAAATCAACATCGGTAAATTTAACAGAACCGTCTTTTATCTCATAAATCGGGTTTTTATCGTTCGTAAGGTCTGATGTTTCCTCCAAAACTTCCACTATTCTTTCCGCAGACGCGCGGGAGATGATAATCATTACAAATACAAAGGATAGCATCATCAAACTCATAAGTATCTGCATAGCATAAGCTATTATGCTCATTAGCTGGCCGGTGGTCATGCTTCCGCCAACAATTAGCTGTGCGCCAATCCATGAAACCAGCAAAATACAGGCATACATGCAAAACTGCATTAAAGGCATATTAAAAGCAATTCTTTTTTCTGCCTTGGTGAACAGCTTGAATATTTCATCTGAAATATTTTGAAATTTAGATTTTTCAAAGTCTTCTCTCGTATATGCTTTCACAACACGCATTCCGCGCAGATTTTCCTGCACAACATTGTTAAGTTTGTCGTAGGTTTTGAAAACACGCTTAAAAATTGGATGAACATGGCTCACAATTAAGAAAAACCCAATTCCCAAAACAGGCACCGCGCCCAAGAAGATTAATGAAATTTGAGCGTTTATGCTAAATGCCATACATAAAGACATTACAAGCATTACAGGCGCACGAACCGCCATGCGGATAATCATCTGAAAAGCATTTTGTATATTTGTTACATCTGTGGTAAGGCGGGTTACAAGGCTTGAGGAAGAAAATTTATCTATGTTTGCAAATGAAAAATTCTGTATGTTGTGATACATGTCATGTCTTAAATTTGCAGCAAATCCTGCAGCACCCTTAGCGGCATTTGAGCCGCTCAAAACTCCGAAAAACAGAGCAAGCAGTGCTGTAAGCACAAGAATAATTCCCATTTTCCAAATTTGCGGCATATTTCCTGCTGTAATGCCCTTATCAATCAAATCTGCCATAAAATAGGGGATTACAACCTCGGCAGCTATTTCAAAAATCATAAAAACAGGTGCAAGAATTGAGTTTCTTTTGTATTGCCGCACACAGGCGGCGAGTTTTTTTATCATATAACCTCTAACTCCTTTTCATAATAATTATCTGTAATACCGTTAATCTAATTTCCTATTTTAAATTTTGTTTGATTTTAGCGGCAGTTTTTTGAAATGCCTCAATTTCATCTTCAGAAATATTTTGCATGGCTTTCTTTTCCAGCTCCTCGAAAAAAGCCATAATCTCCTTGTGATGCTCAATAGATTTTTGGGTTAACACCAGTTTTTTAAGCCGCGCATCTGTCGTAACAGGCTGACGCTCTATCAGTCCGTTTTTTTCCATTAGCTGTAAAATTCCGGTTGCGGTTGAGCGCCTTATTTGAAGATGATTTTCTATATCCCTCTGGTAGATATCTCTGTCCTTGTTATCACTCAGATAGCCGATAATATAGCCCTGTTTTCCTGTTATGTGGTTTGAATTATCCGCCAGAACCTTGTTATTGATTTGCCTGTGAACAATACCTGTAAGTGACCTTATAATAAACAGAATTGAATTTTTATCGTTCATTTCTACCACCTCTGTATAATAATTGTTAGCGTCCTAACAATTATTATACAGAGGTATATTTCTCCTGTCAAGAAAAAATACAATTGTAAATGTATCTTTATTATGAACAAGCAAAAAAAACAGCATAAATAATTGAAGCCTTTAAAACGAGTAAAAAACTGTCTGATAATGGGGAGATAACCAGGCTAGTCCTCTTGTATTTGGTCTGCATGTGGTATATAATTATTAAGTTAGGAGTAAATTTATTTTCTGCGGCGATTTTTAAATAATAACAGTATGGGAGGTTGAGATTTTTTGTCGGCAGAAGTTATGGCAATTCCCGACACAAGTTGTACATCGCCTAATGTGCCACCATGTAATTGCTCCGTCTTATAATCGGTTCGAATTACCTTTGTATCGAGTATTTTACTTAAAACGTCTGTCATTGTTTTCGTGTCAATCATTCGCAACACCTCCATCCTCACCCTTAAAAAACACATTCAACAATCGTGTTTGTGCGACAAATCCGGCGCTCTCCAATGTAGCCTTGGAATTGTGATTATAATACCAACAACCGCAGTTAGGTGTAATTCCTTTATTGTGACATATGTTGACAAGGTGCATAATGATACTCCGTCCAACACCTTTCCGCCTGAAATCAGGGTGAACACTCATACCGATAGAAGCGGTTTTAGGAATAAGTTTGAGTTCATTGAAAAACCCCTGTCCTAAAAAAATACCGTTCTCACGCATAACATAATATTTTCCGAGAGCGATATTTTCTGTAACCCGTTCTTTATCCAAAATGTCAGCTTCATCAGAAGGAATCGCAACTTTCAATAATTCGGACGAGTATTCCGGCGAACGGACAGTCATGCAACCGTAATTGAAAAAATATGCCTGCATTTCGATTCTTTTATGAAAGTCCATACACAGGTTTAAGAATAACGAATCACAGGTAACGACGAAAGCTGTTTGCACTTTGAAGTCCGATAAAATTTTTTTGAAAACATCCTGTGCTATACTGATATACGCAGGGCGTATATAAAACATCGTGATTTTTTCATTGTTATGAATTGCAAAACAACCGATAGATTGTTCATCTTCGCAGATTATATACACATCTGCTGTTAAAATGTGTTCTTCCCAAAAATCATCTACAACGCCAGTTAAGGTCTGTAAATATTCGTCTAACAACGATTTGATTTCTTGGATGTTGCTATTTATAAAATTGGTTTTTTTCATTTTCTGATACCTCCGTTTTTCTTCGCTTGTTTACTCCATTTAGCAAGATCTTTGTGCCATGTCCGTTTGTCTGTAAGATAACTTGACTTATCATCCACAAATTTGTTTTCCCGCTTCTGAGCAAGATAACGCTCCCAATGCTCACGCGACAAAGAGCCATCAGTGAGCGCAGCGAGAACAGCACATCCCGGTTCAGTTTTATGATGGCAATCGTTAAATCGGCATTGTAAAAACAATTCCTCTACATCGGTAAAACCTGCGCTGATACCCTCATCAGCATCGAATAGTCCAAGTTCGCGCATACCCGGTGTATCTATGACCATCGCGCCGGATGGGAGTATAAAAAGCTGCCGATGTGTGGTTGTGTGCCGACCTCGGCTGTCGTCCTCACGGATAGCCTTAACCGTCATGACTTCTTGATTCATAAGCGCATTGAGAAGTGAAGATTTACCAACGCCTGACATACCGAGGAATACCACGGTTTTACCCGGTTGCAGATATTCGCCCAATTCATCAAGCCCGAAACCAGTATGCGCGGAAACCGCGTGTATTGGAACATCGGGAGCAGCTTGTTGAACATCAGTCAGTAGTGTGTCAAAGCCATCGACCAAATCTGCTTTTGTTAGGATAACAACAGGCTGTCCACCGCTTTGCCATGTCTGCGTCAAATAACGCATTATACGATTGACTTTGAAGTCCCAATTAAGGGACGACACGATAAAAACGTAGTCAAAATTCGTTGCGACGATTTGTTCAAGAATGGTTTTGACGTATCCTACTGCGTGACCCGAAAAATCCGCGCGGGAAAATTTCGAGCGACGGGGCAATAGTTTTGCGATACGCGAAGCGCCGTTTTCGTTATGCTGTAATAATACAAAATCGCCGACGCTTGGGTAATCCTCGCGCATTTCCGCATTGTGATAAAACGAACCTTTAAGCACAGCCGTTACTTCTCCATGTTCAGTAATAACGGTGTATTGTTCACGTTGAAGTTCTGTAACCCTGCCAGGAATCAGACCTTCGGGCGGCGGCTCGGTTTCTGTATAACCATATTGTTTCAAATCAATCATTAAAATAAAATCCCCTTAATTTCAAATTATTTTTGGACATAAAAATACCGCGGACAAAGCAGCCTTCACATCGGCTACAAATCCACGGAAACAAAAACAACACACCCATTCGGTGTGCCGCACTTATTGCAGTATTATCGAAAGGTTACTTTTGCGGCATAAAAACACAAGGCGCAATTCGCCAATGGTTTTATATGCCCATATTCAGTTTTAAGACAAAATCACCATCATACTTACCGTCATTAAAACACATCTCCTTTCGGGATTGAAGTTTCGTTCATTTCTGAACTGAATATAGTTTAACACAAACTTATTAAAAACACAAGAAAATTTTTAACCTCAGTTTTTTCAAATTGCATAAGCAATATTGTACTTGCTTATCTTAAATGCAAAAAAATCATTTTACCCCTTGACAAAAGTTGCCCCATTCAAATTTACAATTCGCCAACTACTTTGTTATTAAAACACACAAAAATCTTACTACTAAATCAAAGTTCATTTACTACACCTGCAAAACAGGTAGTTTTTATACTAAAGCAGCAAGCCCGAAATCCCCCAACAGTTCATTTTTCAAAAACCGTTGGGGGACTATTAAAAATTAATTTAATTTTCTGTATTATTTTTTGATAGGATAAACAAATATCATAGCTTACAGAAAGTCTGAATTGCATTTCTTACAACAGCAACAACTGCAACATTTACGGCGTTTCCTTTTCGGATAATTAAAAACTAAAACTGTGCCCATTTCTATAATTTTTCCTGTATCATCCGTCTCTATATCAAAACAAATTTTTGTATTTCCGCATATATATCCATCCGGTGCTCTGTTTTCCACAAGCATATATTTGCTTGGCCTTAGCTGATTGATTATTATTGCGCCATCGTCCTGAGTTATAAGATTTGACAAATACTCCTCATAACAACATTTTTCTTCATTTAATATATATAAGCTAAAAACGGCGCCTCCCAGTGTTAAGCAGGGATTTTTCGCATCAACTTTAATAAAACAAATACTACCCAAGGCATCCTCTTTTTTGTTAGGGATATAAATTTGCTTCATTTTTAAACACCATCACAGTTCAATTGTAAATAATGTCTCCGGATTTTCAGGGAGTTTATAACCATACGGTGATTTTGTTTCAACTACCATATATTTACCCGGCTCAAGATTCTCAATCACCAAACTGCCGTCTTCATCTGTCACAAGTCCTGTACGAAGCTCCTCATATTCATCAGATTCCTCATTAAACTTTTTAAGTGTAAACAGTGCTCCTGCCAGTGTAATCTGTGCATCTTCAAAATCTGTTTTGATAATCTGTACACTGCCAAGCTTAGTATTAGCGATGTCAATGGTTTCAAGTTCAACAATCTTGCCGTCTTGATCCAATGAAATCGTAAATTGTGTTTCTGCGGTTTCACTGAGATAATATCCCTCGGGCGCTTTCGTTTCCACAAGCTTATATTCGCCGGGCAACAGATTTTCTATTAAGAGTGTACCCTCTTCCGATGTGGTAAGTCCCGATGAAATTAACTCATATTCATCTTCCTCTGTATTGTACATGAACAGTGAAAATATCGCACCTTCTAATTTAATTTCTTGCTTTTCAGAATCCCTTTTTAAAAACGTAACATGTCCTCTTAACTTTGCATTACTGATATAAATAGTATTCACTTGAATAATCTCTCCTTCATTATTAGTTTTAATTTCAAACGGTATTTCCGCAGTTTCCGATAGTGCATATCCTTTCGGAGCCTGTGTTTCAACGAGCTTATAACCGCCAATCGGCAATTCTTCAATAACCAGCACGCCACTCTCTGATGTGGCAAGACCTGCTTCTTTTAAATCGTATTCCTCTGTCTCTTCGTTATATAAATACAGTGAAAATATCGCATTGGGCAAAGCTTCATAGCTTAAAGAATCTCTTTTTACAATTTCCACATTGGCGGTCTGCGGATCCACAGTAAGCCCCCACAGCTCTTCCTCCAATGAAATTACAAAGGCATGGAGTTCCATTCCTGCGTCTTGAAACAGGCTGTCCGCAATCAACATTCCGTTTATTGAACCGCCTGCTCCAGTCACAGAGGCATTTGGAGCTAAAATTGAGCCTATTATCGCATAATTCAGCATGTTGATTTCATTTGCATTCGGAAAATTAAAAATCAGCTTGGATGCAAAATCCTGCATCAATTGACTCTCCGGGTATATACTGGGAAGAATCTGGATAGGCAAACCGTCATATAATGTGGCACCGTCTGCAAATGTTATTTTCTCCGCAGGAACATTTATCACTATGGTATCGTACTCAAGCATTGCCTCTGTAAGATGAATTTCGCCGATTTTAACTGAGTCACCTGGATCACAATCTAAATTAAAGCATAATATCTTAGCGTCTGTTTTTATATTTTTGTTTTCGTAATCACTCAATTCAAGCTGTTCAAGATTTTGCAAATCTGATATTGTAATCTTCTCCGAGCTCCCCTGAGCCAATACATCAGAGGTATGAATCACTTGCTTTTTTGCATACTCGAAAAAATCTTCACATATTTTATCCGGGACGAATGACACACCGTCCGCACAATCGAATCGAAACAAATTTTCTTCATAATGCTGCTGATTTGAAAGCTTCATCACTACTTTTCCCGCATACACTCTTGTAGCAGTGCTGTTGTTATCTATGATTCCTCCCAAAAGCAAAGACGGGTACCCTTCGGGATTTCCGTGGTTTCCGATTATAACGGATTCCCATCCCGACATGCCTGCCGCACCAATATCATATCCATGAAGACCAAAACCAAACTGAGCATTACCGCCAACAGCCAGTGCCCCCTCGCAATCTGCCTGGAGTGATGTTATGCTGTTAAATAACAGACCGTTATAATGACTGATAGTCCCAACTATCTCAACGGCATTAGATTTTGAAATATTTTGTATTCTCAACACCTCCTTAAAATCGTACTCCATAAACATAATATGTTTAATGGTGTTTATTGGTTCTTTTATTTATTATTTGTTATTAAATGTAAATGTGTGCGGTATCAGGCTAAAAAAGCAAAAAATGCACCCTCACCATTTAAGGTGAGGGTGCATTTTCACATAACTTTAAAAATATTTATTCACTATAATTTTGAAATCTATACTGCTTTCAATTGGGAACAATACATTTGTACTATATTCCGAAAGAATCTGCATTACACTGTTTTTATTTATTACACCAGTTCGTACCCTGCTGAATTTTAGAGCTTTTCGTCTGTGATAAATCTCATTTCAATGAGATTTAAAGCGCCGTGCTTATATACAAATTGAGCTTAAACTTAAAGATAAATTTAAAAATGCAAGACAAATCTTGCGGAAATGATATAAGTGAGACAGCACAAAATATAATTAACCGAAACCTTTAACCATTTCTTTTATGATTATTTCAATCCTAAGTATAGTTATCATCCAAAAATAATTCTTCAACATCACTGTTCAAAACTTTGGCTATTGAACACGCCACATCAACCCTTGGTATTGAAGTTCCTGCTTCATATCGACAATAGGTGCGCTCCGATATTTTAACTTTTCTTGCAATTTTTTCAAGTGTCATATTGGCATTTTCACGAGCATATTTAAGGTTTTTTCTCATTATATACTACCTGCCTTATGCTAATTTTCCTTCTTTATCCGAGACTTCTTTCCGTAAATCACCTTTGTAAAGTAATCCCATCATAAATCCTAATACCTTATGCTTTTCACTGGGTTCTAATTTTCTATACATATCTGTTACTTTTTTCACGGTGCTTACCTTTGTCATTATTTTCACCTCTCTTTATTATACATATTATTGACTCTGTCTAAATTATATTGGATTCAATCCAATATGTCAACACCTTTCTTGACGGAGTCAATTTTTTTTGCTATACTCTATTGCATTGGGAGGTGAAACCTTGAATAAACAAATAAAAAAATTACGAAAAACTCTTGCCCTTAATCAGGAAGAATTTGGAGCACGTTTAGGTCTTACCGGTTCAGGAATATCCAAAATAGAAAGCGGAACCAACACAGTTACCGAACAGGTAATTAAAGCCATAGTTCGTGAATACAATGTAGATAGATTATGGTTAAGTACAGGCGAAGGTGAAATGTTTAATAATGTCGACGATTGTTTAACCGGTATTATTGATGATTTATTACACAGTGAAAATGACACTGCAAAAAAAGTTTTTAAAGCTTTTGCTGCCATGAGCGAGGAAGATTGGCACGCTGTAAAAAGATTTATTGAACGCATAAGAAAAGAGTCGTGAGAATAAACTCACGACTCTTTTCTGTTTTGTACTTCAATCTTTTCGATAATAATATAAGACAAACTTATAAATCCTGCATAATAGACCTATATCTTCAATTGCCAATACCATTTTAATAATTGCTTCTCTATTTCCCATTAAGTATCTCCTCTTCGCTATAATATTAACCCATTCGCAAGACAAATATCAGTTAGTTTGCTTATGCGCCACTCATTATAGAATGTACGTTCTGTTATGTCAACATTAAAATGGGATTACTTTATAAAATCACAGCATATAGTATGGATATTTTGATAAGTGCAACCACAGAAAATTCCTTCTAAACTATTTCAACTGTCCGCTTTTTGGTACTATTTAAGAGAAGAATAGTCACGTAAACACTTTAATTCACACTTGATACTTGAATCCCAACCAAACTGAACCATCTATCTAAAAGCAGCTGCATGAATGTTACATAATTATATGTACCTTAACATATCACTCCGTCAATTATCCTAACCTTAAAAACATAATCAGCGGTTCAGCATAAAAGCAAATTGAATTTGTTTTTTGAAAGTTTGATACATCAGAAAATGTTATAATTGAAGACCTGGCAGAAAATATAGCTGAATGTTATTCTACGGATATATCTAAAAACCACGAAAAATACACTATAAAAAATATAATTCAGAAGATCTGCACGGGTAACTATACCCCACCATTGTTAAAGCATTATGATTAATGAAAATATTGCTCTATTGATGTTTTTTACATTTGCAAAAACACTCAGCAAACAGATAAAAAATCACTGCAAAGGAAACTCATTGCGGTATGTGTGCTTTTGGTTAGTCCGCAATAGCAGATTGGGTCGAGGTGAAATGTATGTCACTATTGTTTGCTCTGTGATATGCCGTCTTTTGACT